>Ga0315909_10003148_pt1 | contig 20381 bp, 17 predicted proteins | sample LakEriMetagenome_11_FD_203527 | JGI IMG/M metagenome (GOLD analysis project Ga0315909, IMG submission 203527) | Freshwater fungal communities from buoy surface, Lake Erie, Ohio, United States - Buoy 2 MA125 | ecosystem: Environmental > Aquatic > Freshwater > Lake | place: USA: Lake Erie, Ohio... | reverse complement strand
CTTCATTGGCCAACCTGCATCAAACTTCATGAAGTAACCTAATAAAGTGCTTCTTACACCAAAGCCATATCCACCTGCAAATGGTCCTAATCCACCAGCGTCAATTTTAACCACCACTGGTGTTTGATTATTGGTAATCACTTCGCCTGGACGTTTAATACCATTGTATTTACCGTTCCAAGCAGTTCCTAAGTCTAAAAATTGTACCAACTGAAAATTACGTAAGAATGCATTGTTAATTGGCCTGTCAAATATGGTTGCAAAAACTGGTAATCTAAACTCACTGTTAATCACAAACGCATTGTTACCATTGGCAATATTTTGACTATACCCACGCATATTCACTGCTAAAGATTGGAATGCATAATTTTGATCTGCAGCGGGTTGATTTCCATTATTGAACTTGGGGCCAATCCAGCCATCCACACCACCTAAGTAATAAATTAATTTTTGATTACCCCAAGAGAAGTCTGCCGCAACCCTTCCTGCCCAAATAAAATTGCGGTAAATTTTATGGTAATACCTTCCATCAAATCCAAAATTCATGGTAGGCTTACCATTATTAACAGCCGTTTTTAAGGTTGGCATATTTACATCTAAGTAAACTTTGTAACGTAAGCCATTCCAAATATTTTGGGTTGGGTTAATGGTATTATCGTGCACATATTCTATTCTAGATAGGATAAACTTTGACACAGTATCCTGAAATGCCAATGCATTTGGATTGGGTTGCCCAGAAATATTATCATACGATTTAAGAACGCCTCTATCCGAACGTAAACCAATGGTGGCTCTAATGCTTTTTACCTCATTAATCGGGTAAGTAGCATTCACTTGATACAAATTGGTGTACAACATATTATTGAACTGTGTATTAAAGAAATTGGTAACATTACTTCTGTAATAAGTAACACCCCAATCTAATTTTTTACGCACGTTTTGAAAAGAGAACATTAGGTCTTTGTCTGCTAAATTGGTTCCAAAACGCATTCCAGCTATAAACTTTACGTCTTCCATCAAATCACTTACCCCTACTCGGAAAGTAAAATTGAAATCGTTCCCATTATTTAATTGAATGGGACCAGACCCACCAGCATATGGCTGATAACGATTGATTAAAACATTGTTGGTAAATCCACCTAATAAATAATCAGAACTAAACTTTAATCGATAGTCGAACAGTTTTGATTTTGCCAAGCTACTTTGCCTTTGCTGATTAGAGGAAACTAATAAAGGAGCGCTACTGGAACTAGTATCAGGAATCTCATCGGCAAATTCATTTTGAAAAACTACCGCTTTTTTTGCTGTATCATTAGCTGGTTTATTGTTGTTGTATTGGATTGCCTTCCCTTCTGTAATTTTTTTGTCGTCCAATACTTTCTTTACGTATTCTGTATTACGGGCATTTACATTTCTTCTCGCCAATGCCAATTCATCTACTTTCAATTTGTATACGAACTTAAAATCACCTTCTCTTCTTACTTCACTAACCTGACCGTTGTTTCCAGCAATTCTAGTTTCTAATAATGAACTTTGGTAATTGGTGATTGGAAAAGTATATGTTGAATCTTTGTACACTTGAAAATAACTAACACTGTCCGGCTCTTGTTTTTGCCATGCTGTTAATGTAGAATCAAATTCTTTCGGTGCTGGATTTCGAAGTACTTCCTCTCCAATATAATACAATGTATCTAAGCCATTTCTTTGAGTAGAAAAGAATCCCGCCCATCTGTTTCCAATACCATTTTCATCTGAAACAAAAGTAAAGTGATTGGTATTGTATTGCATGGGAAAACGCGCATTCCCCATTTTAACATTGGTTAATTGGGCAATCTGCTTTTCCTTGCTATCATTCAAAATATCTACCATGTAAACATTAAAAGGATACCTGCTAGGCAATACCGTGTCTTTATTGGGCGCATTATTACCCGGTCTGTTCGAAGAAAAAATAATGCCAACTCTATTAGGGAATGACACCAGCGTTGGATCTAGGTCATCATAAATATCATTGGTAATTTGTGTTGCTTTCTGTTCTTCAATTTTATATGTGAAAATATCAGAATGACCATTCTTAACTGCACTTATTACAAGGGTATTTGCATCGAGCATAAAACTTGCATCCAAAATTTGATCAAAGCCTTCAATGGTCTGTTTGAATCGCTTATAACGTGCAATCAAATCGTACACAAACATATTAATCTTCCCCTTTTCCCAATAAATCACCAATAATCTAGAGCCCTTACCATCCCATGCCATTATAGGGTAATTAGGATTCACATCGTGCATATTGGTAAGCACCCCACTCTTTAACAACACTTTCTCATCATAAAAATTTTCCATGAGCTTAACCGTGTAAATGCCCTTTTTAAATTCTAAAACAGAATAAGTATTGCTTCTAGGATTAGGATTGGCCTGAAATCTGAAATAATCTTTTTTTCCAATTTCTTCTGTAACGGTTAACTGGCCTTTTAATTGGTTTCTTCTTTGGCGAATGTCTTTAATGTAACGGTCTTGCTGAAACTGCATAAAATCGGCCAATACGTCTTTGAATTTTTTCTTGCAAATTCTTAAACAGGCATTATTGATGTTTTTATACATTCTTGCCAAATACAATAAGTAAGTGATATTTTCCTTACGATATTTTTCGCCTATATAATTCCAAAATGCATGACCAGCCAACAAAGGCTTTTCAAATGCAAATTGATAAAATGAATTATATCGTCCACTTAATATGGCACTTTTTAATTCGTCGTCTTTTTCTGTACTCCAAGACTGGCCAGCATATGCAACATATCCGTCTACCATCCATTTAGGTAGATCCAATAAAGCTTGGTTACTCGCAAATTCCCCAATATCGTCACCAAAAAGCAGGTTGTCTGTTAGCACTTTAGCTATTCCTTCTCTTATTTGGTTTTTTAGTTTGGTATGATTGCCATTAAAATAAACAATGATTTTGTTATTGACCAATTTGGTTACACCCCCTGAATTTTGCCAATCTGAACCAAGACCAATATTGCTGCTTTTATAGTCGTTATAATTGTTATACACGACAATATTTGCCCGGCGCTGCAAAGAGTACTCAATAAAATTTTCAATTGACTTCAACTCCTCTTCTGCAACCTGACTCACAAATTTGCCTAATTCTACACCTCCCTGGGTTACATAGGTATTGAAATTGGGAGATTGGTAAAACTTCCAATTAAATTTCTGGTGTTGAATTCTGTTTTTACCAAACTCAACACTATTAACCTGCGCATTTACAGCTGCAGAACTTAATAAACCAAGAAAAAAAATTACTTTACTAATACTATTCAATTGCATATCCGAACTTTGGTATTTAAAATTAGTCATTTACCGTTAAAAGCAGGTAAAATACGTATATGATAAAGGTTAAGGTTTTCACATTCAGTCCAATTCAGGAAAATACCTATGTATTATACAATGAACACAAAAAGGCCATTGTTATAGACCCTGGTTGTTATTTCCCCGCAGAACAAGAACAATTGCTTCAGTTTATTGAATCAACTGGGCTTGAAGTGGTTCAATTGCTCAACACACATTGCCATTTGGATCATGTTTTTGGAAACAAATGGGTATATGAAACTTTCAAGACACCACTTTGTATTCATCCAGATGAAGAGCCAATGTTAAAAATGGCTCCATTATCAGGTGAAAAATGGGGATTGCCTTTTGAAAATTACAATGGACCAATACAATACCTGCATCCAGGAGATACCATTTTGCTTGGAAACGATGCCCTGAAAGTGATTTTTGCCCCAGGTCATTCCCCGGCAAGTATCTGCTTTTATAGTGAATTCGAAAGTTTTGTTATTGGTGGGGATGTGTTGTTCAGAGAAAGTATAGGCAGAACAGATTTACCAGGTGGCAATCATGAACAACTGTTAAAAAGCATTAAAGAAGAGCTTTTCACACTTCCCAACGATGTTAAGGTGTATCCAGGTCATGGACTTACTACCACTATTGGTCACGAAAAAAGGCATAATCCATTTTTGCAGTAAGGCTATTCAGTTTCTTGGTGCATGTAAGTATTAAATGCAGTTATAAAAATGGCACCCAAATTTTTATGTGGGGGAACATAATCGTCAAACTTTTCTTTGGCTGTTCCACTAAAACGAATGCCTAAACTATTCCATAAAGCTGGCCATTTTAAGTTCTTGCCCAATCTTAATTCTTCGCTAATTACATTGATTAGGCCCTGATTAATTATACCAGTACCAATTTGTTTAGACGAAATAATATGTGCGCCTGGAGCAATCTCTAACACTTCGTTTAGGCTTTGATAACCACCACAGCTTCCCAATAAAACCAATTTGGCCGAAGAGGGCATTTTACGAACTGTTTGTTTTAAATAGTAACTATGTCCTCGATGAATTACAATAGATGGGTGCAATTTTTCATCATTCAAATAAGCTATCAAGCTATCCTGAGATGCAGCATCCAATTCTTCTGTTTCGTCTAAAGGAAGGTTTGCGTAAATAGTAATTGGTGTGCCTTTTCTAGAACTAACTTCTACCCATTGAGACTTCTTAGTTATTTTCCAATTGGCATTTCTGAATTTATTTAAAAATGCATTAAACACTACCATTCCGTCTTTATCGCCATAAAAAAACTGTTGCATCACTACTCTTCCACTCTCTTTGTCCTTTAAATAAGTATTAGGTAATTCATAAATAGGCATGATACCCAACTTTGCAGATAGGTCAATTTTATTAGCGGGTTCTAAAGAAGAAAAAATGGTTTCAAGTAACTCATAAATCACTTGCCCTCTCATATCTTTTATTCCAATACATCTTTTGAGTTCCAATTGAACTTGCGACAACATTAATTTTTTAAGTGCTGGGTTGTAAACGCTTGCATAAGAATCTGCCACATCCACTGCATCTTCTAAAGAATTGGTTTTCTCTAATCCATTCACAAATCCTCTCATCAATTGCTCTGCATCTTTCTTATCCATTTTTGACAGAAAGTCGTCTAACTTATTATACGCTGCAGTTATTTTTATGAATTTTTTGTACTGGTCATTATTCACCATTAACAATAAAGAATCAGATCGAGGACTTTTCATTCCCGAAAAAATTCTTGGATAAACACCATTTACAAAACTAGAAGTATACATTTCTTCTTCCCCTGTAACAGCCAAGTAATACAATTCTTGCGGGCTTAGCCTACTAATGCTTTTAAACCTTACTAAATCGCTTTTTTCGTTGTGGAGTGCATTAATTTCATTGATAAACAATTCAATACTTTTGGCCTTTAATTTATCATACAACACTTTCGCAGCCATTGGAGTATCACCCTGTTGGATTCTTTTAGCATAATCAATTCGGGTTCTCACTAATAAACTAAAATATCCTGCTGAAGTATCGTTTCCAACAAATTTGGTAATGGAATCCATTTTCAATTTGCCTGTATACAATTGATCTAAAAAAGGAAAATACATTCTTCCAGTACTGGTTAATGAGAGCCTTGAAACCAATTTCACAAAAGGATGATTTACGGATTGAATTTTTTTACCCAAAGCATTCGGTGCTGCGGCATAACTATATAATTCTTCCGGATTTCTAAAAGCAGCTAATACAATTAAAGAGTCTGCAGATGCAGTTGCAGGACTCCTAAATAAAATTGGTAAAATTTTGTCGGGATTGCGATTGCATTGCTTTACCAAAATGCTGTCCTTTGCTGCAGACATTCCTCTATTAGTAGCAAGTGCAAAATTATCTGTCAAAATAATTGCAGACTCTACATCTAGTTCCTTCATTAATGGGGCAATTGAACCTCCAGTCAATTGCTCATTCATTGCGGTCTGATAAGCATTCAATATAACAGACAAAGGAGTAGCAGTTACTTTAGCACTTTGGTAATTAGCAAAATAACCTTGTAGTAAATCATTAACCCCTCTTAGCCATGTATATTTAGCATTATTATCTATTTCAGCACTAAGCTCTATTTTGCTCCTAAGCCTAGTAACAATATTTGTGGACTTATCAAGATCTCCATCGGACAATTTATTATGCGTAGCTGAATATGCCTTAATTGAACTAAACGATCTTAATATATACTCGTGATGCAATTGACGCATTGCAGGAATTGGAGGAATAGAGTCTATTTGTTGAGCAGTCACGACCCCGTTAAAAGCAAATAACAAAAAGAGTGTATGTATTAGTTTATTCATATTCAGTGTAAAAATAGGCAAACAGTCAGTTAACAATTAGATAATAATGCAAAAAGAGCTAATTGCGAGTGAATGAAATTAACTTTGTGTAAATAGTATGTTAACATGGAAGGGAAGGCCAAACAGATATTAATTGCAGACGACGAGCCAGATATCTTAGAAATCATCCGCTACAACCTAGAAAAAGAGGGATACCAAGTTCATACAGCTAAGGATGGCAACGAAGCGATTGAGAAAGCCAAACAACTCTATCCCGATTTAATTATCCTCGACATCATGATGCCCAGAAAGAATGGGGTTGAAGTTTGTCAAATTTTAAGAACACAACCCAGCTTTCAAGACACCCTAATCATTTTTTTAACCGCCATGAGCGACGAAAGCTCCCAAATCAAGGGACTCGAAACCGGGGCAGACGATTATATCAGCAAACCCATCAGTCCTAAAGTTTTGGTAAGCAGAGTAAATGCTTTATTCAGAAGGGTAACAAGTAAAGAAGCTGGTAAAACATTACAGATTGGCAATATTGGAATAGATCCAGTTAAATTTTTGGTTTCTGTTGATGGGAATGAAGTGATTTTGGCTAAGAAAGAATTTGAATTGATTTATTTACTCGCTTCTAAACCAGGTAGGGTTTTTTTAAGAAATGAAATTCTCACCCAAGTTTGGGGTAATGAAGTAATTGTTGGCGACAGAACAATTGATGTACATGTTAGAAAAGTAAGACAAAAATTAGGCATAGACTGCATCACCACTGTAAAAGGGGTAGGATACAAATTTGAAATTTGAACACCCAGTTCAGTTGCAAAAATGTAAATTGCCTCTATGCTGAACACCAAAAATCTCTCCCCTAAGCAGCTTTCGGCTTTCACAGCTGCTATCTTAGCTATTCCGATTTCAATAGGCATTTGGTTTATTAAACCAGATTTGATTATAGCCATCACATCATTAATCATCACATTTATTGGTAGTTATCTGTTAATTGGATTTGTTTTAGAGTCTTTTATTTATAGAAAAATCAAATTGATATACAAGTTCATTTATCAAACAAAAGCATCAAAAAGAGAAGAGACTTATTACAAATACATTTTACCGCAAAAAGGCATTGATGAGGTAAGAGAAGATGTAGAGAAGTGGGCAGAACAAAGAAGCGCAGAAATAGAAATTTTGAAACAAAATGAAGTCTTTAGAAAAGAGTTCCTACAAAATCTAGCCCACGAATTTAAAACGCCCATTTTTGCCATACAAGGCTATGTAGATACTTTAAGAGATGGGGCAATTGACAATAGAGAAATCAGTATCCGCTTTTTAGAGAACACTGCCAAAAACGTAGATCGGATGGTCAATCTTGTAAATGATTTAGATGCCATCTCTAGATTAGAAAGTGGGGAGCAACCTTTGCACAAAGAGCAATTCATTATTCAGGAGTTAATTAAAGAAATCTATGAGACCCTTTCGATTAAAATAGATGCAAAAAAAATAAATACCAGCATAAAAAAAGGATGCGAGTTTCCTGTTACTGTTTTTGCAGACAAAGAAAAAATTAGACAAGTCATTAATAATTTGGTAATAAACTCTATTAAATACGGTAAGGAAGGGGGTAATATAATAGCAAGCATTTACAAAACCGATGAAGAGCACGTTTTGGTAGAACTCAGCGATGATGGAATAGGAATTGCGGAAGAGCACTTGCCGAGGGTATTTGAACGATTCTATAGAACAGATCGTGGTAGGAGCAGAGATGTAGGCGGTACTGGTTTAGGCTTGGCCATATGCAAACATATCATTGAGGCACATGGGCAAACCATGCATATAAGGTCTAAAATAGATGTAGGAACTTCCGTTGGGTTTACTTTATCAGCCAACTAATTAAACATAGAAATAAATCTTATATTATCTAATTATTAACTTTTGATAATCTGCGAACAACCGACAAGCAAAAAGGTATTTTCGCACAAAATTTACCATCATGGGTATCAATAACATTGGGCGTTTTTTTATGCCAAAGAATAAACTCTTCTATGAACTTTTTGAGGATGTAGCAGAAAAAGCGCATGAAATGGGTATTAAACTTAAAGAGATGGTTAGTGAAGCTGACCAAGATAAGAGAAGAGCCATTTTAGCTCAAATAGAAGATTTAGAGCACAAGAACGATGACAATACCCATAAGATTTTCACAGAACTAGGTAGAAATTTTATAACTCCTTTTGATAGGGAAGACATCCACTACTTAGCAACCGCCTTGGATGATATAGCAGACTACATATTTGCTTCCGCAAAAAAAATCAACTTTTACAGTGTCAATCCAAACGACACGGGTATTCAAAAAATGGCTGACCTGATTTTACAAGGTACCATAGAAATCAAGAAAGCAGTTTTTGGCTTAAGGGATATGAAAAACCTAAGAGAAATGACTGAAGCAATGGTAAAAGTAAACAGTATAGAAAACCAAGCAGATGATGTATTTGATATGAGTATCGAAATGTTGTTTCAACAAGAAAATGATTTCAAAGAAGTGATTAAGAAAAGAGAGATTTATCAAGTAATGGAAATTGCAACAGATAAATGTGAAGACGCAGCAAATGTAATAGAGTCTATTATCATCAAATACGCTTAACAAGCATTAAAAGGAGTTATGTTTACATTACTAGTAATCATCATAGTACTTGCTTTTATTTTTGACTATATCAATGGATTCCATGATGCAGCAAACTCAATTGCAACAATTGTTTCCACCAAAGTACTTACTCCGTTTCAGGCAGTAGTATGGGCAGCATTTTTCAACTTTGCTGCATTTTTTATCTCAAAATATATATTCAAAGAATTTGGAATTGGCAATACTGTAGCAAAATGGGTAAACGCAGACTTTATTACGCTTGAGGTATTGATGGCAGGTATTATGGCAGCCATTACATGGAACTTAATCACTTGGTGGTTTGGTATTCCTTCTAGCTCTTCACATACCTTGATGGGTGGATTTATAGGTGCCGCAATTGCACATGCAGGTGGCTTATCAGGAGAAGCGGGGGATGTAATCAATTATGCAAAAGTGATTCCTACATTTTTATTCATCTTTTTTGCACCATTAATTGGAATGTTCATTGCATTTGTCATTACCATTATAATTGTTCACTTATGCAAACGATCAAACCCTTATAAAGCAGAAAACTGGTTCAAAAAATTACAGCTGGTTTCTTCTGCTGCATTTAGCATAGGACATGGTGGAAACGACGCACAGAAAGTAATGGGTATCATTGGAGCAGCGATTATTTTTTATGAAAAGAATACAAATGGGGTAGTCATGGACTTTAACACTTTTGTTAATGCATATCCATGGGTACCATTCACCAGTTTTTTATGCATTGGCATCGGTACCATGAGTGGGGGTTGGAAAATTGTAAAAACAATGGGTACTAAAATAACTAAAGTGACTCCTTTAGAAGGAGTAGCAGCAGAAACTGCTGGAGCTATCACTTTATTTTTAACTGAACATTTTAAAATACCAGTATCTACTACGCATACCATTACTGGCGCTATTATTGGCGTTGGTGCTACCAAACGCTTAAGCGCAGTAAGATGGGGAGTAACCGTTAACTTACTTTGGGCTTGGATATTAACGATTCCAATCTCTGCTTTTATTGCAACCATTTTCTATGCGATTATTAAGTTGATTGTATAAAGTTTTAGGCTTCTTAAGTTTGCTTTTGCAGTATATTGCAGAAAAGAACAATCTGCACCATGGCAAAAATTTTAGTGACCGGAGGAACCGGATATATTGGCTCTCATACGATTGTAGACCTTATAGAAAATGGGTTTGACGTAATCTCTATTGATAACTATTCAAGGTCAACTACTATTGCACTAACTGGTATTGAAAAAATTACCGGAAAGAAAATCAAGAACTACACTGTCGATTTAAAAAACTTTGATGAAACACAAGCAGTGTTTCAAGAGAATACTGACATTGATGGCATTATTCATTTTGCTGCGTATAAAGCAGTGGGTGAATCTGTAGCAGAGCCGCTGAGATATTATGAGAATAATATGTTCGGATTAATTAATCTATTGAAATGTGTTCAAGAATTTGCAATACCTCATTTTGTATTTTCATCTTCTTGTACGGTATATGGCAACCCAGACGTAATACCAGTTACTGAGTCTTCTGCTATTAAAACAGCAGAATCTCCATATGGAGCAACCAAACAAATGGGAGAAGTTGTTATTAGAGATTTCACCAAAGCAATTAGCACCAACACCATTTTATTAAGATACTTTAATCCGGTGGGAGCACATCCGTCTTGTTTAATTGGCGAGCTACCAGTAGGTAAGCCACAGAATTTAGTTCCCGCAATTACGCAAACCGCAATAGGCAAGCTACCAAAGATGTTGGTACACGGAAGTGATTATCCTACGAAAGATGGTTCTTGTGTAAGAGACTATATTCATGTTTCAGATATTGCACATGCACATACATTGGCCATACAATATTTATTGAATGGAAAAAATGAAACCAAATGCGATGTATTTAATTTAGGAACTGGCGACGGGGTAAGTGTGTTAGAAGCCATCCATACTTTTGAGGAAGTAAGTAATGTAAAATTGAATTATGAAATTGGCCCTCGCAGAGCTGGTGACGTAGTTGCTATTTATGCCAACAATGATGCAGCTGTGACTAAACTAGGATGGAAAATTAAATACGGAATAAAAGAAATGATGGATACTGCTTGGAAATGGGAATTAAAAATGAAGCAAGAAGCAGATCAGGCTGTTAATAATTAGCTATTCAGTTGTATTTAATTTTGCCAAGGAATTATAGAAGGAAACGATTTTTATTAAATCTGTTTCCTTTCTTATTTTCAGCCCCTCTCTAGTAATATACCCTTTCACTTCATTGATCCAATCAGGGAACATCAATAATAAATCATCTACTTTTTTAATTAAGTGCATTTCGTTATTGGCAAAAATGTAAAAGTAGAATTGCGGCTCAAGTTTATAGGAAACCCCTTGACCGTATTCCATTCGATCAGAATATGTATAGTGAATATATTTAAGCAGCTTAGCATTACCTTCTGCCAATACTTGATAAAAACTATTCCACTTTTGTTTATCAATTCTTGGGAATCCTGCTTGAAATACAGCTGCTCTTTTCCCTTCATTTAAAAATTCGATTCGCTTAACAGCAGCGGTTAAAACGATTAATTGTTTCTGTTCATTTTCAGCAAAAAGCTTACTGTTATATAAATTAAGCTTAAACTGATCTCCTTCAAATACTTCTCCACTAAATAAAGTGATGCGAGCAGGAATAAAGCTGGTATTGAACCAAGGACTTCCTTCGAAAGGGATACCTGAATAATTTCCGTCAGAATAATAGGATGGATCCATATTAAACCTGAAATAGTAAACATTATATGCACCTGGAAGCTGGGCGTTTACACTCTTAGGGAAACAGAAAATAATGGTTAATAATAAATAACAAACAACTACTCTCATGAAAAAACTACTTCACTAGTTGATTATAATAATTAAATAATTTTTCTAAATCCGCCTGTTTCTTAAACTTTGTTTTCTCTTTTTTAATAAAAGCAGCTACTTCTGCAGACTTATCTGACATCAATGATAATGCATGTTCTTCTTTGGTTACCTTAATAATTTTAGTGCCTACTGCACCAAAATAGTTAAACAACTTATCAGTTGTAGTTACCGCACCAGTTCCATATACCATTTTAGTTTCCGTAGCAAACTTAGTGTCCATCAACAATTTTAAATTACCATCGGACAAAACTTGGTAAAAATTATTCTGATTCAAATTCTCCACCACATCAAATCCTTTCTCAAAAACGGTTACGCTTCCATTAGGCATTTCAAACTCAATACGGTAAATTGGACTTACCACTTCCATATCAGAGCCGTCCGCTTCCAAATAAAACAACCGATTTTCTTGTAAAATCAGCTTATACTTTGCATCACTTTTTAACTTACCAATCCTAGTATATAAAGATGCTTTTAAATAGTCGGGGTGAAATAAATAACTCGTGTTTTCAATAGTGGCAGATTTAGAACGAATGTCTAGTCCATTAGCATCTTTCAAGAAAATTCTTGTGCCAACTTCTTGAGCCATCATTGCTTTGCAAACAAGCACAGAAGCCAATAGAAACAGTATTTTTTTCATACTGTTAAGTTAAGAAAGTTTATTGATTCGTCATCTTTTCAGCATTCTCTGCCATTTGTAATGCTTCAATAAACTCTTCAATCTCCCCATTAATTACTGCATCTAAATTATACGAGGTTAAACCTATTCTATGATCGGTAACCCTACCCTGTGGCCAGTTATAGGTTCTGATTTTAGCACTCCGGTCTCCAGTGCTCACTAAAGTTTTTCGCTGTCTAGAAATTTCATCTTCATGTTTGCGAACCTGCTCTTCATATAACTTAGAACGAAGCATGGTCATTGCTTTTTCTCTATTCCCCAACTGAGAACGCTCTGTTTGGCAAACCACCACCACCCCTGTGGGAATATGGGTTAAGAAAACCTTGGTTTCTACTTTGTTCACGTTTTGACCACCAGCACCACCACTTCGAGCAGTTTCCATTTTAACATCACTCTCTTTCAATTCAAAATCAATTTCTTCGGCTTCGGGCATTACCGCAACAGTTGCAGCTGAAGTATGTACCCTACCCTGTGTTTCTGTATTGGGAACACGTTGTACGCGATGAACACCACTTTCAAATTTTAATGTACCATATACATCTTCACCTGTAACCTCTACGATTACTTCTTTATAACCACCCACAGTACCTTCACTCTCTGTAACAATAGCGGTTTTCCAACCTTTTTTAGAACAATAACGAAGGTACATCCCCAATAAATCACCCGCAAACAAGCTGGCTTCGTCGCCACCCGTTCCAGCCCTGATTTCTAAAATGGCATTTTTATCGTCCTGTGGATCTTTAGGAATTAACAGTTTAGTCAATTCCTTTTCTAATTCTTCTTTACGAATTTCTAATTCGGGCAATTCCATTTTAGCCAATTCACGCATGTCTTCATCGGTACTATTTAACCCGTCTTTAGCATATTTATGGTCGGCCAATACCCGTATATATTCTTCATAAGGATTGATGATTTTTTCAAGAGAACGATACTCTTTACTGTAAATGCCAAACTCCTTTTGATTATTAATAATTTCAGGGTTGGTGAGTGCAATACCCACTTGATCAAATCTGGCTTTTATGGCTTCTAGCTTATTCAGCATATACTCAATTCATTTTCGGACTGCAAAAGTACGGTTTTAGAAGGGTTAAAATATAGAGAAGGCGCTCGTATATTCTATTACAATTGAATTACCACTTCAATATTAACGATTTGTCTAAAAAAATAAAACCAAAATGAACTAGGTTTGGTGCTTATAAACAGTATCAATGTCTATAGTAGCAAACCATTTGGTTAAAAAATACGGAACACAAATAGCAGTGAACGATCTTTCCTTTTCTTTAGAAAAAGGGGAGATCGTTGGCTTTTTAGGACCTAATGGGGCAGGAAAGAGCACTACTATGAAAATGATTTCAGGATCAATTGAACCAGACGCTGGCAGCATTGAAGTGAGTGGAATCAATATGAGCAAAGACCCTATTGCAGGTAAAAGAAGAATAGGGTATTTAGCAGAATCCAACCCGCATTACTACGATTTATACATAAAAGAGTATTTACAATTTATTGCACAAGTACACGAAATAAAGGAAGTGCATAAGCAAATTATAAAAGTGATTGAACAGGTAGGATTAGGTCCAGAGCAAAATAAGAAAATTGGCCAACTATCAAAAGGCTATAAGCAAAGGGTAGGATTAGCAGCTGCTATTATACATGAACCCGAAGTATTGATTTTAGACGAACCAACCACAGGTTTAGATCCTAATCAAATTATTGAAATAAGACAACTGATTAAAGAATTAGGACAAAATAAAACTGTGTTGTTTTCAAGTCATATTTTACAAGAAGTAGAAGCCATTTGCGGAAGGGTGATTATTATTCACAAAGGGAGTTTAGTAGCCAACCAACCCATTCATGAATTAAATCAACACAGTAGTTTAGAAGAAGTTTTCAGAAGCTTAACAGGCGCTATTAGTGTATAAACTACATATTACTTATATTTGAGTCCATTTAAAACAAATACCATGAGTTACATTATTGATGTACATGCAAGACAGATATTAGATAGCAGAGGTAATCCTACCGTAGAAGTAGATGTATTAACCGATGATGGCGCATTAGGAAGAGCAGCTGTTCCAAGTGGGGCCAGCACTGGAATTCATGAAGCAGTTGAATTACGAGATAATGATAAAAAGAAATATGTAGGTAAAGGCGTTTTAAAAGCGGTAAAAAATGTGAACACTGCCATTGCCGATGCAATTATAGGACTAGATGTATCTGAGCAAGCTTCTATAGATCAAATCATGATCGATTTAGATGGCACTCCTAATAAAGCCAAGTTAGGTGCCAATGCAATTTTAGCAGTGAGCATGGCAGTTGCGAAAGCAGCAGCTGACGAAGCTTCATTACCTCTATACCGTTACATTGGTGGAACCAATGCTAAAACATTGCCAATTCCAATGATGAATATTGTGAATGGTGGTGCGCACGCAGACAATAAAATTGATTTTCAAGAATTCATGATTATGCCTGTTGGTGCTCCTTCATTTAGCGAAGGATTGCGTTGGGGTGTAGAAATTTTTCATACCCTGAAAACGGTGTTGAAGAAAAAAGGATACAGCACCAATGTAGGAGACGAAGGTGGATTTGCTCCGAATATTCAAAGTAACGAAGAAGCCATTGAAACCGTTTTGGAATCTATACAAGCAGCGGGCTACAAAACAGGCTCTCAAATTGTGATTGCCATGGATGCAGCCAATAGTGAACTATGGGATGCTAAAAAGAAAAAATATGTATTCCACAAGAGCAGTGGCAAAGTAATGAGCAGTGATGAGTTGGTGAAATTCTGGGAAAAATGGGTGAAACAATACCCCATCGTATCCATTGAAGATGGAATGGCAGAAGACGATTGGAATGGCTGGAAAGCGTTGACACAAGCGGTTGGTAGCAAATGTCAATTGGTAGGTGACGATTTATTTGTTACCAATGTAGATCGTATTCAACAAGGCGTTGATAAACATATTGCGAATGGCTTATTGGTTAAGGTAAACCAAATTGGAACCATTACCGAAACCATCAATGCAGTTACATTAGCACAACACAATGGTTATAATACCATCATGAGTCATAGAAGTGGTGAAACAGAAGATACTACTATTGCAGATTTAGCAGTAGCGTTGAACTGTGGCCAAATTAAAACAGGTTCTGCTTCAAGAACCGATCGTATGGCTAAATACAATCAATTGATTCGTATTGAAGAAATGTTGGGCGAAACGGGGATTTATCCAAAAGGAAAAATCAAGTTCGGTAAATAACCATTTGCACGACTGTGCACAAATCATAATTGGCAGATAAAGGTTTCTTATTACTTTTATCTGCCTATTTTTTTATGAAGAAAGCAATTCCATATCTAACCAATAAATACTTAATAGCAGCGATTCTGTTTATTGTATGGATGTTGTTTTATGACCAGCGAGATTATTTTCAGCAAAAAGAACGCAGGGACGAATTAAAAAAATTAGAATTAAAGAAAGCCTATTACGAGCAGGAAATAGAAAAGACCAAGAAAGAGTTAAACGACTTACAGCACAATCCTGCCGCTATTGAGAAATATGCCCGTGAGCGATATTTAATGAAGAAAGATGGGGAAGATATTTTTATCATTGAAGACTCAACTACCCCGAAGAAGTAGTTTAATAATGCTCAGCAGTTGTAAAATATTCAGCAAATAAATATTCTTTACAATATTTTAATATTGGTGCCGTTTTATAAAAGACCGTATCCTCTTGTTCACTCGCAGACAACTGCTTATGAAAAACTTTAAAGAAGAGGAACTGATTATGTACGTATACCAAGATTGCACACCTGAGCTTACCAAAGCCATTGATACAGCTATATTAGAAGACGCGGAACTTAAAAAGCAGGTTGAAATGCTGCAACGTTCCAAGGATCAGCTTGATAAGCTCCAGCTGAAATCGCCCTCTAAAAAATCAATTAAAGCAATTTTAGAATACGCAAAGAAAAGAGCCGAATAACCCCAACTGCTCCATGTTGATTCATTAATTTTGTGAATGACCAAGAAGCAACGTTACCAAGAAGTCATTGACTATTTTCAAGAGACCACTCCTGTTGCTGAAACAGAATTATTGTACGATAATCCCTTTCAATTATTGGTGGCTGTAATCTTATCTGCGCAATGCACAGATAAGCGTGTAAACCTTACTACGCCTTCCATATTCAAAGTATACCCTACTCCACAAAAAATGGCGAAAGCCGGTTTTGACGATTTGTTTCCTTTAATCCGAAGCATTTCGTACCCCAACAACAAAACCAAACATCTTATTGGCATGGCCAATATGTTGTTGGAACAATTCGGGGGTGAAGTACCTATGACAGTAGAGGCATTGGTAAAGCTCCCTGGTGTTGGAAGAAAAACAGCCAACGTAATTACCAGTGTAATTGATGAACAACCCAATATGGCCGTGGATACCCATGTATTCAGGGTCAGTCATCGATTGGGCTTAGTCAGCACAAAAGCCACCACCCCATTGGCAGTTGAAAAAGAATTGATTAAATATATTCCAGAAGAACTGGTGCACAGAGCTCATCACTGGCTCATCTTACATGGGAGGTATACTTGCTTGGCTCGTAACCCAAAATGCGACGAATGTGGAATCAAAAACAGCTGTTCCTTTTTTGCGAAACAAGCAAAGAAAAAAAGCAAACCAAATTAGCGCTATGAAAAAAATCATCTGCATTGCTTTGCTATGGGGTTGGCAATTTGCACCATTATCAGCGCAAGAAATAAAAGCAAGCAATCCCCAGAAATCAGGCAACCCCATCATTGAAGGTTGGTATGCAGATCCAGAAGGCGTGGTACTCAACAATCAGTATTGGATATTCCCCACCTATTCTGCCAAGTACAAATCACAGTTTTTTTTAGACGCTTTTTCTTCCACCAATTTAGTTAATTGGAAAAAACACGCTCGCGTATTAGATACCAGCATTATTAAATGGGCTTATATGGCCATGTGGGCTCCATCGATTGTGAAAAAAGAAAATCAATATTTTTTATTTTTCTCCGCCAATGATATTCAAAGCAAAAAGAGAAACGGTATAAAAGATGATTACAACGGAGGTATTGGAATTGCAGTGGCGCCTAAGCCCGAAGGACCTTATAAAGATTATTTAGGCAAACCCTTGATCAATCAATTTTACAATGATGCCCAACCGATTGATCAGTTTGTGTTTCAAGATATAGATGGACAATATTATATCATGTATGGAGGTTGGGGGCGTTGCAATATTGCCAAACTCAACAAAAATTTTACAGCACTAGAGCCATACCCCAACGGAGATTTGGTGAAAGAAATCACACCCAAAGGATATGTAGAAGGGCCAACGATGTTTATCAGAAATGGTACTTATTATTTGATGTGGTCGGAAGGAGGATGGACCAATGGCACCTATAAAGTGGCTTACGCAAGATCAAACAATATCTATGGACCCTTCGAAAGAGAAACTACTATTTTAGAAGCCGATACCTCCATTGCAACAGGCGCTGGCCACCATTCAGTGATGAATATTCCAGGCACTGATGAATGGTATATTGTATATCATCGAAGACCTATACCTAACCTTGATAGAGACCATCGAGTTACTTGCATAGACAAGCTTTACTTTAATACAGATGGCAGTATTCAAAAAGTGAAAATGACATTTGAAGGAATAGCTCCTAGAAAATTGAAATGATCAAATTCTATTACAACATCTTAGTAATCGCATCCACCAATTCCCCTTTGGTAATTGGCACACCCATTATTTTGTTGTAGCCCTTTGCATCCACCAAATATTGATCGCGAATAATTTTAATCAATTGGCCATTGTTGATTTCTGGAATCAATACCTGATCAAAATTGGCAATGATTTCTCCCAAGTTGCTTGGGAATGGACGCAGGTAACGAATATGCGCATGGCTTACAGCATGACCAGCTGCTTGCAATTCTAATACAGCACTTTTAATGGCACCATAAGTAGAGCCCCATCCCAATACCAATACTTTTCCTTTTGAAGGACCACTGTCAATGGTTTGTAATGGAATATATTTTGCAATCAAATCTACTTTAGCTTGACGCGTTTTAACCATATGCTGGTGGTTATCCGAATCATAAGAGATATTACCTGTGATGTCTTGTTTTTCTAATCCACCTATGCGATGTTCTAATCCTGCAGTGCCAGGAACTGCCCATGGTCTGGCTAGTTTTTCATCACGCTTATACGGCATGAATTTGGGTTCATCTTCTGATAATCCCTTTTTGAAGCTTACGGGTATTTCTGGCAAGTCTGCAGTTTGTGGAAATTTCCAAGGCTCTGCTCCATTGGCAATATATCCATCACTCAACAAAATCACCGGTGTCATATGTTGTATGGCTATGCGCACTGATTCAAATGCCACATCAAAACAATCAGATGGTGTGGCTGAAGCAATCACCGGCATGGGGCATTCCCCATTTCTGCCGTAATAGGCTTGCAACAAATCGCTCTGTTCTGTTTTGGTTGGCAAACCTGTGGATGGACCACCTCGTTGGATATTGATAATGACTAAAGGAATTTCCAACATCACTGCCAATCCCATGGCTTCTGTTTTCAATGCCATACCTGGGCCTGATGTAGTTGTGATACCAATTGATCCACCATAGCTTGCACCAATTGCGGCGGTAATCCCCGCTATTTCATCTTCTGCCTGAAATGTTCTAACACCAAAGCTTTTATACTTGCTTAAATCGTGCAAAATATCCGATGCAGGTGTAATGGGGTAGGTACCTAAAAACAATGGCAGCCCCGATTTTTCGCCAGCCGCAATCAAACCCATAGACAATGCCTGATTACCCATAATGCTGCGATACAAGCCAGCAGGCATTTTGGCTTTCTCTACGGTATATCTTGCCGTAAATGTTTCTGTAGTATCGCCATAGTTGTATCCTGCTTGTAATACCTTAATATTACTCTGCAGAATATTTTCTTTCTTGCCAAATTTCTCTTGTAAGAAATCGATGGTATTGTCTAGCTTTCTATTGTACATCCAATAGATATAGCCCAATACAAACATATTTTTTGCGCGATCTCTTTCCTTGGTCCCTAAGTCGGTAATCTCTTTGAGCGCTTCTCGGGTTAATTTAGTTACATCAATTTTGATGACTTCAAATGAATCTAAACTACCATCCTCTAAAGGATTCACTCCTTCTGGATAATTAGCCAGTCGCAAATTCTTTGCATCAAATCCATCAATATTCACGATGATTTTTCCACCCTTCTTAATGGCTTTCAAATTGACTTTTAATGCAGCTGCATTCATAGCCACCAATACATCTGCAATATCTCCTGGTGTAAATACTTTATTAGAGGAGAAATGCAACTGAAATCCACTCACCCCCGGAACGGTTCCGATAGGGGCCCTGATTTCGGCCGGAAAGTCTGGAAATGTTGCTAAATCTATCCCAAGTAATGCGGTATTATTGGTAAACTGTTGACCTGTTAATTGCATTCCATCCCCACTATCACCTGCAAATTTGATTACGACACTTTGTAAAACCGATTCTTTATTGTTCATCTACACTATTTGAGAGGGCAAAGTTACCAATTTTGAAGGGCATATACACTGCCCTTTCGGCATCTTTTTATGCATTAATTGCGGTTTTTTAAGCCAAAAGCTGAACAAAATCTTGTTAAAGCCCTTTAAGAAACCCTTGGAATGAAATTTGTTTATATTAGATTTGAAACAGAAAAAAATTCAATATGGCAATTTTTAAATCGGGTAACCCTACCCTTACGGAGAAGATGTTTGATAAGAGCCACGAAATGGCTGCTGCCAACACAGGCACAATGACTGTGAGAGGCTCAATCAACAAATTTGGTTTTATGATGCTGATGCTGATTGCAGGTGCAGCTTATAACTGGAATTTATACGAACAACTAAAGCAAGATACCATGAATACCCTCATGTGGGTAGGTATTATTGGTGGATTAATTTCTGCTTTAGCTATTAGC
>Ga0315909_10003145_pt1 | contig 20391 bp, 31 predicted proteins | sample LakEriMetagenome_11_FD_203527 | JGI IMG/M metagenome (GOLD analysis project Ga0315909, IMG submission 203527) | Freshwater fungal communities from buoy surface, Lake Erie, Ohio, United States - Buoy 2 MA125 | ecosystem: Environmental > Aquatic > Freshwater > Lake | place: USA: Lake Erie, Ohio... | reverse complement strand
ATGGCTATACAGGCAGGTGCTTCACCTGACGAAAATAAGATTTGGCTTATGTATGCAGAAGAAATTGAAACCTTTGCCAAACTTGTAGCCGCCAAGGAAAGAGAAGCGTGTGCAAAGATTGTTGAAGATTCACCATCTTATGACTGGCACAAATTTGCTTGTGAAGCCGCCGCCGCCATCAGAGCAAGGGGACAAGCATGATGATTGAAGAACAAACAACGCCAGCAAGCAATTACGAAATACATACGCCCAAACTATATGTTGCGGTTTACTTTCACAAAAACAGCCAAACGCCCTTTGGAATTACGTCTGACAGTAAAGAATCCTTGTTGCAAAGTTTGAAAAACTGGAGAGGAATTGATGAGAACAAACCTATCAAAATATTTACCTTGATTTGTTAAGGAGAGTAAGCATGAAACCAATCGCATACATCAATGTCGAAAAGCGCACACTGGAATTTGCAAAGAAAATCTTTTGGCATACCCCGACTGTTGCGAACCTAGATCGCATTCCATTGTTCACACAGCGCACATGGGTAGGGCTGACGGATGATGAAATTGCACAGGGCTGGAAAGAATCTTGGGTAACTGAACAGGCGTGGCAGTCAGCAGTGTGGTGGGCAGAAGCCAAACTCAAGGAGAAGAACACGTGAACACTTGTCCAAACTGCGGAAAGGTAACGGGGCTTCACTCAAGCATATTGCAAGGGTGTATGTGTCAATACTCAATGCAAGTGCCACCACAGCGCACAGAGCAAGACGGGCAATGCAAACGATGCACAGATGGATGCCCTGCCTGTGACGCTAGGAAACTTCAAAAGGAAGCACATGATTGATCGGCTCATACTTGGCGTGGCTTGCTGTTGGCTAGGCTTATCAGGCTTGCTGCCAGCCACAGAGTTGCCACCGCAACCTTTGACACTCAAAGAATTAAAATTAAAAGCAAAACAAAAACAAATCAGCAATATTTGTGATCGAAAGAAAAAATCACCAAAAGTAAAGGAAATGTGCAAAAAATGGAATTACTCATAACCATCGCAGTTTTGTTTGTTGGCGCAATTATTGGTGTTGGTTGCCTTTTGGCTTTTCTGCACTTCTTTGCCGATTAAGCAAACCCTCTAACTCCTGATTTGTCAATAATCAATGCCATTCGTCTTGCGTCAACATCATAGGTGTTTGGTATGCTGACATGAGTCCAACGGTCAAACTCTCTGATAACTTGATCGTAGGGTAAATCGGCCTCAATAATTGCCCTGACCACCTCATCAGGCTTCATGCCTGGCACTCGAATATCAGCCGCACAGCCACGCCGATGTTGACTGGAATCTTTTGAACCCACTGCATCATTTACGGCTTTTGACCTAAATGCGCTATTCACGATGATTGGCTTGCCACCTAAAACTTCTTTGACCTGTTCCAAAAACTCAGCCAAGCGCACCAAGTTCTCTAACTCAGCATCATTGGGCGTGTTGTCCAAGTTTCTGTGGTCGGTGTGGGTCAGTTCTTCAAGAGTAAAGTGAGGTGATAAGTTCATTGCATACCTTTCAGTTGTTCATAGGCTTGGATACAGGTGTTGAGTTTTCTAATGGCGGCATCTCCTTCTGCGGTGATGGCGATAAGAGCATCAGCAGTCGTTCGGTCAAGTTCGGTTGATGTTGTTCCTGTATCACTTCCGCTGGCAGCGGTGGCGGTTTCGGGCACTGGAACGGCGCACTCGGACGTTTTGACAGGAATCCGCAAGCTGAGAGCACCAGTGGCAATATCAGCACGCAAACGGGTCTCTTTAATTTTTGCAACATGGTTTGCCTTTCGTAATGTCTCGCCATAAGTCTGCGCTACCTTTGCCATCGCTTGCTCAGTCTCACGCGCCTTGGCGTTGAGCGCGGCAATCTCTAGCTGTTGACGTTCATACTCATTCTGTTCACCAGCAAAATACCCAGCACCAAAGCTAGTCAGCATCGCCATAACAATGCCAAGAATAATCCACGGATTAAACAGGCTTAACATCGTCAGCTTTCATCATTGCCTCTGTCTTGTCTTTGCTGGACTTGCTTGAGCCGTAAAAAAACGAAATGATAGTTGCAACCGCAGTACCCAGCAAAAACCCAAGAATGATATTTGCAAAGTCTCTGCCGCCTTCTGGCAATGGAATAAAGGTCACACAGAAAAAATAAAATACTGACGCAATAGCCCAGAACCATGCGTAGTAATAAATAAAGTGTTTTACAGTTTTGTCATTGGGGTCTATCGGAGTTTGCATCTCTTTCCTTTCGCTCAAGTTCACGCCTAAGTTTTTCGACCTTGACCACTTCTTGCTCAACCTTGGTTTTCACTTCAAGAATATCCAAGTAAAGCATACCCATCAACGGCAACAATAAGGCAATTAAAACGCAAGCAGCCACGTAGCCCATTATGTCTTTTGCCACCGACTGACTAGGACTAGCCACAACCAAAGGTAAAGGAGGAATATAAAAGTCGCCACTACCCACGCTACTTTTAGATGGAAGTTTCTTGTCTCTTGGCGGCGTTGCCATGCCATCTCCTTGTCTTGCCTCTCCTTTGCAATCCTAGCTTTTTCCTGCTCATCGCGTATGACACCACGCATTTCAAAGGTCTGTGTATACAGGTCGGCGAGGCCAGGCGTTTGGTAGACCATGATTTCCCTGATGGTTACTTCCAGCTTTTCCATCTCTTGCTGACACATGATGCGATTCATGGCATTTTGCATTTGCTGGGCATTGGTGACGGTTGGGTCATAAACTTTTGCTTTTTCTTCTTCAGCCCTTAAGTATTCAGCCAGCTTGTCTTGCAGTGTCCAGAATTCTGTGAGCTTGGAAACAATATCCGCCATTGCTTGTGACTCGTTGTAGTCAACAAATTTTTCTGCCTTTTTCGCCACAGACTTGGGCGTAACTGGGGCTGTTGCAAATAATCGTTGCCACCATGATTTAACGGCTTTTGCATCACTGGCAATTTCTTCTGCGGTGGACTTGATTTTAAGAAAGTTGGATTTGCTTTGTTTGTACAGGTCGCATAGCTTTGTGATACCTTGCACACAGCTATTGGCGGCGAGTAGCAAACTGATTGGGTCAATTTATAGCCCCAGTATTTTTTTTACCAACTCGCCAGCAAAGCCTGGGCCAAGCAACACAGCAGCAATCACCACATAAAGCAAATACTCAATGCGGGTCATACGTTGTGAGCCTGAAGCAAAAGACTTCTCGATGGCGGCATAACGCAAAGCGCAAATTTGCTCATGCGTTTGCAACTTGGCCTCTGTCTCATCAATCTGAGCCATCAAATGCCCTCGCCCTGCACGATGTAGACCGTAGATGCCGCCGCAGCCAAACCGCTAAAAAACGTGTTTGTATTGAAACGCAAAATCTCCACACTGCCAGGCAATAAAACAATCGCAGACGATGGCGTACCAGCGATAGGCGCAACAGCATTTGTTTGCGCCAAAGCCGCAGTTGAACCAAAGCCCAAAAACACCGTGTTCACAGCACTGGCATTGATAACTCGATACTGCCCCACAGCTTGACCATCCAACCGCCCATGCACTGGGGCTTGTACGCCCGTGGGTGCAGACGCATCAGCCGCCACGACAACCGTTTCGCCTAATGGCGCAAATGCAATTTGTGAATTTGTAGACATGATTACCCCTTAATAAAAACAAAGCCAAATGCTACACCGATTGGCGCAACCAAGTTCCAAAACCATGAGTGCGTATCCCACACCCGTTTGTCAAAAGCATTCCACCATTTCATGTTGGCTCGTTTGCCTCCACCAAAATGCTCAATCCACTTGTATTCAGCTTGTGCGTGTTCACGACCAGCAAAGAAAGCCGATACAAGCACAGCACCAACAAGCCCAAACCCGAATTGGTCAAACGCCAAAACAATGACCAAAGCCATTGCTGGGTGGATAAAATCAAATAATTTCATATCAGCACCCGCTTTTCTTTGCGTCTTGTAAAAATGGTTTTTCCAAGTTGAGCAAAAAAATCCCAGCCTAGATTGTTTCCAGCGTTGACATTATTATTTACTGTGTAAGCATTAAATGTTGCGCCACCCGTAGCGTTAATGTCTTTGATGGTCAGATACCCAACGCTGACCGTACCAGTGGCTTGCGACAAAGTTGCTTGTGTTCCAGCAAGCGTTGATTGCAAAAACTTTTGGTTTGTACTGGATGTTGTCAATGACCCGACTGTACTGGTTACGCCAGCTTTAAGTTGAACAGTTCCATTGGTGATCGTGAACGCCCGTGTTGAACCTTGTGTAATCGCATCTTGAAACGCAAAAGTTGAACCGACACCAGAAAAATTTATTGGGCGATCTACTGAAACACCGTTTGTAGTTATGGTTTGTGTTGCGGCGCTACCTACAAATGCTAGGGTTACTGTACTTGCACCAACGGTCATGCCAGACCCTAAAGTTAAATTTCCATAAATTGATTGTGCATTTCCAGCATTAAAAGTACCAGTAAAACCAGTAAAATTCAAATTTTTAAATCGCGCTGTTGTAGATGTATTTGTGACAATATCAGCACCAGCCGTAACGTTAACGCTTATTGTTTGAGCCTCTGGCAAAGCGCCTGTTTCAATAGTTCTTGTTCCAGTAGACCCAGCATAAGTTGAATTTATAATGGGCGTTCCCGTTACAGTTAAATTAGTGACGGTTCTTAAATCAAGAATCCTTGCAGCATTACCAGTCAACGTAATATTACCTGTACCAAATGCAATAGACCTAGTATTACTGTTGGATGAAATAAAAATATTACACGTTAAAGCAAAACTACCAAGGCTTAAAGTTCCTTGCGTCAAAGTAAAAGTTCCCGACATGGTGTGCGCTGCGCCCAGCGTCAAGCCTAATGTTGCGCTATTGAACGTAGCAGTGGCGCAAGCAGACCCAGCCGCTGTTGTGCAAGTGCCTGACCCAGAATTAGTATCAAAATTTACAATGTCAGTTGATATGGGTGGGCCAGCACCGCCAATACCACCAGAAAGTAAAGACCAATTCGCTGTATTTGAATTGTTCCAAGTACCTGTTCCGCCAACCCAAAAGTATGTTGCCATATCAATATGCCTTTGTGCTGATTTTGACGCTTAAATTATTGAAAATTTTTAAAGTCATTGGAAAATAATCCCCGCACTAGTTAATGTGTTAGCAGTTGTGTTTACGCCGCCTGTTCCACCATTAAAGCTGATAATTGAACCAGTAACAATTTGACAGTCACTTGTAGCTGGAGAACCAGTTGATTGCAAATTAGCATCAACAGCAACGATGCGTGAACCTTCAATAGCTCTAGCCCCACCAATTGTTGCACCCGATAAGTTACCGCCCTCAACGTTAATAAACCCACCTCGGTCAGCTAAAGCACCACGCGAACCTGCACCAGTTGCAATAACACTTAACCCAATAATATTTCCACCTGTTGCGTGTAAGGCATTGCTTGTTGCATCATTTATTGTCGAGCCGTTAACTGTGACTGTTGCGCCTGTTTCTGATAAAACAGCATCTTCACCAGCCCCAGTTAAGTTTGATCCATCACACTCAACAATAGAACCTTGATTTGCGTATACAGCCCTACGGCCTGCTGCATTGGTTGCTGTAATTGCGTTGGCACTTACGTTAGCTGTGCTAGTTGCAAAAATAACATCACGAGTAATAGCGTCAAAAATACAAGATTCTGCATTAACCCTAGCGTTGTCTACCCGAATTGCATCTGAGGCAATATTTTTAAAATCCGAACCATTTATATCTGCCAAACTTGCCCCGCTTATAACAACCCCATGCGTTAATGAATCATAAAATTGAGGCCTAATTCCGCTGCGAATCGTAGCGGTAAAAATTGAATTAGCTTCAATACTTGCCCCAGCGATACCGCAATCATTGAATTTTGTAGGTGCTGTTGTTCCAAAGGGTATTGCTACAACTCTAGAACGAAATGCCAAAACACCGTACTCAGTTGCGTCTGAAAAATCACCGCCAGTTGCATAGAGTAAACTGCCCCGAGAAACAAACGCACCATTTAATCCGCCACCAGTAGCGGTTATGCGTTCAAGATATGCCTCAGAAACGTGAGTTATCCAAATGTTGTTGTTTGGAAAATCAGAGAAAATACATTGGCTTCCAGTGACTTTGCTGTTGCGGTAAACAAATAACCCATTGTTGCTTGCGCCACCGTTTGTGCAGCCCGCACCGTCACCAAGCAAAAGAGTAGAGTTCTCAAGCACGTTAATCGCACCTGTATCTACCGCAGTGTTTACATTTTTACTTTCACAATCAACAAAAATATTCCAGTTTGGCATACGGGCATTTGTGCCAGTTAACAACGCCGTTCCTGCTATCCAACTTGGCGAAAGTAAAACTGTTGCATCGGTAGATGTAATATTAAACTGTGTGAAATCACCATTTTCAACAATCAAACCAGATGTTAATTTATGGCCTGCTTCAATGTTTAAAGTAATAACAACACTTAAATCTGTTGGTTGAATTGCATTTACGGCAGCTTGCAAAGTTGGCGCATCTTCTGGCACACGAATCGTTGCATTAAATGGGAATTGCACACGTTTTCCAGACGAAATTCCGTAAGCAATTGCATTATTAATTGCCGCTGTGTCTGCGCCAGAAGTTGCACCAAAGTCTTGGGCACTGACGGTTTCTGCCAACTTAACACACACGGTGGTTGGAACTGCATCAGTAAAAGGTGGGTCGTAATCAACACCGCAAGCATTTGGGCTAAGACCAGTTCCATCAGGGAAGTTATAGACCATCGTGCCTTTGCTGTCTTGCACCAAGATGCTGAAGTTCACCGCATCAACATAAACCTGTGCTGGTGTGCCAGCGTTAGAGATAAAGCCATTGATTGTGCGTAGCGGCTGGGTTGCTTGAATAGTCAACGCCTCGTCAAAATAAACAGCAATCTGGTTGGTTATAGGGTACAGATTTGCCGTGCCAATCCACACATAACCATTGTCCAGAGGCAACCCGTCCTGCCCTGAAAAGACTGGGTACGGTACGCTGATTGATAGTGCTGACATTTGTTGTTCCTTTATTTGCGCTTGAGCAATTCTTCCATTGCCTTGACTGCGTTTTCTTTGTTGATACCACGCAGATTCTCTGCGCCTTCAGCAAGTAATTCAAGTGCTCGTCTTGCGCCACCACCCCTTGCAATGTCAACCCCAGTTTGCATTGCCTCGGCAACCTGACCCTTCAATGAAGTCTGCGCCTGTGCACCAAACATCCGATCAAGTTCGTTAACAAAAATTAACTGGTTGATGACATCATCTTCAATTTTCATGCCGTACTTGGTGGCGGTTTGATTTGCTTGGTCAAGCGCATCAATAAGGTTTGCCCGTGTGCCGTAATTGCTGGTCAATTTACGCATAGCCACACCCAGTGCTTTATCAGCATTAGGTGATTCAAAATTGATCTGTGTGCCTGCGGCTTTTTGCAAATCATCCAGCGTTGATACTGTGTCCGAATATTTTGCGTTGGCTGCTTTGTAGTCAGGAAAAGCATCACCAAGGGTTTGATTTAGGTTTCTACGCAAGTTTTTCAAAGTGCGTTCAGCTTGTGCAGTCAACGGATTGGCTAGATTTCGTTTCCCGTAATCAACTTGAGTGTCAATAAAACGCTTGGCGGTGTGTATCCCATAAGCATCAGGTGGTTTAACCGTACTCAAACGCTCTAAAACGGCGTTTAAGACCCTTTGCGCTTGTCTGTCTCCCTGTATATCAGAACCTTGCAAAATGGCTTTAGCGACCCCGTTTGAGTCCACTTCTACTCTTACGCCCAAAGCACCAAGGTCTTCAATAAAGGTATTGATGGCTGGGTCAAAGTTGACACGCCTACCACGCAACTGAGTGTTGGCAATTTTGTTGATTTCGTTGCCAGCATCTTTATTGGCTTTGGTTAAAAATGAAATCCTCGATTCGACCGTATCGCCCAAAATGTCAGCGGGTCTTGTTGTCGCCCTGAATCTTTCACTCTTTTCGCCCATTTTGAAAATGTTAAGCATCTTCGACATGGCTAGGCGGTCTTTTTCGGTTGCAGCTTTAATACTCGCAATCGTGCCGTCTTTCCACCCTTGTTTGATGGCATCAGCCGCCAAGTTATCAGGTACGACTTGAGTCCCTGCAACCCTGAAGTTAACAACATCAACAGAATCAGGGCTTTGCGTAATAACTTTTTTAAGGGTTGCCGTATCTTGTGGAGATATTTTTTCGCCAACCGTTGCCTTAATGCTTTGCAAAGATTCACGAATAGTTGGTTCAACTTGCTCACGAATTTCAGCACCAACAGGCGCAATTTGCTTTGCCGCTTGTTGGGTTACTGTTCTTACCGCTGATGGTATAGATGGCAATAGTCCACCAGCGACTGTTGCGGCAATTTGCCCGCCAGTTCCTGCGCCAGCTTCTTTTGCAAGTTGCCCAGCACCGCCAGCCGTTCCGCCTGTAACGGTTTGCAGTACAGGTGTTGTTGCCATCAATCGGCCAACCTCACGAGCTACTGGGCCAGTGGCGGCGGCTTCAACAGCTTTACCCAAAGCAACGCCACCAGCACCACCACTTGCGCCAGCAGTCGTTGTCTGCACAATGCGCTCGGCAGCAGTACGGGGTTCAGCAACACCAACACGGGTTAGCAAATCTTCAAGCGCATCCGTTGGCATTGTGTATTTTGTGCCAAATAAGCTATTGATTGACCCAACAATTGGGTCTGCAACTAAGCCAGCAAGGGTTGCCGCACCAGCACCCGCAAGCGCGCCTGGTATTGCCCCAACGCCAGCAAAAGGCGCACCCAAAGCCGCACCAGCAAGCGCACCAGCGGCAGGCAAAGCCATACCCCTTGTGGCTGCCCCAGCAAGTCCTGTTGCCGTTGTTGATGGTTCTCTCTGTTCTTCTTTTTGCCCACCTAATTGAGTTGCAAGTGCAGTTAAATCAACTGGAGTAACTGGTGGGGTTGGCGGTATCTCAATTTGCACTTCCGCTGGCTGTGTCGTGGGGGTAAAAAAAGCATTTAGTGTCTGGTCGTAATAAGTACCTTGTGGTTTGGCATCAGCAAGTTCAATTGGCAATAATTTAAAACCTTCGGGCACGGCAATAGAAGTTGCCCTTGGGTCTTCAGCAAAAATAGGTGTGCCAGTAACCTCAACTCTTACGGGTTGACTTGACAGATCACCAACAGATCCGCCTAACTGCTGTGCTAGTGCTTCAAGTTCTTTTGACATTATTTATTTCCTGCGGCTTTTTTGTAAAGATCAGAATTCATAAAAACATCTAAAGCCTGTTGTGTCGGAAAATTAAACGCTTTTCCACCTACTGTGACGCTGAATGGTTTTGTCGCAATTACGCTTTCCTTTGTTGGTGTTACATAACCAGCAGGGGCGGCTCTACCTGCCCGTGCTTTCAAAGAATCTAGGTAAACAGGAATTGCGGCTAATTTTTGATTAATGTTTTCTTGAGTGTCAAAATAAGTTGGCGTTAATTCTTCAATTTTTTGTTTTACCTCTGCCTCATTTTGTCCAGCACCAGTAGCCGCACGCAATAATGCTTCAGCCAAAGATGCCGAGGCTTGATTAAATTTTTGACGCTCTGGGCTTTGTGAAACTTTACCAAGTCCAACCGCTTCAAAAAAACCAACTTCTTGTGCGCCTGTTCGTTTACCTTCTTTTGTATACATTGCGTTAAGCATATTTTTATAGGCGTTGTCAGCTTGCACCAACCAACCAGCAGCTTTTCGCTCATCCTCAGTAGCTGTGCCAACAGTTCCACCTTTACCACTTGGCAATGGTACGCCCTTAACAGCGGCATCAAAATCAAGTTTTAATAATTTTCCTGTCAAATTAAGGTTTGATGTTTCTACCAGCACTTTATTTTTTTGCGCTTTTGTCAAACCTAAATCTGCCGCTTTTTTATCAAGTTCAGCCTGTTGCTGTTGGTTTATATATTTAGCCTCTGCCTCTGATTTTTTTGCGTCAGCTTCTGCTTTTTTTGCGTCAGCTTCTCGTTTTTGTTTTTCTGCAATTAAACGGGAAGGTGTGTCTTTTGCTTCGGCCACAGCTTTCTCAGCATCAGCTACAGCTTTACCAGCATCAGCCACGGCTTTATCAGCATCGCTTCTTGCTTTTTCTGCTACCGCAATAATTCTGGCTTGTTCATCAGCTTGTGTGGCTTCGGCTATATCTGTTTTAATTTTTTCTTGTTTGGCTTTTTCTTCTTCAAGTTTTCTTTGTGCCGCTGCTTTTGCAACATCATCTGGTGCAGTGGCAACCGCATTTGCGGCTTTTTGTACCGCCTCATCAGCATCTGCTTTTGCTTTTCTTAATGCTTCAGGCGCAAGTGCTTCTGCCCTCATTGTGCTTAGTGTCTTATCAGCGTTATCTAAAAAATCTTTACCTCCAGGCAACCCAGCAATAGTCAAAGCAATCGTGGTCTGTGCGCCCGTTGGGTTAAGCCTGATAAGGTTTGAAAGGTCATCATAACCCTGCGCCTCTTTTTCTTTTCCAACATTTCTAAGTGCTTCGGCTTGTTCTTTGAGTTGCATTTCAGCTACTGGCAAATTGCCTGATTTGATAGCGGTATAAACCTGTGTGCCTAATTTCAAAGTGTTTTGTTGCTGTTCTTTGGTTTGCGCTTCAAAACCCTGCATTACGATTGCCGCTTGGTCTTTTGGTAGAAATGCCGTTACCCGTGCATAGTCAGCACTAGTTGCATTTGGATTTTTGAATAGATTTTGCAATTCAGTTTGTGCCGTCTGTGCTCGCTCTAATGCTTGTTGCTCAAGATTACGTTTTTGCTGTGCCGCTTGAATTTCAGAAACACCAGCACCAAGTTTAAAACCGCCCAAAGCCGCTTCAAACGGGCTTTGCACGTCAACTGAATAATTGATTGGGCCTTGAAATGGGTTTATTGTTGCCATGTTTTATCCCTTAAGAAAACCCAAAGCCGGGGGTTTTCCCTGCGCCATATTGAAAACCAACCATTTGAGCAGGCAAGTTAAACAGTTGACCATAAGCCTTTGCTTCACCAAGTACACCACCAGCCCGAGCCGCCCCCTGCTGGGCAAGTAAGTTTGACACGTTTGTGCCTGACTCCATACCAGCCGCACCAACGCCTGCGGCTGATGCCTGACCAATTTTTGCCAACCCACCCAAACGCCCATATTGCTGTTCGATCAAGCTGGATAAAAGTTCTGGCCTGAATTGAGCCAATGCCCCCTGAATATTGCCACCCCTCAAACCACCCGTGGCAGATGCACGTTGCAATAACGCTTCCTCACCCTGCTGTGCAAGTGCTTGGAATGTCTCACCCCCACGGATACGCTCAATGGCGGCTTGTTCTGCCTCTGGCCCTCTGAGGCCAAGAAACGCCTGCTGTGCTTCTAAGGCAGGGACACCCACTTCGGTGTAAGGTTTTAACAAGGCTTGCAACGCATCAAACTGCCTGCGCTGTTCTGCAATTCCTTCTCGTGAGGCTTCTGCTTGGATGCCAGCCCCTTCTTTGGCGGCTTCTGCACCCATATAGCTGCCAACAAGTTGACTGCCACCCACTACTAGGGCTGTGACTGGATCAGGCATCGCCGAACTCCTTTAAATAATCTTCTAGCGTTTCGCCATACAAAGCCATCACATGATGACCGTGCACAGTAGCAAATCCAGCACCATGCACCAGCGAGACTGCCATCAAAATCAAATCGTAATACCCAGCACGCCACATGAACGACTTGGCATCCGCTTGTTTATTGCGTTCTGCCGTGTCTGCGGCTTGCCACTTGAGAATCATTGTCGCCAGCAAGGGCGTTAAATGGTTGCTGTTGCCGATAAAAAATGCGTTCTGGTGCATACCCACCAGCGTGTTCCAAATGGTCGCATTCAGGTCTTTACGCTCTACTGGGTCGCCATCTGCTACGTCATCAAAGACTTGGATTGCGCCATAGACCATTACCAGCCACTCAACGGCTGGTTGGGGAAGCATAAAAACCTTGGTAAGGTTCTCTCGCAGTCCATCGGTCATGCACAACTCCTATACAGGGCAGGCCGCTGGATGCCAGAACTCAGCGACTGAATTTTCGCACAAATTGACAAAAGGTCAATCCTCATATTCTTCGTCTTCCCAAGCCTGACAAACCCGCATATCGTTGCAGATAAAGTTCAGCTTTTCACAGTGACCCCTGAACCCTGCGCCCTTGTCATAAGCCGCCATCGGAATGCGCTCAATCCGCACTTGGGTCATAAAGCTGTTGTCGTAATACTCGCAGTTTGAGCAATGCTTGCGCCGTGCGTCTTTTTCATCGCATTGCATTGCCTCTGCCAGCCCTGCGTAGAACTCCTTGTTTGCGCCAGCTTCATTCGTTGGCATTTCAGGGCCATAGTTCCAATCAGCCACCGCAACGGCATAGTTCTTTTTGTTTTGGGCATTGGTTAAAAACTCTTCTTCCATCGGCAGGCCATTAAAGCCCCGTGGGATAACCATAAACTCTTTCATGCTGTACTCCTTAAGTAATCTCTCGGCCTGATGCTCGGATGGTCAGGGATGTCCCTGCTCCTGCGATTGTGGAAATAAATCCGCCCGACTCCAGTGCTTGCCCCACCAGTTCAGGACAGGTGTAAGTCTCATCTGGCACGATGGTGCGTGTGTCAATAATCAAGTTTGAAGCTCCCGCCGTGCCGCCAGTAGTTACCAAATTGCAACTGAAAGTCACATTGTTTGCACTGGTGTTCGTCACCGTGAACTTGTCAATAATCGCCTTGGCATTTGTTGCCGTGTATTGGGTGGTTTGTGCGTTTTCTGCCTGTTTTGCAGGAATAAGCACTTTTACTGTTACTGTCACTGGACACCTCCGATGTTATTTGAAACTGTCAGAATTATGGACGGAATAGCTGGAACTGGGGGTGTTGCAACAACAGAAAGTAATTCAACATCAAGGTCGCTTACCGCAAACATCAGTTCGACATAATCATTGGCCTTCAGGTCAAAAAAGTAATTTAACGATGCAAATATCTCAGCATCATTACCCTGAATCCTGATTTGGCTTGCGCTGTCTGGCACATCAGTCCCGTTAAGCCGAAACCAAAAATAAAACTCTGCCGTGCCACCACTGGTCTTGTCCAACTGAAACGATGTGTCAAAGTTGTAAATACCCTCGCTGTCCACAATGATTCTTGATGTTGGGCTGCCAATAAATACGCCATTACTCAAGTCAGTGCTGTTAAACGTGATGGCCTTGGCTGTGTTGATAACTGTCGCTGTCTGGGTGGTGGTGTCATAAAACGACCCATATCTTGCCCGTTTGAACTCCCGTGGTGGTGGAGTCATCTGCAAACCCTCAACCGCTTTATTCAGCTTGTCCACCAATGCCAAAGCCTGATTTGCTTTGTTCTCTGCCAGTGCACAGTTGACCGCCAACTCTTGAGCAATATACGCAAGTTGCGCCAAAGCCTCATTTGCTGTGGCCTGCGCTGTGCCTGCGGAAATATTCACCTCATTGACTACATCAGGCGCAATCGCATCAACCGTGGAAAACAGCAATTCAAACTGCCTGATCTGTTGTTGGTCAGTCAGGAATGTAGCAAGTTGGTCACGGGTCAGGTTCAGCTTGCGGGAAACTGGTGCGGTTGCCATCAGTACGCCAATGCTTCAATCTGCGCCTCTAAGCGCACATAAGACACATGAGCATCACTGTCGCCACGGAAACGCTGGATGCGCCAGTTCCTCATATGACCCTGCTGAAACCAAGCCAAACGCTTTCTCGTATTACCAATCGTGCCGACTGCAATGAACTTATCTTGGCTGAATGAACGACCATCCACCGAATAACTGGTGCTGATAAAAGGGTTTGTGCCAAGTGCAACGCTACCCGTCAAACTCACCAATTCCAATTCATTAAATAATGCCCCGTTGCCTTCGTTGTACACAATCAATGTGCCAAACTCCCAGCGCACCCGTTCGCCCCAGTGGTGTCCAGTATCTTGCACAAAATAGCCGATATTGCTGGACTGCGGATCACCCACCATCCACTTGTCGTATACCCAAACCATGTTTCTGGCTCGGTATTGTGCAAACCCGACCAATGCCGTTGTCAGCGTAAACCATACTGGCGTTTGCATTGCAGCGGATGCCTGAGAATCAAAAACAATCGTGCGGTCTGGCAAGTGGACATAGAGATGCTGGTGATTCTTGTCGTTTCTTGCCTCCAGCTTGACCGAAGCCAATTGCGCCTCGGTGTACTCCAGCAATAGAGTGTCAATTTCCTGTGTGCTTATTTTTTCTGCAACGGCTGATGCCCCGACATAAATGCTTGGGGCTTCGTTTCTACCGCCACCCAAAAAAGCAATGCGCTCAATAAATACACAGCAGGCAAATGTACCGACAACGCCCTTTTGTATCTGTGCGCCATCAATTCGTGCAAATGGAAACAAATCTCCACCCACGTTATCAAATACCTCAATCGTGTTGCGGTTCAGTGCATAGACCTCGTTTCGCAGCTTCAGCAATGCCACCACAGGGTCAGGGTCAACCTCTGAACTACCGTATTTCAGCGGGTTAACTTGGGTCGGGTCTGATAACTCAGTCACCACCAAAAACTCGCCATCCGTGGTCATGAAATACCCATCCACCCAGACCACATCGAGCACCACGCCCAAATCAGGGTCAGTTACTTGGATCAGGGTCAAACCATCCCAGTAATACAATCGCCCACCCGATGCAATCGCTAGTTGGTCAAAGCTGTAATCAAACGTCACTAATTGATCTGTTGGGCCACCTACGTCACCCAATGTTGCAACTGTGCCTGCGCTGTTAATTTCCACCAGTTTTGTACCCATCACCCGATACAAACTGCCTTGCCAGTTCACGCCACCACGGTCAATGCCTGGCCCTGTGCCGTTGGACACAATCCCATCGCCTGGTCGCAAAAACTCACTGCTGATGCCTGACTGCTTTGGCACAGGCACAAGGTTGACTGGGTAACTTGTACGCAGTTCAGGAGTGCTGTCGGTGTAAATGCCGTTCAGGATTGGTATTTGCATTATTCACCGCCCACCGATGGCAAGACTTTCTTTTCTTTATCCCAGTATTCTTTGTAGTTTTTGGAAAAGTATTCTGCGTCTGCCTCATTGTCAAACGAAATGTAATCCTTGCTTTTCAACGCCCTATCAAAAGCATCATCACCATAATTTTTTAACTCTTTATTTTCGTATGCAATTCGTGGGTAAACAATAAATTTATTTGGCCCAGCTTCTGAATATTCCATTTGATGTGTGGCAATATTACCCTTACCCAAGTCCATAACTGGATACGCCTCAGGATTAAGAATTCTGCGGACAAAGTTCTTCCCTTGATTTTCGTTCAAAACTTTTTTAAGGGTTTCGTAATCCATTACCATTTCACCTTATCAGCCCAATATGCGGCACTCATTTTGCCCTTGGCAATGTTTTCAGAATGGCGAGATTTGAATGATTCACGCCTTGCTTTATCGGCTTTTGATTCACCCTCACGCTTTGGTGACCCAGACACGCCCTGTTGACCAAAACGAATCAGCTTAACTTCATCGCCAGCTTTTGCCACAACGACATGGCTTTTGGTTGGGTGACTTGGGGTGCGCTTGGGCTTGTTGAAACCCTCAACGCCAGCACGGGTTAGCCTTGGGTCTTTCATCTAAACCCCTTAATCTTTTCGGCAATCTTTTTAGGCTGTTTGGCAAACTGTTTGCCTGCCTTGGTAGCCTCACGCTTTGCCCTTGTGGTTGCCGCATACTCAGCCGCTGTCAGTGACTTGATGGCCTTCTCAGGCAAGTATCTTTCGCCAGTCTCAGACGATGGCTTTCCACTTTTAGTTGTCCACCGTTGGGCTGTCCAATCCTTCAGGCTTTTCTGCGGGGCTTTCATTTGTACGACCCGCCTTTTTTCTTATACTCCACCGCCAACAGTTGTGCTTTTCTCGCGCTCCACTCGTTAGGTTCACCACCCTTTGTCCCTGCCTTGATTTTTTCAAACAAGGCTTTCCGCATGGTTGGCTTCGTGTAGTTGCCAGCCGCATTGACCGATGACTTGGGTTTGGTTGCCATTACGCCGCCACGCCTTTGATGACTGCAAAGTTGAATACTGGAGTTTCTGTGGTCGTGCCACCAGTGGTGCGGAAAGTAATGTTGAAACTTCCAGCTGCCACCGCAGTGACCATCAAGTCATACAAGTCTGTGCCTGACTTTTGGTTCAGAATAATGACATCGGTTGCCGCCACAGTGCTGTTGGTCACGGTAAAAGTGGTTGCACTGGTTGTGCCCGCAGCACTGAACAGTGTGATTGCACCAGATGTTTTGTCCAGCGTCACGCCTGTGGTTCGGCTTGTACCTTGGGTGACTGTGCCGCCTGCGCCTGTGGCATAACCCACGCCAGCCGTGCCAGTTGATGCAATCACGCCTGTGACTGTCAAACTTGTGCCAGTAGCTGCACCAATCACTGGTGTCACCAATGTTGGGGTATTGGCAAATACTGCTGCCCCTGAGCCTGTTTCATCAGTCAGTGCTGCCGCCAAGTTTGCGCTTGATGGCGTTGTCAAAAATGTTGCGACATTTGAACCAAGGCCCGATACACCAGTTGCAATCGGCAAGCCTGTGCAGTTTGTCAATGTTCCTGAAGTCGGGATGCCAAGAATCGGGGTGACTAAAGTCGGGCTGGTGTTGAACACCAACAAACCAGTTCCAGTCTCATCGGTCATTGCTGCCCGCAAATTGGCACTTGATGGGGTTGCTAAGAAAGTCTGTATACCAGCCGCATAAACTGTTTCAGCGTTAATCTGATACCAAGAATTTGTGGGTTGATAAAACCGAATGGCGGTGGCAGTCCCTGCCGCCAATGAAGTCACGCCACCATAAATAGCAGTTGCACCATTCAACGCAATAGTCAGCGATGTAATCTCTTGGGTGGTGGTAATCAGCACCGTAGTGCCATCAGGTACACCAGTATTCAACGGCAGGGTAATCGTGCCCGTTGCCAGCGTTCCGGCGGGTTGCAAAAGCATCCATTGGTCATTGCTGACTGGGGTTGGCACGGTGATGTTGAACCCAGAGCCAGGCACATACAGATTCACCGCCAGCGTTGGCGATGCAAAACTCTGCTGGAAAAACGTCAACAGATTGCCAATGGACAAACGTCTTGCATCCCCATTGTTGGGCGAGTAAACGGGTAACTGGTCTCCGCTTGAAACAGTGCTGAGTACTGGTAACTGATTGATTTGTGGCATGACTGTCCTTAATAGTATTCGAGAGGCCCATCAGGGCCAGCAGTGACTGGATTGGCTGGTGGTCTGATAAACGGATTGTCGTAGACCCTCCAAGGCTTGTTACCAGCACCAGCAGGCATTGTTGCAGGCAATTGCTGTTCAAGCGGGAATGTGGCTCTTTGCAACAGGATGTCGTAACCCTGCTTTGCCGTGGTCTTGGTCTCAATCATCACGGTCTTACCAAAACTTGGGGCAAGCCTGATAGCGAGACTGCAAATAATGGCTTCATAAGCCGAGTCAGGCACAAGGGTTTCCTCGTCCAAGTCACTATCTTGGGGGCTGGATGGCAAAGGGTAACCTAAGCGGATGCCCTTGGCGTTCCAGTCTGCCATCATTGCGTCAAGTCGGCGCAGGGCAGATTGCAACTGCTCTGGTTGCAAGTCAAAGACGTAAGACGCAAGCCCGATTTCCTCAAAGGCGGCACTTACAAACTGTCGTTTTGTGTAGCCCATGCTGATTCCTCAATTTGTTTCAGAAGTGTCGCATCTGACCAGCGTTTGTCAACCTTCAAGCCCATCAACTCTGCCTGTTGCAACATTTCCTCACGGGTTGGTGCGGTGTCCTCAACAGAAGTTTCCTCAATGGGAGTTTCAACAACTTCAGGCGCTTCAATAAGCACAACCCGTTTGCCGATCGGCGATGGGTGAACCTGTTTTGTTGCTTTGCGCTCTGCGGCTTGTGCCTTTTTCAGCTTGCGCTTTTGCAGCCGCACCTCCCGCCACGGGGCGAGAGATTTGGTCTTAACGATTGCGGCTGACTTGATCATTTCTTTTTCATTGGTGCTTTGCTAGGCTTGCCAGCGGCTTTTGCCGACTTGCTTGCCATACCAAGTGCCATTGCAACGGCTTGCTTTTGGGGCTTGCCTGATTTCATTTCCATCGCAATATTCTTGCCGATGGTCTTTTTGGAATAACCTTGTTTCATTGGCATTTCAATCTCCATGTAAAACAGGCCAACATCTCTGCTGGCCTGTCTGGGTTTAACCGCCGATGCGATAAACAACAAAGGTATCAGCCGCAGTCTTACGGCAACGGAAACGAGCAGCAGCACCACTCGTAGCCGCAGTCGCAGCCGCACCCACAATGGTCACGCCAGTATTGACCGTAAGGGTCAAAGCATATGCAGCCAAAGTGATGACGCTGAAGTCAAACGAATCACCAATAGCCCACTCAGTTGCCAAGTCAAGGTTTGCACCTGTTGGCAGTTGAATGTCACGTGATGCGGTTGGGGTAGCGGTAATGATGCCAGTCAGCACATTAGCGGCAGTTGCCGCCATCGAGCCACCATCTGCAATGTTGGCTGGCGCACCTTGAGGTTGCCAGTTGCCATTGTTGCTGATGTCAGGTGCTACACCAATCGAGTAGTACGCACCCGATGCACCAGCTTGAATAGTCACGCTGGTGGCATTGGTAAATGCGCCTGATACATAAGTGGTGTTTTCAACCGTGGTCAACAAGTCTTGTGATTCAGGGAAGTTGGGGTAACCAACTTCTTGAAACACACTTGCTGGCGAGTAGGCTTGAACGGCGATTTTCTCGCCTGCTGGCACAGTAACGGTAGCCGTGCCTTGTGCAAAGATTACGTTGTAACTCATGATTTTTCCTTAAGGTGTTTGGTTGAACAACAAGATGCCGGACATCTCTGGCTGTTTGTTAACCACGCCAAACAAGGTATCCAAACGATACTTGGTTTTCATGGTGTTGACATCGTATTGCTTTTGCATGACCAGTTCGATGCCCTGATCGGTGGAGGCACGCATTACTGCAACACCAGCATCGGACGGGACAGCGTAACGACCAGGCAGAATCTCCAGCGCATCTTTCTGCCAGAAGCAGTTGATAGGTGCGGCATCGGTATTCAAGCGGTTGATGGTGCGGCCAGAAGCGGCAGTCACGATACAGTTTTGATACTGCAACTCAGCATCAGTTCCACCTTGAGCAGAAATGATTGGAGGTGTGATAACGCAAGTGGTTGCATTGGTCACGCTCACAACACGGAAGGTCTTGGAGAAACCAGTGCCTTGTTTGGTGATGTGATGGACAGCTTCAACGCCTTCGATCTCGATAGCAGTTCCTGCTGGCAAGTCGGTGGTGCTAGACACGGTAATCGTTTGGAAACGATTGTCCACGTTGGCAGTTTCACCAGTGACCGCAGTTGATGTGGCGACAGGCACATAGTAGTTATTTGCCGAAGCCAAAGTGCTCATCGTTGGGTCAGAACCAGTTGCCGCTGCAATACGGTTTGCGTAGTCCAGTTTGTAGGTCTCAAAGCCTGCAACCATCCCAACGTAAGAACGCTCAAACGCATTGTTTGACTTAGTACCAGCAAAACTACGTGCGCCAGTTCCTGCACCAGTGGCAATGTTGCCAGCGATGCCGTTGTAGTCACGGCTAGACAATGCCAAATAACGGTCAAAGGCTTGAACGCCCTGCTCGTTCATGATGCTGTCGCACAAAGCGATGTCGTCATAGTCACCAGCAGCTGTGCTGACAGTGACCACCAACGAACCGAGGTTTGCGGCAGTGTTCATGATGGCGATGTTGATGTCGGATGCAAGTTTTTGCTTTGCGGCTTCGCCTAAGCGACCCTCTTGCAGTGCATCACGCAATTCCAATGCGTCCAGAATGAACGGCACAGACTTTTGAAAGCCGAGTGTCGCTGGGACTGAAAGCTGGGTGTATGCGCCAAAGTTGCCAGTCTGATCCATGCCATCATAACTTTGGGCAATGTAAGGCTGTGGACGATAGATGACGTTATTGGTGCGCTCCATCATCGAGCCATCTGTGTTGTAGATGGACACGTTACGGGACAAAACTAAGGCATCGTTAAAGCCTTCGAGGATGTCCTCGAACGCTACACGTTCCTCTTTTGAAAAACTATTGCTCATGGAAAACTCCTAATTGGTTTATTTGGATGCTGATCGTTTTTGCGCTTTGTAAGCAATGACTTTCGTCATGTTGCCAGTACGAGCCGCATCTTCTCTCAGCCGTTCAAGTGTTGAGTCCACCGCACCAGAGGAACGCCCAGTTCCTGTAACGATTCTTTCGGGTGCGGGTGCTTGCCTGCGATTTGTAACTTTCAAGTCTTTCTCCAGTTTTGCTACCGCAAAGGC
>Ga0315909_10003143_pt1 | contig 20398 bp, 11 predicted proteins | sample LakEriMetagenome_11_FD_203527 | JGI IMG/M metagenome (GOLD analysis project Ga0315909, IMG submission 203527) | Freshwater fungal communities from buoy surface, Lake Erie, Ohio, United States - Buoy 2 MA125 | ecosystem: Environmental > Aquatic > Freshwater > Lake | place: USA: Lake Erie, Ohio... | reverse complement strand
AGGCTATCGAAAAAAATAAAAAATCACCCAGTTTTAAGAAATTTAAAGAAAATCTAATTTATGCCAATCCGTTTTCAATAATTACAGCAAGAGGACATCATCCAAAAGTAATTAAAAGAGGTGTTAGAATGTTTATTAATATGGTTATGACGCCAGAAGAAAAAAGGGAAATGGCAAAAAACATTAGGAGCACTTTTGAACACGAGGAAATGTTTTCTGACAGATTTTTAAGTCAATTAGATGACTTAACACTAGGACAACTTATTGATCTATACTTGGACGAAAGAGGTGATTATTATCCCGTTTCGTCAGAGGAGTTTGGGGAAAAGTTTGGTTTAGAAACTTCCGGAGGAGCCTCAAATCCTGAACACGCAAAAAAGGTAGCGCTTCTTGATTTTATTTCAAAATATAATGATTTGATTAAAAGCGGAAAATATGTAAACACTTCATTAGGATTTTCAGATGATGATCCTAAAAATATTAAAGCAATGGTAGAATATGTTAGAAATGAATTATCAAGAATGTATCCAGAAGTTAAATTTATTATTTATGATACATCAGAAGGAGGATATAATAAAATTCATATTGAAACTAATAAAGAAGAAGATGAAGAAGTTATGTTAGAATCTTTAATTAAAAGAACAATATTGAAAATTAAATCAAAGTAAATAGAAAAATTTTTCAAAACGACATATTTATCAAATAAAGAAAATAAACACAAAATTAAAAATAAAAAATTATGGCTGATTTACTAATGAAAATGCCAGTTCCGTATGAACCCAAAAGACAGAACAGGTTTATTTTAAGATTTCCTTCTAGTTTGGGTATAAACGAATGGTACGTTGAATCTGCTTCAAGACCATCAATTAAAATTAACTCTACGGAAATTCAGTTTCTAAACACTTCAACATATGTTGCCGGTAGATTTAACTGGGATGAAATTTCAGTTAAGTTTAGAGACCCAATTGGACCTTCAGCATCACAAGCCCTTATGGAGTGGGTACGTTTGTGTGCAGAATCTGTTACAGGACGTATGGGTTATGCCGCTGGTTACAAAAAGAATGTTGATCTTGAAATGCTCGACCCAACCGGAGTTGTTGTTGAAAAGTGGATTCTTGAAGGTACATTCCTTACAAGTGCGAACTTCGGTTCCTTGTCTTATTCGCAAGATGCAATTGCTGACATTACCTGCGGGTTAAGAATGGACCGTTGTATTTTGGTTTACTGATCAATTCTTAATATTTTTTTCAAACCTATATGTTTTATAACGTATAGGTTTTTTTATTTACAAAAAACACAAGTCAAGTATTTTTATAATAAAAAGTTATTATGGAAACAAATGTAAATGAATATGGTCAAATGAATTTTAATCTACCACACGATGTAGTAAAATTACCATCTGGTGGGATTTTTTATCAAAGTAAGAAAAAATCAGTTAAGGTTGGTTATTTAACTGCTGCCGATGAAAACATTCTTGTTAGTATGGATAGTAGGAAAACAATTAAAGAAACAATTGTTTTACCACTTTTAAGAAATAAAATTTATGAACCAGATCTAAGACCAGAAGATTTAACTGACGGTGATATTGAAGCAATTCTTATTTTCCTTAGAAATACATCTTTTGGTCCGGAATATACATTTAATTTAACAGATCCTGCAAATGGTAAAACTTTTGAAGAAAAGGTTCTATTAGAATCCCTCGATATTAAAAAAACTAAAGAAAAACCAGATGAAAATGGTTTTTTTTCGATTACACTCCCTAAAAGTAATGTACAGGTTAAATTAAAACCATTGACGATGAGAGATAGTATGGAGATTGAAAAAATATTAGAATCATATCCAGCAGGAAGAATATCACCGATTATGACTTTGAGACTCAATAAAATGATTGTTGAGATAAACGGAAATCAAAGTAGAGAAGAAATCTCTAAATTTGTTGAGACTATGCCAATTATGGACTCAAAGTTTATTAGAAATTATATGTTTGAAAATGAACCAAGACTTGACCTAAACCGTGAAATTATAGCCCCGTCTGGAGAAAAGGTGAATGTTACTATCGCCTTTGGGGTGGAATTTTTTCGGCCTTTCTTCTAATTATAAAATCTACATTTTAGATGAATACATTTTTTTAGCAAGGATGTTAAGAATGTCTTATTCTGATTTTCTTAGGATACCAACTTATGAAAGAAAGTACATTATTGATAAGCTAATTGAGAGTAATCAAAAAAATAAAAGTTAGGTATTTATAAAATAAAAAATGTTTTTTGCTGATGAAGATAAAAGTGGTAGTGCTAAAGGTTCTGTTTTAAGTGAACAGGAACAAAGAGCACAAGCCGCATATAGAGCTAAAGTAAATGTTGGTACTGATATTGTTGACAATTTTCTTGGCGACACAATGAATACTTGGCTCAAAGAGTTGGCAGCTCAATTTAGTGCCACAGGCTTTGCACAAAGAGCCCAAACCTTAGACATCGAAGCCACAAAAATTAGAAATATTATTGGTTTAAATAAAGAAACTAATGATCAGTTTCAGGTTTCAATTGCAAAAAACGCGTCTCTTTTTCGTGAATATGGTTATGATGTTGAAGACATTGGTGCAACATATGAAAAAATATTTGGAAATTTAAACGCATCAGTAAGTGTTGCAGACGAAACCCTTTTAAATTTAAGAACAACCTCTCAAGTTACCGGTCAAGATATTGGTGAACTTGTAAATTCATTTAGAGGTGTTGGTGTTGGTATTTCAGACATTGGTGATAGAATGCTTGAAGTCGTAAATATTGCCAGAGAAGCTGGTGTTGCGACAAAAGCGGTTTCTGACGGTGTTGTAAAAAACCTCGATAAAATGAATATCTATAATTTCGAGGGTGGAACAAAAGGTCTTGCAAAAATGTCAGCCCAAGCAACCAAACTTGGAATAGATATGACTAAAATATTTGAAGTCGTTGACAAAGTATTTAATCCGGAGGGTGCAATAGAATTAGCTGCTGGACTACAAAGATTGGGTGTTCAGTCAAGTGCACTACTTGATCCTTTAAGATTAATGGATTTATCACAAAATGATCCTACAGAATTACAAAATCAAATTGTTGAAATGAGTAAAGACTTTGTTAGATTTAACAAAGAATTAAACCAATTTGAGATTATGCCTGGTGAAAAAAGAAGGATGAATGAGATTGGTAAAGCACTTGGTATGAATAATGGTGAGCTCCAAAAAATGGCACTGAACGCGGCCAATTTGGAGTACAAGATGAAACAAATCAAATTACCATCTGGAATCGCATCAAAAGAAGACAAAGAATTAATTGCAACACTAGCAACAATTAATAAAGAAGGTATTGCACAAGTTAAAGTTGAAAAACTTGACGCTGAAGGTAAAGGAATGGGTGAATATTTTATGAAAGCTGTAGACCAGTTAAACCCTAAAGATATTGAAAATTTAAGAAAACAACAAGAAATGCAAGGTAAATCTATGGAAGAAATTGCCCTTGAACAACTTGATGAAACTAAAATTTTGAGTAATAAAATAAGTCAGTTTTTAACTGCAACAGCATATGGTATCTCCGGCTCAAAATTATCCAGAGACGTTTATAAAGGAACTCTTGGTACCGTAAGAGCTGGAATAGATAAATTGGGCGAAGTCGGAAGTAATACACTTTTTGGTGGTGAGCCTATGGAAAAAGGAGAAACCTGGATGAAAAAATCCAATGAACTTTATGATGAGTATGGACCAAAAGCGGTAGATATGATGGAAGAAATGTATGAAAAATCTAAATCATATATAACCGAAATGGCCCAATCGTTTTCTAGTATTCCAGGACTTGAAGAAATTGCAAATATTGATCTTACTAACATTGCAATGTCATTAACAACTTTGGGTGAAAAAGTTAAAGATGGGTTAAGTTATTTTGGTATTGGTGGATCTGAAACAGATTTGGGCTCCAATTTTACAGAAAAAACAGAGATTTTAAATAAAAGCGTATCAAACACTGTGAACCAATTAGGGAGCGCCCCAGAACAAAAAATTGAGTTTGAACCATTGGAAATTAATGAAAATGTAAATGTAACAATAAAAGTTGATTTGGACCCTAACATAAAAAACCAAGCTTTAACACAATTAGCAACAGATGCCATCGAACAGTATTTCCACAGCGGTGAAAAAAGTGGTGTAAATAAAGTAAGGTTAAAAAATGCTTTAGATAATATTATGTCAGATATTTTAGTGGCAAGAAAAAATGTAAGTAATTTGGTTAGTGCACCTGGTAAACCTGTATAATAAATTCGATTATAAAAAATTAAATTAACTCTATTTATTAATAAAATAAATTAGATGTCAGAAACAACATTATCATTTAGTGCAAGTGCGTCATTTAGGAACAATTTAATGGGTAGAAATTTACCTCCTTATAATGTTCCTGGTGCGTATTCACCACCATCTGGTAATGTAAATTATGAAGCAACACCATTAAACGATAATTCTGTTATTGATTCACCAAATGATTTAATTGGCACTACAGTACAGGCAAATGAGCTTTATTCATTAAACGAATATGGGCCTGAAGGTGGATATAACAATATAATCTCAACCGATGGAGCACCATTACCAGTAACCCCAAATCAAGGTGAATACGGTCAAGATGATGCACAAATAGATTTAATTAACGAATTTTTTATTGACACAGCGTATTTAAAAAATTCTTATGGACCTAGCGATGGTTATAAAAATTTAATAACAATTACGGATTTAGTCCCTAACAGTCAATTTTTTTTACCTTACTCAAATGATTCTGGATTCCCATTAGTATTTAATCCTTCGGTTTATACGCCAATACAAATTTTATTGGAAAATGATCCACAAGGATCCAATGGATTATTATCACAAGATTCCGAATTAGCAAGAAGAGGCGCCTTAGCACTTAAAGAAGAATTTCAAAGAAGAATTGAATTTGAAACACAACAATTAGTTTCAAGTGTTTTCCAATTGGATCAATTACAAGATCCATTTGAAGCGTCTCTTGTTGCAACAGGACAACAACCACTTATAGGTAAAAACTGGAAAATTACAGTACCAGAAAATCCGGTTCTTGCCGCGGTCTCATTTGCTAATAGAATTACCGGAACATATTTTCCTGTATCACCAATCCCAGGTGATTACTTTGACGAAACAACTGGAGTATTATCACCACAAACTGAAAACGCTTTAAATACCGCAAATAATTTAACTCTTGGTCTTTTAGGTCCAATACTTAATAAGTATAGAAATCCTTCGGAAATATTTGTTGCAAACACTGGGTACGGTCAAAAGTCAGTACTATTCAAAAGTTTAGAATATAACATTTATAGACCAAGTTATAATAAAGGGTTATTATTAGGAGCAACAAGTGCCATTTCAAATTTACTTGGACTTAACGAACCACAAGGTGGTGGCGGATACTATGTTGGTAGTGATCAGGCCGAACCATCAACGATAAACAGTCCAGCAAATGAAATACCGGTAGATAGATTTGGAAAACAACAACCAAGTCCGGTATATGGACCATCAGATTTAGCTAAACTTTTTGAAGGTAATGATCAAAAAATTAAATTTGGCCTTGTAGGTAAGTCGTATTCAAATCAAGGAGGAATTATTGGTCAATTTGCTTGGTTGTCACCAAAATATAAAGACAATCTTGGATTTAAAGTAAAACCAGGTGGGGACCCAGTACAACCACAAGACGAGGAATTTGATGCGGTTAAAAACGAATTTAATCAAGATACACAATCAACAGACTTTGAGTTTAAAGGTGGATCCATTTTAGATAATACCCAAAGATTAATTAATTCCGCAGACAATGTAACCGGTGCCAGAAGATTACAACACGTTGGAAATGCAATAAATCAAGTCTCAAAAGTTTTTAATGATGGATACAAGGAACTAACAAAAGGTTCACAAGTAATTGCGTATTACGATAGTGCAACTGGAGACAATACAATTTCAATTGACGGAACAGAAGTAGGGGCTGAATACTGTAGAGTATTCCAAAAGGATACGCCTTACTTAACTTATGGTGATTTACAAAAGACAGATGGTATTACAACGGCCGGAAGGAAATTTTCTTATTCAGTTTTAGACAATACTTACAACTTAAATATTGCACCGTTGAGAGGGGACGAATCAACAAATATGATGAAAGACGGTAATAGGAAAAAAGTTAAAAAGTATATGTTTTCATTAGAAAACTTAGCTTGGAGAACATCAAGTGAACCTGGTTTTACTTATGATGATTTACCGGATTGTGAAAGAGGTCCTAATGGTGGTAGAATTATGTGGTTTCCACCATATAATTTATCATTTAGTGATTCATCAAGCGCTAATTGGAACCCAACATCATTTCTTGGAAGACCTGAACCAATTTATACATATAAAAATACAACAAGATCAGGTCAATTAAGTTGGACAATAGTTGTTGATTCACCAGCGGCTATGAACACAATTATTGAAAAACAATTAAAAAATATGTCACCAGAGCAGGTTGACTCAATTATGGATTCATTTTTTGCTGGATGTATTAAATATGATATTTATGATTTGGCCGCAAAATTTAACACAATACCTACAAGTGATCTATATCAAATACAACAAGAAATAATACAAAGTCAAAGATCGGTAACCGAAGAAGTAACGGCCGCCGCAAACGAAATAAACGCAGGACAAAGTAACCCAAGTGGTGGTGCGAATACAGGTACTGGGACTGATACAAAAAACGGTGAAACTGTAATATCAGAACAAATTAATAATACAACACAATCTTCAGACGCACAAAAAGTAATTACTGCCGATTCATTAAAAGAATTTGAAGGCTACGGATTTTATTTTGATAATGATTTCCCAATAGGTGAAAGTTCAAATGCAACAACAAACCCAGATCCATTTACAAAATGGTACAATTTATATTTAGGTCAAAAAGGTACATATACTGGACCTATTTCTCCGGCTGAAGTAAAAGTTGGATCAACTGTGTACTCTAAAAATGGTATTGGTACTTTTTTTAGTACTGTAGTTGAAGGAAACTTTAATAAAATAAAAGACGAGTTATTACCAGTAAAATTAAAAGAAGTATTAGAGCAAGGTGCAAAAGTAACATTTGATTTAGTTGGTTCTGCGTCAGCACCAGCACAAGCAAATTATAATGTAAATTTATCAAGAAGGAGGATTAGTACTGTTGAAAATTGGTTAAACGAACAGACTGTTGGTGATCAAAAAATTAAAAAGTGGAGAGATGATGGTAAAATTGTTTTTAATTTTACCCCAAAAGGAGAAGGAACATCAATACCTAAAGTAAATTCACCTGATGAGACATTAATTCCAGGACCAGTTGATTGTACTGTTGATATAATTGATGTTGCTAAAAATAAAGTAACAGATCAATCACAATGGTACAGCATTCCAGCTATGGCTTGCCGTAGAGTAGTAATTCAAAAAATTACAATATCTGATATACAAGAACAAAAATGGGGATGTGGGCCAAATAATGATGGAAAATGTATACAGACTAAAGATGGTACATACAACTCTCAAAGCGATTGTGAAAACTCAGGAGACTGTAAAAAAACAGAACCTAAATTAAATTACGATTGTGGTGATGAAGGTCAACCGTGTAAAGAAGTTCCAGATGGTACTGGTAAATACGCAACTTTAGAAGATTGTAATAAAGGATGCGGTACTCAAACTGACTATAATTGTATTGATAATATTTGTCAACCAGCACCAAAAGGAACCGGACAATATAAAAGTTTAGAAGCTTGTAAAGCGGCTGGTTGTGTACCTAAACAAACAATAACAAGAACTATTACGGAAACAAAAATTAACTTGGTTGAGAAAGTTAAAAAATCAATTTCTAAGAAAGTACTCTCAAAGTTGTTTTCAGAGTGTGATTATTTTGAACTTATTAAAGAATCAAACCCAACTGTTTTATCAAGTATAAAAGATAAGGTAAAATATTTTAGTCCGGCATTTCATTCTATGACACCAGAAGGATTAAACGCCAGATTAACTTTCTTGAATCAATGTGTTAGACCTGGACAAACAATACCAGTAATTGGACCAGACGGTAATCCAAAATACAACGACGCAAGAAATACATCTTTTGGTGCTCCGCCAGTATTAGTATTAAGAATTGGGGATTTTTACCATACTAAAATTATACCAAATCAATTATCAATTTCATATGAACCTTTAGTTTTTGATTTAAATCCAGAAGGGATTGGAGTACAACCTATGCTTGCAAAAATAACATTAGGTTTTGATTTTATTGGTGGACACGGTCTTGCTGGACCAGTTTCACAATTACAAAATGCGTTGTCATTTAATTTCTATGCCAATACAGAAATTTACGATGAAAGATCCGTAGCGACAGAAGATACATCAGATAGAGACGCTAAACTTGTCGCTAAGATTTCAAATAAAGGAGGTGCCGAATCACAATCAAATCCTGCCCCAATTAATAATCAACCACAAGGAGAAAGAGGTGGATCAACAATTGGTACCATACTTACAACTGAAAATTTTGAAGATGGTTCTGTACAGACAGGTACAACAGAGTTTAATTCAATTTTTAAAGAACTATCTGAAAAAACTAATGGATATTTTACGACAATGTTTAATCAACTTAAAACAATAAATGAAGTTACAAATTACCCAATAACACAATTAGTTTTATTGGATAGTAAATTTACTAAAGGAAATTTAAATGAACATAATTCCGGTGTTGAGACTATAATATTAGGAAAGTCTTATAAAAGTGAGGATAATCTATTAAAATTATATAATAAAGCTTTAGTTGACATTGACAATAAAGACAACCCAATAATTGCGGCAATAGAAAAACCACCAGTAAACTGGTCTAATGTAACAAGAAGAGATGTTAGAAATAGTTTATACACATATCTTGAAAATAAAGAAGCTGAAACAAGTCAAGCTGTTGTTGGCGCATTAAATACTATGACTAAATATCAAGAAGACTATGTACAAGTATTTAGAAAATTAGATTTAGTTACATATAAAATAGATGGGTATAAATTAGACACCGGTGAATTTAAAGTTTATGAACTATCAAATATTTTATCTGAAACACCAGAAGATGTGTTTGCAAAAATAAGTGAGGTTTACCCAACAAAAATTGCAACAGAACTTAATAAATTTGATGAGGATTTAAAAAATGCTAAACTATTAAGTCCCCAAACATTAACAGATAAAAATTTAAATTTTACACCAATAGAAAATGTATTTAACCCAGATGACGAGTACAATAAAAGATTTTATATGGTAATGTCTGACGTTTTTAATGACGATAATAAATTCAATACGTTTGTTAATACGTTATTAACAGATCAGGTAAAAGGAAATTCAGATTTAGTAGCACTTATAGAACAGACTTGTAATTCACTTAAAGAACAATATAGAAAAGAGTATCAAGCTGAAAAGAAAATATTTACCGATTTTGAAACAAGTGAAACTTATACAAAGTATAAAAGTTTTAAGATTGATGAGTTTAATACTAAATTAGCTTACACAACAAAAAAAGATGATATAGAAGATTATAAAGACAAACAAAAATTATTGAAAAAGACATATAGTGATCTTAATATAAACAATAAGAAAGATACATTTAACGGTAAAATAACATTTGATTAATATGGCTTTACAGTATTACAATAGATATAGTATGTTTTTGGAGAATGGTGCACAAAGTGTTGTTCCCTATGTAACACTTCCATCAAAACCAACTGATAAAAAATATATTTTTAGAGACGGAATTACAAGACTTGATAAAGTTTCACAACAATTTTATGGAACACCTTTTTTTGGTTGGTTAATTATGCAAGCAAATCCAGGTTTTACTGGACTTGAAACCAATATACCTGACGGAGCAATATTGACAATTCCCTTTCCGCTACTAACTTCATTACAAGACTATAAGTCCGCATTAGATAATCATTTCTTATATTATGGTAAGTAACGAAGAAAATATATTAGTTGAATTTGACTATCAAAACATATCAGTAATAGATCCAAATAAAGTTATTGATAATGAAGGTAATGTTAAAGAACGACTAATCCAACAAGAAAATTTAGTTTATTATGCTAATTTAGAGTGTGCTGTAACACCCAGAACAAAACTTGCTTTAGGTGTCCCACAAGAACAAAGCGTACAAACAATTTCTGTTGGTACAATAAATTTTTTAAATCCGGGTATAAAAAAATTCTTAGACACAGATTGGTCTGACGAATTAACAGGAAAAGGGACAGTACAAGGTTTAGGTGTTAATCAACCAAAAATTGATATTACCCCAAACCCAGATTTAAGCAATGACTATTATATAAATCAGACCCTTAAATCAAATGGAGAACCTGGAGCAGTTGATAATGGACTTCTTGGTATAACACAAATTAATATTAATTATGGACTTGATTTTCTTCCGGAAATTAATATTACAATGGAAGATGTTAAAGGTAGAGCTCTATTTGAGGCCGGAAATAATTCACCATATGCGACATTTTTTAATTTACCGTACCCAATTTTTTATTTAACACTTAAAGGTTATTTAGGTAAAGCAGTTAGATTACCATTAATGTTACAAACATTTAATGCGTCTTTTGATCCGTCAACACACAATTTTAGAATACAATGTAAATTTTATACATACAAATATACTGTAATGTCTAATGTAACTTGGGGTCAAATGATGGCAGTACCACAAATGTATAGAATAAAAATTGATAGCGCAAGTACAACATCAAATAGCGCGTCAAATGGTAAAAGTACCACATCAGTAAATTATAGTAGTGGTGGGTATCAAAAAATGAAAGAACTATATTCCGAATACAAATCAAAAGGGTTAATTGAAAATGATTTCCCTGAGATTACAATATTAGAATTGAAAAAAAGATTAGGGCTATTAATCACAAGTATTGAAGAAAACTTCAAGAAAAAAAATTTAAATGTATTAAATGACCTGTCTAAATATTCCGAGAATTTAGGAGATTTCCAAACTGACGTATATCTTGGGGGTTCGGTTGCCGTTTGGTCAAAAAAATGGTTGGATAATAAAAATGTTTTCATACAAAACGACGAACAAAAGACGATACTTTATAAATTTAAAGATGAGTTTGCAGACATTAATAAACAAAATGAAGCAATCACAGAACTTGATGGGATCATTAAAAAATATTTAGCATTACTAAATGGTAATAAAGCCGTTGGTGATAAAATACCACTATCAGTAAAAATATCAACTTTTTTTAAACCAGTTAAAATTACTGATATTAATATTGCCGAAACAATGTATAAAAGAACCGGTAATAAAATTGATATTGGTGTTCCAGAATATACAAAATCTAAACAAGTATTAGAAATTGAATTAGTTAAGGGTAATCTATTAAGTAATTACCCAGGTTTGGTTTTTTTCACAGGACCAAATTCTTTTGAAGATATTATAAAAAAAGCTGATGAAAAATTTCTTGTTGAGAAACAAGGTGTTGAAGAAAAACTAACACAAGAAATCGCTGACCAATTTGCAGATAAAAATAATGGGCTAGGTTTCCAACCAACAATGAGAAACATTTTAGCGGTATTTTTTGCTCAAGGTGAAGCATTCCTAAGAATGATGGATGATATTCACACTAAAGCCTGGGAGTTAAGGGATGATGACAACAGAAAAAAAGCTATTTTAGGAAATGCAACCGGTGGACCAAGTGTTGATAAAAAAACAAATGAAACGGATCCACCAATCTATCCTTGGCCACAACTAATTGTTGAAAATTTAGTTGACGGTAAAGAAAAATATGAACTAAAATATCCGGGTGATGTTATTATTGCAAATAAAATTAATGCTTTTGTTCCAGAAATTTGGCCAGAAGTACAGTTTGTTGAAGAATTTCTTAGAGGTTTTGTTGAACGTGAGTCACCACCATTTGATTTTGGTGACGGTAGTAACCAAGAAACAAAACCACAAAGGTTTAGTTTTAATGGGATCGAATTTACAATTGGTAATGATGTCTACCTAAACACAGAAGAAGTTAAATTTTTCTATGAACTATATGAAAGAATGTTATTAAATTCTTTTTATTCAAAGTTTAACAGAAAGTCAATTAAGGATTCAAACATTCAAACCTATGTTGCAGAATCTGAAACGACAAATATTGTAACAGCTCTTGGATCAAGTAATCCATTTCTAACAAAAAAGATTAAAGAGTATAATATTAATTCAGCACAATATAATACATTTTTAAGACACATCTCAAATGAGGGACAAGGTCCGGCATGGCAAAACTTTATTAGAGGAGTTTTTAATACACCATATATTGGTAATGACACACAGGTTCCTTTTGAGATATATAAAAGTGAAATATTAACAAACAATATTGCACTACCAGGGGTTGGTCTTGAAAATGACGAACAAGTAAAAAAATATTTTGGTGGTGATATAATTAATGAAGAATACGACTTTAGTGATACATACCCATTAACTGATATTGACTGGTGTAAAAATTATTTGGCATATGGAAATGCAATACAGTCAAAGATCGATACATTTAAAACCTCAGATACACTTGAGTATGATTCAGCAATTAAGACAATTAGAAATAAAAATGATATATACCCTATTGTAAATTTTAATTATAAACAATCCGTTTTTAATCAAACAATTGACTTAACAAATCTAACAACATTCTATCAAAATAGAAAAATTGAAGATCAATTTACAACAGAAGGAAATTTATCATATCAAAATTATAATGGTAATTTGATTGCTGAACAAACAACATCAATTTTTAATACACCATATTTTACAAATGCAATTCAAGAAGGGGTTAATAGTTTCAAGTTTAATCCGGAAGAAACATCACAATATAAATCTGCCGCTTATTTGTTCTTAAATAGTTTACCCCTAGCAACATTAAAAGACAAATATCGAGTTTACAATAGTGATGGAAGTGTGAATACTTTAAGTTACATTATACCATCATTTAAAAAGTTTGGTGCCGTACACGAACTACCATATTCTTGGATTTTAAAATACGGATCAATCTGGCATAGGTATAAAACATTTAAAGACACTGGTGTTGATATTCTGGATAATGTTTGGACTAATACTGATTACATTAGAAATTACGATCCTTTTAATCAATCCCCATTAACTACTTATCAAATAACCGTAAATGGTCAATTATATAATATTGTCCTTGATGCGGACTATACACTTGGTTTAAATACTCAAACCAGAATAACAACTGGGTTCTACCCAAAATTATTTGATGATTTTAGTATTTTCTTAAAGGGTGAAAAACTTTTTAATGAAATTGAAACAATAAATGGTACTTGTTATTTCTCCGGAAACACTATGGAGGTATTAACAATAAATTATAATGTTTTACAATCTGGTTTTATCATTTCAGGCAGTTCTGTTGATTTAAATACAACAATTGTTAGTCAAGTTAATGGAACACCAGGCGGTATTGGAACGTATATTGTTACACCATCACAAACACAACCTTTTGTTAGTGTTGCAGAATCAACAAAACCATTTGTTGTTGCCAATCAGTATATTGGTGGGTACTCAAACTCAACAATCCAAAATGCATTAAATAATAAATTTAGAATGGTGTTAAGTGATAGTTCCGCAATACTTGGAACACCAGGTTTTGATATTACAAACCCAAATAGATCATTAACTTTAAGACCTTGGAGTTGTTACTTATTAACATCAGACGAAGATTCACTTTATGTTTTACCATCTCTTGGTAGTAATGTTAATCAAACATATTCCGAATGTTTTAACATATTGGGACTCCAAGGAATTAACGTAAGTAATAATCCAGCGGTTCATAACGGATCTATTAGGACTTTCTGGAAAGCACCTAATTATGGGTATTTTAATGATAGTCTTGTAAGTAAACCAGATCCAGATGAATATATGAGAGATATTTTTAACGACCAAGAACAACAACAAAATTTTGGTATTTTTGGAGATGGGACAAAGTATTCAAAGATTGACGAATTGTTTACAACATTTTCACCAGAAATTTTAGACGAATTTGAAACTCAATTTTTGAATTTTAGTAAATCAATTGATGGATTTCAGACTATTCTATCCTCAAATACAAGTGAAAAAGCAATCCAAGATAGGAATGAAAATTTCCAGGGATTGATGAGATCATTATTCTTAGTACCAAACAACTCAAACTTGCAAGGTACGGCACTTATAAATAAAATAACCGAAGATCAAAAAAGTAACATACAAAAAACCATAGATGAATTTATGAATTATATGGTGGTCTTTAGACACGGAAACCCAACAAATTTTGATAGAAAATTATTTTATTCATTCTCACCCCAATTCATTCAAGATAGATATTCGTGGGAAGGTTATGTTATTGGAACACCAAACGCACTACCGTTTAATGGAGGATCAATAACATTAACACAATCAAAATCACAATATCCGGACGCGTGGGAAGCCCTTGAAACTTATGTTGGATTCTCACAAATACCTCAATTAGTGTATTCTGATAGTGGTTCTTATATAACGGACTTTTTTATTGATATGGATGTTTCGTTTACACCAACAAATGTCAAATTATTTTCACCAATAATAAAATTATATGCAACACAAAAACTAAATGATGATACTCTAAATCAATTAAAGTTTTTTGAATTGATGAATCAATATTTAAATGATGGACAAACTTATTTAAATTTAATTTTAGACGATACTTTAGTTAAAACCAGAGCCAAATTATCATCTGTTAATATAGAACCAGTTGATACTGGAGTTAAATTTACAGAATTTAACGGAGAACAAACAAGACTTGAAATTTGGGAAACGTTAAAAGCAATTAACGATAAATGGATCTCCGGTGGTGATTTTAAATCAAAAACAATCTTTGAAGATATAATGATTTTAGATAGAGCCAGCAGGGACGTTGGACAAAAAATATTTGTCGATATATTCAAAGCCAAAGATATGATTGAATATATGGATTATAAAAACAATATGCTTGGACTTGTTGAAAACATTTTTGTTGAAAATAGATTTAAGTCTTTTATTGTGCCATCATATGCTAATTTTTACAACGTACAGGATGTCTCAAAAAATCCAACACCAAAACCAGAAGGAACATTGGAATTTGCAAATTCATTATTTGGGACGTTTTTAACGGTTGATTATAGAGATACTAGTGCCAAATACGTATCAATATACACATCAGTACCAAGTAACCACTTAGCACTTAATGATAATGTTGATTATAGATTTAGAGATGACGCCTTTGATTTAAGAAGAGCAACCGATAATCCATTATTAGAAAATCAAGAAGGTAAAACAAATTGGGATAAGTCAAACAAAGTTGTTGGGTTTAATGTAGATTTTGGACCTCAAAATCAACAAGTATTTAAACAAATTGATATTGCACAAGATCCGGGACAACCAACTGCCGAATCCGAACAAATGCTAACACAAATGGCAAATCAAAGTAGAAATAGAGGAGGAGCGTCACAAAGTGCTTCACTATATAATGTCTATAGAAATAGAAGTTATAGGTGTTCAATAGATATGATGGGAAATGCGTTAATCCAACCAACAATGTACTTTAATCTAAGAAACATACCTTTGTTTAGTGGGCCATATATGATTACAAACATAACACATAGAATTAGTGAAAATGGATTTGATACAACTTTTGAAGGTCAAAGACAACCTTTCTACAGTATTCCAGCAATTGATAGTTTATTACAATCATTAACAACAAAAATTTTAGAAACCCTTAAAGAAAGGTTGGCACAACAAGATAAAGAAATTGCAGAAAAAAATAATGTTTTAGCACAAAAATCAGAAGTTATTAATAGAATTAATGGTGATAAAAATGTATTAACAGCAAATCAAAACTGTTCATCAAATCTTAATTCGAGTTTTGCTTCGTATACAAATGTAACACCAACTAAAACAACAAAAACATTTAAAGAGGCAATTGTCACAATTAATCAAAAGGTAAATGCTACAAGTTTAGATAATGATAATAAGTTAAAACTTTTGGAATTTATTATCGGCACTATGTATGTTGAAAGTGGAAATGGACAATCATATTCTTCTTATGACCATAATTATGCATCGGTAAATTTAAATATAAATCCTTGGGGTGGGTCATTAACTGGATACTTTAATAAAAAATACTATTGTATTAATAGAGGACAAAATGAAAACATACCATTAGCATCGTTTGATTCATTTGATAGTTTTGTAGATTTCTTTATTGCCAAATTCCAACCTAAAGTATCAAAAATAATAAGTTATGATTTGGATGACCCAAATGATAATACATATAAAGAGAAATTAGCAAAAGCAAATGTCACATTGTGGCCATCAAATGTTGAAGATAAAGTGTGGGATGATTTACCACAACCTGAAAAAACTAAATTAGGTAATAAAATTGCGGTACCAATAGAGTATTTAAAGACATTAACTTAATTTTTTTCTATCTATTAGATATTTATATATAAAATATTTTATATGAGCACAAAACTAATATTGGATAATTATCTTGGAAAAAACACAAGAGTATCCGAAAAAGATAATGGGGATGGTACAAAACAAGTTTGTGATCTTGATACTGGAGATTGCTACACAATCAGAATGAAAGACGGTCTAATTGAAAGAGTGGACAATACTATGAGACAATTTAAGAAAGTCCAAGTTGAAACAAAATCAGGAATAAAAACTTTATTAAACGGATAAAATGGGAATTGATAATAAAATTTTAGAAGAAATTGAGAGATACAAAAGTATCAATAACTATATAATGGAACAAGCTCCGCCACCTCCAGGTGATTTACCACCACCTCCAGGAGGAGACGTACCGGCTGGTGACGCTGGAGCAGTACCACCACCTCTAGGAGATCCCGGAGCACCACCAGCACCTCCCGCTGAAGCACCAGCACCGGAAGAGGGAACACCAATTGATGTTGCAGCAGACGCTGATGTTGAGGAAGTTGGGGCAGAAGAAGAAGGTGGTGAAGAAACACTTGATATTACTGACCTTGTTGATACACAAAAAACTATGTCTGATAAACAAGAAGAATATTTTAATAATTTATTCTCACAATTATCAAACCTTGAATCTAAACTTGGTGAAATGGATCAACTTGTAACTAAGATTAATAGTCTTGAAGCTAAAATTGATGAGTTCAAACCAAAAACACCAGAAGAAAAACTTGAATTAAGAAGTTTAGATTCCGGACCGTTCAAACAAAAACTTTCCGATTTCTTCCAAGACAAACAAGAAGAAATGAAACAATCTGGAAAAAATGAATATGTTTTAACTTCTGATGAGGTTGAGGATTACTCACCAGAAGAAGTAAGAACATCTTTCCAGGATTATGATGAAGAAGATGAAAATATGATGTAATGTTTGGGGTTACACGTTGTAACTCCAAACTTTTATTTTTTACGATATTGACTGCGACGAATTTTTAATTTATACTTAACTTGTAAACTTTTAATAACACAAATATATGGCGACAAACAATGTTTTAGATGCGGTTTTGGCACAGTATGAGAGCTCAAAACAAAGTGGTTCTTCTTCCACTTCAAAAATGTCACAAGAAGAAAGAATGAAAAAGTATTTTGCTGCGATACTTAAAGACAATGAAAAGCAAGCACAAAAAAGAATCCGTATCCTACCTACACCAGACGGATCATCACCATTCAAAGAAGTATGGTTCCACGAAATTCTTATTGATGGAAAATGGCAGAAGTTCTATGATCCAGGAAAAAATGACAATGAGAAATCACCATTAAGTGAAGTTTACGAAGAACTTATGGCAACCGGTAAAGAGTCCGATAAGGAACTTGCTAAACAATACAAACCTCGTAAGTTTTATATTGTTAAAGTAATTGATCGTGACAATGAACAAGACGGACCAAAATTCTGGCGATTCAAACACAATTACAAACAAGAAGGGATCTTTGATAAGATCATTCCTATCTACAAAGCAAAGGGTGATGTTGCTGACGCTGAAAAAGGGCGAGATCTAATTCTTGAACTTACAAAAGCAAAAACACCAAAAGGTGCGTTCTACACAGTAATCCAAACTGTAATGTACGATGATCCGTCTCCGGTTCACGAAGACGAGGAAACTATGGAAAGTTGGGTAAGTGACGAACTTACTTGGGAGGATGTTTACTCTAAAAAACCAACCGAGTACCTTGAAGCAATTGCAAGAGGTGAAACTCCGAAGTGGGATTCAGATGCAGGTAAATACATCTATGGTGATTCATCTGAAGCTGAGATTTCTCTTGGTGGTGGAAAATCAAATAGTGAGACCAAAACTGAGGATCCACAAATGAATGATGAGGTTGATGAAGAACTTCCGTTCTAAAGTCTAATTGGTTGGAGACCGGCATAAGTCTCCAACCTTATTTTGTTTAATTATACGTCCTCAACCTTATTAAATGATTTCCGTTTTAACACTAACATATCAAAGACATCACCTCCTTGAAGAGGCAATTCAGTCGTTTTTATTACAAGATTATAAAAACGGTGAAATGGTAATTGTAAATGACAGCCCAAACACACATTACACTTACGATCACCCACAAATTAAGATATTCAATTTAGCAGAAAGATTCCCAAATTTATCTAAAAAATTAGAATGGGGATTTAAACAATGTCAAAATGAATGCATTTACAGATTGGACGATGATGATCTTCTTGGACCGGACGCACTTAAAATATCAGAGGAGTTTATATTAAACAATCCTGGATATGATGTATATAGACCAAAACAACATTATTTTTTCTTACATAACAAATTTGAAAGTATTGGTGGTAATGTTAATAATGGGAATGTCTATACAAAAAAATATATAAATAGGATCCAGTTCCCAGATAAAAGTTTTGGTGAAGACTTTGATATTACATATAAATTTAGACCAAAGATCTATGAAAGTGATGGAAAACCAACAATGATTTATAGGTGGGGGATGAATACTTATCACGTATCAGGTTTTGGTGACACACCAACAGAAAAGTTGTATGAAAAAATTGATCATATGACAAAAAATAATCACGGAAATTTTGTATTGAAACCACATTTTACTAATGATTATTACAAAATGATTCCTTATAATTAAATAAAAAAATATGGCAATTAAGAAAAATGATTTTAGTTCTGTAAAGAAGAAATTCTCTTCTGATGCAAAATATAAACAACAAAGATATTTTGATCTTGGTGAAGCCTTTCTTGACGCTGTGGGTCTTCCTGGTCCGGCTATAGGACATATTAATATGTTTTTAGGGCACTCTGATACCGGTAAAACAACAGCACTCGTAAAAACGGCCGTTGATGCTCAGAAGAAAGAAATCCTACCAGTGTTCATTATTACAGAACAAAAGTGGTCTTTTGATCACGCAAAACTTATGGGGTTTGAATGTGAAGAAGTTGTTGATGAAGAAACCGGTGAACTTGCTTGGGATGGATTTTTTATCTTTAATAATAACTTTGATTACATTGAACAAATTACTGATTATATAAATGATATGCTTGACGCTCAAGAAAAGGGTGAACTTGATTATAGTTTGTGTTTCTTGTGGGACTCTGTAGGTTCTGTTCCTTGTAAGATGACCTATGAAGGTAAAGGTGGTAAACAACACAACGCTTCAGTTCTTGCAGATAAAATTGGTATGGGAATTAATCAAAGAATTTCCGGATCAAGAAAAGCTGGATCAAAATATGAAAATACACTCATTATTGTGAACCAACCTTGGGTTGAACTTCCAGATAATCCATTTGGTCAACCAAAAATTAAAGCAAAAGGTGGTGAAGCAATTTGGTTAAACTCATCTTTGGTATTCTTGTTTGGAAATCAAAAAGGTGCTGGCACAACAAAGATTACCGCAACAAAAGATAAGAGAACTGTTAAATTTGCATCAAGAACAAAAGTATCTGTTATGAAAAACCACATTAACGGACTTGGTTTTGAAGATGGAAAAATTATTGTAACGCCACACGGATTTCTACCTGGAAAAGACACTACAGAAGAGAAAAAGTCAATTGAGACTTACAAGAGTGAACAGGCCGAATATTGGAAACAAATAATCGGTGTAGATGGAGATTTTGATTTGAAAACAGAAAAAGAAGAAAAAGTTTATGGAGAAGAATAAATTAAAAGTTATTTCTTTATTTTCCGGATATGGAACCCAAGAATTAGCATTAAAATACATTGGTGTAGATCACGAAGTTGTTGCGAATTGTGACAACTTCAAACAAGCAAATGAATGTTATGACGCACTACATACGACACAATTAGGAAACTTAGGAGACATTACAAAGATTGATGAAAATACATTTCCACAATGTGA
>Ga0315909_10003142_pt1 | contig 20398 bp, 20 predicted proteins | sample LakEriMetagenome_11_FD_203527 | JGI IMG/M metagenome (GOLD analysis project Ga0315909, IMG submission 203527) | Freshwater fungal communities from buoy surface, Lake Erie, Ohio, United States - Buoy 2 MA125 | ecosystem: Environmental > Aquatic > Freshwater > Lake | place: USA: Lake Erie, Ohio... | reverse complement strand
GCATCCCGGCGAAACCACCAACGGTAAAGATTTCAATATCGCTGATCCAGCGAGTTATCTGAGTCACTGGCCCGAAGGTGGCAAGGCACGGCCTCGATCTGCCACGCTGGTCATCACTCGCAAAGATGGCGGACTCATCGGTGCTGATGTCGTTTAGCGATGTTGTTTGTCATCGAACTGCAATCTAACGGTCATGGTCTTGCATTAATCAGTCGCTACGCTCTCCTCACGACAACAACGAGGAAGAACGATGCGACTGCTGACCGTCGGTGCGGATTCAACCCCGAATTTCCCCAAGCTTTCTCTAAGCCTGGCCAGCACCCCTGAAGAAGTTCGTGAAGTTCAGCGTCTGCGCTACCAAGTTTTTGTCGAGGCCATGGGTCTCGACACTCTGCAAAATCCCGAAGGACTCGAGAAAGATGCGTTTGACGAGTTCTGTGATCATCTGATCGTCCGTGATACCCATACCCTGAAAGTCGTTGGCACCTACCGCGTGCTGGGGCAACGCGGCCTTCAACATACTCGCAACTTTTACTCCGAAAGCGAATTTGATCTGAGTCGTCTGGCGCATCTGCGCCCCCGCATTCTCGAGGCGGGTCGTGCTTGTATTCACCCCGACTATCGCAGCGGTGGTGTGATCATGATGCTCTGGGCGGGTCTGGCCGCCTGCATGCGCAGAGAAAGAGCAGACTACCTGATCGGCTGCGCGAGTATCAGCCTGGCAGATGGCGGTAACACGATCAACAGTATTTACAGGCAACTCGCAGGCGACCATCTCGCACCACCCGAATACCGGGTCACGCCCAGACTTCCCTTCCCTCTTCATGACGATGCACTCACCCGTGTAGCCACACTACCGCCCCTGGTCAAGGGCTATTTACGCAGTGGCGCATGGATTGGTGGAGAACCGGCATGGGATCCGGATTTCCATAGCGCAGACCTGTTCATGATGTTGCCGCTGCAGCGGCTCGACAGTCGCTATGCCAGACACTATCTCAAAGAAATGGAGAGCGCGTGAACGCGAGAGAATACTTCATGAGCGCAGGAAAAAAATCCAAAAACCCTCTCAAGAAACCCAAGCCTTTGCGCTTCAACACGATATGGATTTCTGATGTTCATCTGGGTACCAGCGGATGTCAGGCAGGTCGTCTGCTGGAATTTCTGAAGGCCACCGAGTCGGATGTGCTGTATCTTGTCGGTGATATCGTCGACGGCTGGCAACTCAGACGACGGTGGTACTGGCATCAGACGCACAATGATGTAGTCCAGCTGGTTCTGAAAAAGGCCAAGAAAGGGACTAAGGTAATTTTCGTTCCGGGTAATCACGATGAGGCGATACGTCAGTTTATCGGGCTGGATTTTGGTGGCATCAAGATTCGCGATGAACTGATCCATACCTGCGCCAATGGCAAGCGCATGCTGGTACTGCACGGGGATCGATTTGATGGCGTGATCGCGTGCGCCAAGTGGCTCGCCTATGTCGGTGACTCGCTCTACACCATGATCCTGAAGTTCAACCAGTACTACAACGCCTGGCGCGCACGCTCTGGTCTGCCCTACTGGTCGCTGTCGCAATACCTCAAGCTCAAAGTCAAAAATGCGGTCAGCTACATCACCTCCTTCGAAACAGCGCTCGCTGAAGAAGCGAAGAAGCAAGGCGTCGACGGTGTCATCTGCGGTCATATACACAAAGCCGAGATCCGCGACATAGGCGGCATCCTTTACTGTAACGATGGTGACTGGGTCGAGAGCCTGTCTGCGCTGGTTGAAGAGGCCAGTGGCGAGTTGCGTCTGATCGACTGGCATGAAGTGATGCTGCGCTGGGAGCAATCACAATTTGTGCGTATCGAAGAAGACGCCTATGCGGTGCCCGCATGAGCGCCATGATCCAGCGCCAGGCGCTTCATACCGTCGGCGCGTCAGACCTACTTTGCCCGGTACATCCTTTGCACCACGCTAGCAACAACCAAAGGCGGCTTTTGCTGTTGTCGGTATCGGCAGGCAATGGTCATGTACGCGCCGCGCAAGCCATTGCCGCGCATGCTTGGCGTGATTATCCGCAGCTGCGACTGCAGCACATCGACATGATGGAGATCGTGCCAACCGCGTTTCGAAAGTTGTACAGCGATCTGTACATGAAGCTGGCCAGTGGTCTGCCGGAGGCCTGGGGATGGCTCTACCGAAAAACTGATTGCGAGCCCGGTCATAGCCTGAGCGGGCGCCTGCGTCGAGGTATACAACGCCTGTGTGCGCAGCGCCTGTTCCGGGAAATTGATCGCTTCAAGCCTGATGTCATCATCTGCACGCATTTTCTGCCTGCCGAGGTACTCGCAACAGCGGTCACGGAAAAGCGTCTCGATTGTCAGGTCTGGATCCAGGTGACCGACTTTGACCTGCATCAGATGTGGGTGCACCCCGGTATCAGCGGCTATTTCGTTGCAAATGACGAGTTGGCATTTCGTTTGCACCATCAAGGTGTAGCTCGCAAGGAGATTGTGGTCAGCGGCATTCCCGTGATGCCTGCGTTTACTACCCGCCGTGACCGACCCAAGGCCGCGGCAAGACTGTCACTGAATCCGGCCCGCTTCACTGTACTCTTGATGGGCGGTGGCGCAGGCATAGGCATGGATCCCATCTGGATTGCTGAACTACTCAAGACACAGCCGCAGCTGCAAATGATCGTCATGACCGGCAGGAACTGTGCGCTGCGCGATTCGCTGGCCAGCTTGGAACACGCGTATTCAGACCGCCTGCGGGTGATCGGCTTCACCGAGGACGTTGCCTCTCTGATGATGACGTCTGATCTGGCGATCACCAAGCCGGGTGGGCTGAGCACCTCGGAGTGTCTGGTTTGCGGCTTGCCGATGTTACTGATCAATCCCATCCCTGGACAAGAAGAGCGTAATGCGGCTTTTCTGATGCAGGAAGGCGTGGCTCAGCGCGCAGATGATCCGGTCACACTGCGATTTCGTCTGCAGAAGCTGATCTCGGATCCGGAACGTTTGACCTTGATGCGCCAGCGGGCGATCGCACTGGGCAAACCACACGCTGCTCTTCATGTCCTTGAGCGTGTGGCATGAGTACCGATTTGATGACACTGACTCCCTTCATCACCACCCTTTTGTTCGTACTGATTCTCGGATTTTTTTTCGCGAAATTGGAAATTGCGATCGAAGGTAATTCTGGCTGGGCCGCCAATCTGCCGACCTGGCGAATCGAGCATCACTGGCTACTGGATCTTCTCTGGGGCGGGCGTGCAATGACGGGCTATCACGCCTGGGCGTTTTCTCTGGTCGCACTTTTCTTTCATTTCCCGCTCATCTTCGGTGATGAGTACAGCTGGGCTTTGGAGCAGCGTGTGCTTGGTGCGATCATGGTGTTTTGGGTAACTGAAGACTTTTTGTGGTTTGTACTCAATCCGGATTTTGGCTTACGTCGCTTTGCCAAAACGCATGCGGGATGGCACAAGCACTGGATTGGTGGTGCCCCAGTCGAATACTGGATTTTTACACCGCTGGGACTTTCCTTGCTCTGGCAATCGTATCAATAAGCGGCATCGGAACTCATTTTCATAAAACTTTGTTGGCAATCAATACCAATTGACCTTGTGATGACAAGGGCATTATTTAGGCTGCCAGACAGGTTTTTGAGCAAAACCAACATGAGTCACCAACGGGGTTGTGTCAGCAAAATACAGGGAAGTGATAATTAACGTATAACGGTAGGCTTGCGATCATACGATCGCTTAACCTGAGTTACATAGAATTGGAACATGAATGAAAAAAATACTGATCGCATCGTTGCTATCGATTGGACTGGTCCTTCCCGTTCAAGCCAAAGACATCGTTGACACGGCCGTTGGCGCAGGCACTTTCAAAACATTAGCGACAGCGCTGGGGGCAGCCGGCCTGATTGAAACACTCAAGGGTAAGGGCCCCTTTACCGTGTTTGCACCAACGGATGAGGCGTTTGCCAAGATACCAAAAGCGGATCTGGATGCATTATTAAAAGACAAGAAGAAACTGGCCGCTGTTTTGACATACCACGTGGTATCCGGAAAAATTATGGCCGCTGATGTCAAAGCCGGCATGGTCAAAACTGTCCAAGGATCCGAACTGACCATCTCAACGACAAGCGGTGTGATGGTTGACAAAGCCAAGGTCATCAAAACCGATATCGTCGCTGACAATGGCGTCATTCACGTCATCGATACTGTCATCATGCCGAAGTAAATGGGTGTGGTGGTTTTTTTGTTGTTATCAGGGACGAGATAAACGAGTGAACGCTACTCGTTTCTAAAATACCGATAATTCGCAAGGCTTGTTTGCACTGAGCTTGGCATTGAAACGCTACAGTCAAGCAGCCCAAAAAACCACACTGCTGTTCATGACTGGCGTGCGTCACTCACGACGCACGCCAGTCGCAGTCGCTTGACCTACTCAGCGCAGATCTCCAGACAGAAACACCACAACCCGTTAATCGGTGAAAAATTCAGGCGCAAGTACTGCTTTGAGAAAAATCTCATTGCCGTCCACGCGATCGCGACTTGCGATCCACCAGGCGTTCGATTTTCTGATCGTCCAACGCTGCTCCTCACCGGTCAGCAACAGGGCAGCCAATTCACCAAGCCAGGGCTGATGCCCGATCACCATGACCGGGCGACGACTTGCGGGCCAACCCGTGGCATCAAGGACCTCGGTCGCGCTGGCTTCCGGTCCTATGGCATCGGCGATTTTATATTTGCGACCCAGCGCGTCTGCGGTTTGTTGCGTGCGCATTGTGGGACTGCACAAAATGCGACAACCATCAGGCAAACTGCGATCCAGCCAGGCACCCATGCGCGCAGCTTGTTTGCGGCCATGGGGCGTTAGCTCACGTCCTTCATCAGGTTCACCCACTTCGGCTTGGGCATGACGCCAGAGAATGATGTCCATCAACGGCCTAATGTTTGCATCAGAAATTCTTGCGCACTGAAACCCGCCTGGTCAGATCGCGGACGGCGACGATGATAGGTGCCACCGGCGTCGAGTTCCCACGAGTTCATGTTATCTTTCAAGTAAGGCTCCAAGCCCTCCTGCATAACACGCTTTTTCAACACGTTATCCAGAACAGGAAACGCAACTTCGATCCGGCGGAACAGGTTTCGGTTCATCCAATCTGCACTGGCCAGATACAAATCATCTTCGCCTTCATTGTGGAAGCAGAAAATACGACTGTGCTCGAGAAATCTTCCCACAATCGATCGTACCCGAATATTTTCTGACAGACCTTGAACCCCCGGACGCAGCACGCAGGCACCACGCACGATCAGATCTATTTTTACACCGGCGCGAGATGCCTCGTAGAGGGCCTGAATGATGGAAGCATCCTGAAGCGCATTCATCTTCGCAATAATACGAGCGTTGCGACCGTCGCTGGCAATCTGCGTTTCTTTTTGAATTGCCTTGATCAACTCCTTGTTCAGATCAAACGGTGCAACCCACAGATGACTCAGACGTTTAGGTCGTGTCAGACTGGTCAGATGAATGAAGACTTCATTCACGTCGCGCGCCATTGCCTGATTGGCCGTCAGCAATCCAAAGTCGGTATAAAACTTGGTGGTCGTTGGGTGATAGTTGCCGGTACCCAGATGCGCATAGAGCCGCAGCTTTCCTTCCTCTCGGCGTATCACCATCGCCATCTTTGCATGCGTCTTCAAACCGACCACGCCATAGACGACTTGTGCACCCACTTTCTCCAGTTTATCAGCCCAGTTGATATTGGCTTCTTCATCGAAACGCGCCATCAACTCAACAATGACAGTCACCTCTTTTCCGTTGCGCGCGGCCGTGATCAGAGCTTCCATCAAATCGGAGTTCATGCCAGTACGATAAATCATCTGCTTGATCGCGACGACATTCGGATCTTCTGCTGCAGAACGAATAAATTCGATCACAGGCTGAAATGATTCGAATGGGTGATGGAGGAGGATATCGCGTTCCGCAATCATCGAAAAAAAATCACGATCGTCTGCAAGGGGTACAGATAGCGCAGGTGAAAACGGCCCAAACCTGAGACCCGGCTTCGATGCGTAATCAATCAGCTCGTTGAGCCTGACCATATTGACTGGGCCATCGACACGATAGAGAAACTCCGGTGAGATCACGAACTGTTCCAGCAGAAATTCCGCCAGATGATCCGGACAATTTTGCGCGACCTCGAGACGTACGGCAAAGCCGAAATGTCGCGTCTGAAGCTCACCCTTCAATGCCTGACGCAAGTTTTTGACTTCTTCCTCATCCACCCACAGATCACTGTCGCGGGTGACACGAAATTGCGAGAATCCCAGTACCTCACGTCCCGGAAACATGTCGGCGATATGAGCATGGATGACCGACGACAACAGGCAATAGGTCTCGGAATGACTGGCGTCATTGGAGGGGAGCTTGATCACACGCGGTAAAACGCGCGGAGCCTTGATGACGGCAATCGATGTACCCCGGCCGAAGGCATCCTTGCCAGCTAGCTCAACAATGAAATTCAGGCTTTTGTTAACGATCTGAGGAAATGGATGGGCCGGATCCAGGACGATGGGGGTAAGCAGCGGACGCACTTCCTTCTCGAAAAAATCCCGTACCCAATGTCTTTGCGCGTCATCACGATCGACGTGCCGGAGCAGCTGTATCCCTTCGACGGCCAAGGCGGGGAGAACTTGGTCATTCAGCACCGCGTACTGCTGCCCCACCAATGCTTTGCAAGCGTCCGTGACCTCCGCCAAGCCTGGCAGCGAAACCGCATGCGTTATGCCATGGTTTTCGCGAACCCGCGCAATCAGACTGGCAATGCGCACTTCAAAAAATTCGTCCAGATTACTGCTGACAATACACAGATACTTTAGACGCTCTAGCAAGGGGATGCTCGCATCCTCAGCCTGGGCCAGCACGCGACGGTTGAATGCGAGCATGGACAGCTCCCGATTCAGCAGGGAACCGGCTGTCGCCTTGGTTGCGGCCTCCTCAGCCTCGCTCATGGCGCTGGCCGGCCTGACTTTTCTGGTGGCATTCATCTGGGCAGTGTAGGCAGACGGTATGACTGTTTCATGACAATAATGTTTCCTTATTGGAAGTTTCCTGTCATGCAGCTGACACAAAGGACCTTTATAGTTCGCCCAGTTGTTTTGTACCCACCCCATAAAAGCGAGGAGTCTTCATGCGTAAGTTGCAATTTATTAAAGGCATCGTCGGCGTAGCAGCGGGTCTGGTCATGGCCGTATCCGCTCATGCTGCTGATATTACCGGTGCCGGCGCCACCTTCCCCTACCCAATTTACTCCAAATGGGCAGAAGCCTACAAAGCCGCGACAGGCATTGGTCTGAACTATCAGTCCATCGGTTCCGGCGGCGGCGTCAAGCAAATCAAGGCCAAAACGGTTGACTTTGGCGCTTCCGACAGACCCCTGCCACTCGAGGAACTTGAAAAAGAAGGTTTGATGCAGTTCCCAGCTATCATCGGCGGTGTGGTGCCCGTTGTGAACCTTGATGGCGTTGCAGCCGGCCAGATGAAACTGACCGCTGACATCATCGCAGGCATTCACCTTGGCAAAATCAGCAAGTGGAATGATGCGGCGATCGTGGCACTGAACCCGGACCTGAAGCTGCCCGCTTTGGCGATCACAGTGGTTCACCGCGCTGACAGCTCGGGCACGACCTTCCTCTGGACCGATTACTTGTCCAAGACCAATGCCGAGTTCAAATCTGTGGTGGGCGCGAACACTGCGGTCAAATGGCCAACCGGTGTAGGCGGCAAAGGCAATGAAGGCGTTGCAGCGAACGTTCAGCGTATCAAAGGCGCCTTTGGTTATGTTGAGTATGCTTACGCAAAAAAGAACAAGATCACCCATGCGCAATTGAAGAATCGCGATGGCGAATTTGTTCAGCCGGATGATGAGACCTTCAAGGCTGCTGCGTCCAACGGTGACTGGGTCAACACACCGGGCATGGCCGTGATCCTGACCAATCAGCCTGGCAAGAACAGCTGGCCAGCCACCGGTGCATCGTTCATCATCATGCACAAGACCCAACCCGACGCGCTGACGGGTCGCGCCGTACTGAAATTCTTTGACTGGGCCTACAAGAACGGCGCTGGCATGGCGACCGAACTGGATTACGTTCCAATGCCCCCAAGCACCCAGAAGCTGGTTCACGACCTGTGGAAAGCACAACTCAAGGATCCTAGCGGCAAGGCGATCTGGTAATACCGATTTACACATCTCCAGGTGTTTTAGCCCGCTTCGGCGGGCTTTTTTTCGGCTCTGTGCTTGCCTTTGGCTATTCGACTTGCTGTCTTGCGATCCCGGATGCATCCGCATGAGCAGATGAACCGCGCCGATTTATCTGCACTTACTTCATTTTTTCAATGATCAAGCAAGATGAGTAGTCGGCTATCGGAGATGGCGCTAAAAATACTGTGCCCTTGCGCCGGCACGGAGATAACTATCGACATCATGCGGCAGAGACTTTTGAAACTTCATGACGCGTTGGAAGATTCAAGGTAATCAACCAGCATGCGAACAGCATTACGGATGATCCTGCAAGCGCATAGAGCAGACCGCCCCATTGATATAAAACACCCGACAATAACGTGCCAAAAAAACGACCAAGGGCATTTGCCGCGTAGTAAAACCCGACATCCTCAGCCGCCTTTTCCGAACCTGCATAAGCCAGTACCAGGTAGGAATGCACCGAAGAGTTGACGGCAAAGGCAAAGCCAAAAAGGGCAAGTCCACCAACGATGAGCCATTGCAATGGCTCCCAGGCAAGCCATAAGGTCATTGCCAGCGCTGCGGGAATCAAAGCTAGTACAAAAGACCAGGTGCGTGCAGCAGGTACCTCAGTCGTTAGCCCATTATCACTCCGCCTTACAAGTCTGGGGGCGAGCGCCTGAACCAAACCATAACCAATCGTCCACGTGGCCATGAAAGTGCCTACCATGGTGAAATTCCATCCTTGAGAATAGAGGAACACCGGCACACCGACCACGAACCAGACATCACGTGCACCAAACAAAAACACACGCGCTCCAGCCAGCAAATTAATCCCAAGACTTTTACCGAACAGCTCGCGAAATGATTTGGAAGCCTTTGCCTTACCCATCATTCGGGGTAATGACAGTAAAACAGCCACCAACACCATCGCAAGCAAACCCGCCATCAACCACAGAGATGCGGAAAAGCCCAAGCTATCGAGCAACAAACCGCCCAGAAAAAATCCCACACCCTTCATTGCATTTTTACTGCCCGTGAACCACGCTACCCAACGAAACAACTGCCCCGACGCATCGCCTGCCGTGGCCTTGATCGCCGATTTGCTTGCGGTCTTGGTCAGATCTTTAGCAATCCCGCAAACGCCCTGCGCCATCACTACCCAGGCAACCGACAGTGCGGCTGTCCAGTCCGGTGACATTGCAGACAAGAGCAAGAATCCAAGAATTTGCGTCGACAGGCCAACGGCCAGCATCCGCGCAATGCCAAACCGGGTAGCCAGCCAGCCGCCAACCAGATTGGCAGCCACACCAGCGGCCTCATACAGCAAAAACAAAAACGCCAGTGTGAACGGGGAATATCCCAGACGGAAAAAATGCATCAGCACCAACATGCGCAGTGCCCCATCGGTCAGCGTAAAGCTCCAGTAGGCTGACGTGACGATCAGATAGTTTCGCAAACCTGTGTTGGAAGAACCCATCATTCAGATTCCGATCTTTTGCATATGGCAGGCGAGATCCACCATACGGCATGAATAACCCATCTCATTGTCGTACCACGCATAGACCTTGAGCATCGTGCCGTCCGTCACCATGGTTGACAGTGCATCCACTATGGCACTGCGGGTATCGCGCGCATAGTCGGCACTGACCAGTGGACGAGTTTCGTAGCCAAGTATGCCGGCCAGAGAGCCACGGGCAGCCTGGGCAAACAAATCATTGATTTCTTCTGCGGTGGTAGGTCGTTGCAGCTCAAACACGCAATCCGTCAGCGAAGCATTCAGCACGGGTGCGCGCACAGCATGGCCATTGAGCTTGCCCTTGAGCTCAGGATAAATCAGCGCAATCGCGGTCGCGCTACCCGTCGTGGTTGGTTGCAGACTGAGCATCGCGCTGCGCGCACGACGCAGGTCTTTGTGGGGTGCGTCAGTAACCACATTCGTGTTGGTCGGGTCATGAATGGTCGTGATTTGACCGTGACGTATACCGATGGCTTCGTGCACAACTTTGACAACAGGTGCGAGACAGTTGGTCGTACATGACGCGGCCGTCACAATTGGATGTATCGCTGGGTCGTACAGATCGTGGTTGATACCAAAAACGACATTCAGTACCGACTCAAACTTCACCGGTGCGGCAACGATGACGCGCTTGGCGCCTCGATCAAGGTGGCCTTGCAATGCTTCAGGTGTGAGGAATTTGCCGGTGCAATCAAGAACCAGTTCAACGCCCATCTCAGCCCAGGGAATATCAGCTGGTTTGGCATGCGCAGAGAACCCTATGCGCCGACCCTCTATGCGGATGGCATCTTCGCCCTCAACAGCGATCTCAGTACGCCAGCGCCCCTGAACGGAATCAAACTCAAGCAGATGCGCGGTTGCCTGAATCCCGCCTTTTATTTCATTGATATGCGCAACTTCAAGACGATTGGCTGCATACGGATCGTCTGACTGCCTGACTGCTGCTCCCATTGCTGCGCGAAGTGCAAGGCGGCCAATCCGACCCATGCCATTAATACCTACTTTCAAGACGAACTCCCTTAATTGATTTGCAAGACACAAAGATGGACAACACGAATGTTTTCATAAAACCATGTAAATGCCCTGATTCGCACTGTCTGAGCTTAAATTAGTACAAGATTTTGATAATTATAGAAATGATGAAATAATACACGTGTACGGCTGTTCAACCAATTTGATTCTTGTGTTTTGGAGGTGTCATCACCTCCCACTCTAAGTCCGGGGAAAACCGATGGAAACCAAACAATTCAACGTACTGTTTTTGTGCACCGGAAACTCTGCCCGCAGCGTTTTTGCCGAGTCCATTCTCAACAAGCTGGGCAGCGGCCGTTTCAAGGCCTATAGTGCCGGTAGTCAGCCACGCGGGGAAATTCACCCGATGACCTTGAGCTGCCTGGAGAAATCCCGCTTCCCTACAGATAATCTGCGCAGCAAAAGCTGGGATGAATTCGCTGCGGCGTCAGCGCCCCACATGCACTTTGTAATCACGGTGTGCGATCAGGCAGCCGGCGAGGTTTGCCCGATATGGCCGGGTCAACCAATGACAGCGCACTGGGGCTTTGAAGATCCAGTCAAAGCGACCGGCAGCGAAGAATCCATCCGACGTGAATTTCAAAAGGCGATGTATCAGATTTCAAATCGCATCGGAATTTTCCTCAGCCTACCTATGGACAAGCTCGATCGCCTGGCATTACAAAAGCAAGTGAGAGATATCGGCTTGACCCAGCCATCGGCTGAGAAGCCTCCATTTTTGGAAGAGTAAATAGCATGGATGCATCTACTGCCGTCAAAGTACTTGCGGCGCTGGCTCAGGAGTCCCGCCTTGCAATTTTCCGTACACTCTTACAAGTGGGGCCGGCAGGTCTACCGGCAGGTCAGCTAGCCGAGCAGCTGGGTATTGCGCCTTCCTCACTGAGCTTCCATACCAAAGAACTGGTTCACGCTGGCTTGGTCAGCTCGCGTCATGAAGGGCGGTTCGTTATTTATTCAGCGCATATCGATGGCATGAACCAATTGTTGTCTTATCTGACCGAAAACTGCTGCGGTGGCAATCCCTGTACGCCGATCAGTCAGACCGTGTGCACACCACAACAGGCCTGACGGTATCGACCGATGAATGTGTTTGAGCGCTATCTCAGTCTGTGGGTCTTCCTCTGCATCGTCACAGGGGTGGTGCTCGGTCAGTTCATGCCCGGTGTGTTTCAGTTCATCGGCCATCTGGAAGTAGCGCAGGTCAATCTACCGGTGGGCTTGCTCATCTGGATCATGATTATTCCGATGCTGCTGAAAGTGGATTTCAGCGCGCTGCATCAGGTGCGTCAGCATGTGCGCGGCATCGGCGTGACCTTGTTCATCAACTGGCTGGTGAAGCCTTTCTCGATGGCGCTGCTGGGCTGGCTATTCATTCGTCATTGGTTCGCACCACTGCTACCGGCTGATCAAATCGACAGCTACATTGCCGGTCTGATTCTCTTGGCTGCAGCGCCTTGTACTGCAATGGTATTCGTCTGGAGCCGCTTGTCGAATGGTGATCCGCTATTCACGCTGTCGCAAGTCGCGCTGAATGACACCATCATGGTGTTTGCCTTTGCGCCACTGGTTGGCTTGTTGCTCGGTCTCTCAGCGATCATCGTGCCCTGGGATACGCTGGTGACATCCGTCGTGCTGTACATCGTGATACCCGTGATACTTGCCCAGCTATGGCGACGTCACTTGCTGCGACGTGGCCAGGAGACTTTCGAGACAGCCTTGGAAAAAATCGGGCCATGGTCCATTGCCGCACTGCTGTTGACGCTAGTGCTGCTGTTCGCATTTCAGGGACAGGCCATCATTCGACAGCCGCTGGTGATCGCACTGCTGGCCGTACCGATTCTGATTCAGGTTTTTTTCAATTCGGCACTGGCTTACTGGCTGAATCGCAAGCTGGGCGAATCACACAGCGTGGCCTGCCCCTCTGCACTGATCGGTGCATCGAATTTTTTTGAGCTGGCAGTCGCCGCTGCGATCAGTCTGTTTGGTTTTGAATCTGGCGCCGCGCTGGCGACCGTCGTAGGTGTACTGATTGAAGTCCCGGTCATGCTGCTGGTAGTTCGTATCGTCAACCGTACCCGCAACTGGTATGAGCAAGGTGCGCCTGCAGTGACGACATCCGAAGCAGCAGGGCCGTAAACGGCCCTTGAGGTTGTTCAGGCCAGTTCAACGCGCGAGAGCGCCGGAAACTGCATGGTAAAGGTGCTGCCCTTACCGGCCTCCGATTCGATGCGCAGCTGCGCATGATGGCGAACCAGCACGTGCTTGACGATGGCCAGTCCCAGACCGGTACCCTGCGTTTCACGCGACCTGCCTTTATCCACACGATAGAAACGCTCGGTTAGTCGTGCAATATGCTCGGGGTTGATACCGATGCCGGTATCGCTCACCGAGCAGCATGGGCCGTGTTCGTTTTCAAACCAGCGTATCCTGATCTCACCACCGTCCGGTGTATAGCGCACGGCATTGGACACCAGATTTCCGATGGCACTGCGCAGCTCGTCCTGACTACCTTTGAGTCGCGGTCCGTTGAACTCCAGACTAACTTTGTGTCTGCCGGCAGATAAGGCCTCGCCTTCGGCGCGTACCTGCTCCAGCAGGCTGTGCATGTCGAGCGCTTCTTCACGCACCGGATAATCCAGCGACTCCAGGCGGGTGAGTACCAGCATGTCATCCACCAGGTTTTGCATGCGCTGTCCCTGATCGACCATGAGCGCCAGATGCCGGGCGCGCGTCTTCGGATCAAGATCGGGCTGCGTATGAGCAATTTCAAGAAAGCCGTTGATAACGGTCAGCGGCGTGCGCAGTTCGTGCGAGGCATTCGCGATGAAATCACGACGCATCTGTTCGATCCTGTCCATATCTGTCACATCATGCGTGACCAGAATCTGTCGCCGGTTTTCGAAGGGGATGAGACGAACAATCAGCCTGCGCTCATCCAGTTTCAAGGTCAGTGGCTCATCGTAACGACCCAGAATGATGTAGTCGATGAATTCAGGGCTGCGTACCAGATTGGTCACGCGCATGCCTTTGTCAGTCGCCATGCTGAGCCCGAGATGCTGCTCTGCGACGGGATTGCACCATTCGAGGAAAAGCACATCATCCATGATGACCACGCCATCCGGCAGCTGACTCATCGCCTGCCGGAAGCGCGATAACCACTCGGCCAGCTCATTACGACTGCGCTCATCATCACGACGCAAACGGTAGAGTTTGGCGAAGATCTCCGTCCAGGATCCCCAGCCATCGCCAAGACGAACTTCCTCAGGCTGATCCAGCCAGAGCGACAGCTGGTACATATATCGCAGCTGCATGATCACCAACAGCGTGAGGACAACAAATGAGATGGCAAGTCCGATGGTGAAATCCCACAAGTACCAACCGCCCAGTCCGGCACCCCAGACCAGCATGAATCGAACGAGTACGGGAATCCAGAACAGCGAGCGCGGCGTCATGCAAAAATGGAATTATTTTTCGGAAAGCATGTAGCCTACACTACGAACGGTCTTGATGAGGAAATCGGCTCGACCGAGCGCCTTGCGCAAGCGCAGGATATGGACATCCACCGTTCTTTCTTCCAGCACGGCATGATCGCCCCAGACTTTGTCCAGCAGCTGACCACGGGTAAAGACACGCTCTGGATGCGCGATCAGGAATCTGAGCAACTTGAATTCCGCATGGCCAATTTCTACAGGCTCATCATCGATGCTGACACGACAGCTGACCGGGTCCAAAGTCAGGGGCCCGGCCCTCATCGCGAGCTCGGCATGTTCCGGCATTTTGCGGCGTATGAGGGCTTTGATGCGCGCGGTCAGCTCACGCGGAGAAAAAGGTTTAGTGATGTAATCATCAGCACCCTGGTCAAGTCCTGCGACCTTATCCTCTTCCATGCTTTTTGCAGTCAGCATGATCACAGGCAAGGTATTGAAATGACGGTCGCCGCGTATACGAGACAATAATTTCAGGCCGGACTGATCAGGCAACATCCAGTCCAGCAAGATCAGCTGGGGACGTTTGTTTTGAAGATAAGTCCAGGCGTCTGCCGTGTTGTGTACCGCATCGACCGCCCAGCCTGCTCCCTTCAAGGAAAACGTCACCAACTCGACGATAGGAAGCTCGTCTTCAACAATGAGTATGGTGGGTTCGACGATGGCCATGACCTCAGTGAATTGCCATGAGCGACCGATCAGACGGCCGCTTGCTGCGTAGACGCATAATCGGTGTGGCGAATATCCTTGCCTTCAACGATGTAGATCACGTACTCCGCAATATTTTTGGCATGATCACCAATACGCTCAATCGCCTTTGCCACCCACAGGGTGTCCAGCGATGCAGAGATGGTTCGCGGATCCTCCATCATGAAGGTGACAGCGTTACGCATGACCGCCCGATATTCGATATCGATTTCTTCGTCACCCAGAATCAAGCGAGTGGCCTGTTTCTCATCCAGGCGGGCGAAAGCATCCAACGCACCGTGCAATTGGCGACCTGCAGAAGATGCCATCACACGTACTGTCTCTTCATGGGCGATCGGTACCGCACCACGCTCATGCAAGGCGCGCGCTGCGCGGGCGATTTTGGTCGCCTCATCACCGATGCGTTCAAGATCCGTAATGATCTTGATCGTGGCCATCACGGTACGCAAATCATTCGCGGCGGGTTGACGTTTGACGATCAGGTGACTGCAGGCGTCATCCAGCTGGACTTCCAGCTTGTTGACTTCTTCATCAGCCGCGATGATGCGCTCGGCTTCCTTGACATCCAGCGTGCGAAAACAAATCATCGCATCATGGAATTGCTTCTCCACGAGACCCCCCATCTGCAGTACCCGCGAGCGGATCGCCTCAAGGTCAAGCTCATATTGTCTGGAAGAGTGTTCGTTTGGCATGGCGGTCTCCGTGGCATCAACCGAAACGGCCGGTGATGTAATCCTGCGTTTCTTTTTTGCTGGGGTTCAGAAAAATCTTGTCGGTCTCGCCGAACTCTACCAGCTCTCCCAAGTACATATACGCGGTGAAATCAGAACAGCGTGCCGCCTGCTGCATGTTGTGCGTGACGATGGTAATCGTATAGTCTTCCTTGAGCTCGCTGATAAGCTCTTCGATCTTCACCGTTGATATCGGGTCCAGTGCCGATGTGGGTTCGTCCAGCAAGAGCACATCCGGCTTCACGGCGACACCACGGGCAATGCACAAACGCTGCTGCTGACCGCCCGACAAAGACAAGCCGCTCTTGTGCAGCTTGTCTTTGACTTCTGACCAGAGCGCCGCCTTGTTCAGTGCCCACTCCACCCGCTCATCCATCTCGCCGCGGGTCAGGTTTTCATACAGACGCACGCCGAAGGCAATGTTTTCATAAATCGACATCGGAAACGGCGTTGGCTTCTGAAATACCATGCCTATCTTCGCACGCAATACATTCACATCCACATCGGCATCGAGAATATTGTGCCCACTGTACATGATGGCACCTTCAGCGCGCTGCCCTGGGTACAAATCGTACATGCGATTGAGCGTGCGCAGGAGCGTCGATTTACCGCAACCGGAAGGTCCAATGAAGGCAGTGACTTTTTTCTCGAAGATATCCAGATTGATATCCTTAAGACCCTGAAACTGTCCATAAAAAAAGTTCAGATTCTGCACCTGCAAAGTCGTTGTCAGCGCAGGCGCCGTCATCGTCTCTGGTGTGGGTATCGCAAAATTCATGGAGTACTCCTATCCCTTTTTCTGGCCAGCCGCCGCAATCACGCGCGACAGAATATTCAGTCCCAAGACACTGAACGTAATCAAGAGTGCGCCACCCCAGGCCAGCTCGCGCCAGTTGTCGTAGGGACTCATCGCAAACTGGAAAATCACGACGGGCAGGTTCGCCAGCGGTGTATTCATATCGGCACTGAAAAACTGGTTGTTCAGCGCTGTAAACAGCAGAGGTGCAGTCTCGCCAGAGATGCGGGCCACCGCCAGCAGCACACCCGTCAAGACACCGGCCTTGACAGCGCGCAGGCGGACCATGGTGGCGACTTTCCAGCGCGGTGCTCCCAGCGCGAAAGCGGCTTCGCGCAAGCTGTTGGGCACCAGTATGAGCATGTTGTCCGTGGTCCGCACGACCACCGGTATTGCAATGAGGGCAATCGCGAAACTACCCGCCCAACCGGAGAAATGGCGCACGTTGGCAACGTAAATCGCGTAGATGAACAAACCGATGACGATCGAAGGCGCAGACAGCATGACATCGGTGACGAATCGCGTGATTTGTGCAAAACGACTTTCCTCACCGTACTCGGCAAGGTAGATGCCCGCAAAAATCCCGATGGGCGTGCTAATCAGTGTTGCCGTACCCACCATCATCAGACTACCGACAATCGGATTGAGCAGTCCGCCACCCTCGCTGCCCGGCGCCGGCGTTGTCTTGGTAAAAAAATCAAGATCCACGGCACCGATGCCGTTAATGACAAGCACCGTCAATATCCAGAACAGGAACATGAGTCCCGTCAGCATCGCCATCACAGACAGGCTGATACCTATCCGATGCCTCAACAAGCGAGCACGATAGATAGGATTGTCGGATTTCAAAAGGGTGGTCGGGTTCATTTGCCGCCCTCCGCTCTACCCATCTGCAGCAGCATGAATTTCGCAGCGGCCAGCACGATGAAAGTGATGACAAACAAAATCAGACCCAGAGCGAAGAGCGATGACACATGCAATCCCGCTTCAGCTTCAGCAAACTCATTGGCCAGCGTTGAGGCAATGCTGTTACCCGCCGAAAACAGGGACCAAGAAAGTTTGTGCGCATTGCCAATCACAAAAGTAATCGCCATGGTTTCGCCGAGCGCACGGCCTAGGCCCAGCATCACACCGCCCACCACGCCGACCCGTGTGTAGGGCAACACGACCTTGCGGACGACTTCCCAACGCGTGCAACCTAGCGCATAGGCAGACTCTTTCAGTACCGCCGGGCAGGTCTCGAATACATCACGCATGACCGACGCGATGAAAGGAATGATCATGACGGCCAGAATAATCCCGGCCGTCAACATGCCGATGCCCATCATCGGTCCTTGAAACAATTCACCAATGACGGGGATGTGGCCCAGCGTTGCCTGCAGCAAGGGTTGCACATGATCCGCGAAGAAAGGCGCAAATACGAACAGGCCCCACATGCCGTAGATAATGCTGGGCACACCGGCCAACAACTCAACCGCCGTACCTAACGGGCGCTTCAACCAGACGGGACAAATCTCGGTAAGAAACAAGGCGATGCCGAAACTCACTGGAAATGCCAGCAGCAGCGCAAGAATAGACGTGATCAAGGTGCCGGCGATCGCGATCAGTGCACCGTATTCATCATTGACCGGATCCCATTCGATACGGGTCACAAAACCAGGACCGAATTTTTCGAATGCAGGCCAGGCATTAATCACCAGGGATACCAAAATACCGACCAGAACGAGGAGCACCAGAAAAGCAAAGCTGAATGTGACTTTATGGAACAGAAAATCCTGCCATTTGGCAGACGATTTCGCGGTCGGCATGCCTTTGGCGTGGGCAGCGGTCGCGGCAAACTCGCCCGGCTGGGGCTGTTGAGCACTCATGGGCGTCAGGGCCTCGGTGTACGTGATGGGACGGTTTGGATTCACCCGGGGACTGTACCGGGGGAATATGACAGGTATGTTACAGGAGCGTGAGACTGACCATCCAATTTATTTCAAGAATTGAAATTTTTTCGGTACATGCTCTTGATAATCGGGTGAACACGGGCAGGATTCGTCACACTGTCAGGTGTTACGGCGAGGATAACCCTCGGCTGTGATGCGCCGCCAGACCGCTTCTTTTTGATCGGAGGTCATGAATACCCACTCGGCGACCTCAGCCACCGTGCGACCGCAACCCCGACAAACATCATCAAAGGTGGTCGAACATACCGCAACACAGGGCGTATCAGGACGTTCGGACACAGATGGCATCATCGCGTTGAGACGCGGGATAGGTCATTCATCCACACGCCTTCAAACGATGCGCTGCGCGGGATCGAGCAAACAGGCATCCGGGCTGGCATCCAGCTGGGCTGCTTCTTTTGCGTTACCCACCTTCATCAGCGCTGGCAATGCCACACCATTTTTTACGGCCGTCATTTCGGCAAGTATGGAAATGGCAATCTCCGAGGGCGTCTTGCTGCCGATGTAAATACCGATAGGTCCGTGAAGCTTTTCCAGCTGCGCGGGCGTCAGATCAAAGTCGAGCAAGCGCTCGCGACGCTTGGTGTCGTTCGAACGCGATCCGATAGCACCCACATAGAATGCCTCCGACTTCAGTGCTTCCATCAAAGCGAGATCATCGAGCTTGGGATCATGCGTGAGTGCGACAACGGCGCAGCGGCTGTCCAAACGCATTTCCATCACCAGATCATCGGGCATTGCGTGCACGACCTGCACGCCATCCACCGACCAGCCATCGCGATACTCTTCGCGCGGATCGCAGACGGTGACAGCGTAGTCCATACCCACCGCAATCTGCGCAAGAAAGCGCGACAATTGCCCCGCGCCGATGATGAGCAAACGCCAGCGCGGGCCATGAATTGTCGTTAGTGCGGCTTCGGATACCTGCAGGCTCATGCCAGCTTTGGCCGGTCCGAGAGTCACCGCACCACTTTGCAGATCAACGCGGCGCGCAATCAACTCACCCTGCGCGAGCCGATCCACCATATCCTTGATCTGACTGTCCGCTTTCAATGGCTCGATCGCCAGCTGAATCGTACCGCCACATGGCAAACCAAAACGATGCGCCTCATCGGCCGTGATGCCGTAGGTGACTATCTCGGGCTGGGTGCGCGTGATGCCATTTTTGCGGACGCGATCAATCAGATCGTCTTCAATGCAACCACCGGACACTGATCCAACGACATGACCATCCTCACAGACAGCCAGTGTGGCGCCTTCAGGACGCGGGCTCGAACCCCAGGTCTTGATGACGGTCACGAGTTCACATTGCTTACCCGCTGCGATCCAATCCGAGCAGGTTTTCAAGACTTCGAGATCGATACTATCCATGGCAACAACTCTCAGTAAATCAGACGTCAAGGCCCTCTATCAAAACACCGCTCACGTCTTGGGCTCTTGCCAGCGGCATTTTAATGGAAGGTCTCAATGAAAAATGCTCCCCACCCTGACGGGTGGGGAGCATTCGCTACAACGTTAGTGCATCAGGCCGACTTCAGACCCTTGACCAAAGGCATGCTGCGAACACGCTTGCCGGTAGCGCTGAAGATCGCATTACCGACAGCCGCGCCGATCAGCGATGTGGACGGCTCACCCGTACCACCTGGCTTCTCGCTGCTCTTGACCAAAGTGATGTCGATGACCGGTGACTCGTTTTGACGGAGTACGCGGAAATCGTTGAAGTTGCTCTGGACGACACGGCCTTTTTCGACGGTGTTCTCGCTGTACAGCGCGTGCGACAGACCGTAGATAATGCCGGACTCGAGCTGCTGCTCGACGATACCAGGGTTGACCATGTGACCGCAGTCGCAAGCGACCGTGACCTTATGGACCTTGACATCACCGCCGCTGACGGAGATTTCAGCTACTTGTGCCATGTAGGTGCCGTAGCCTTCCAT
>Ga0315909_10003141_pt1 | contig 20398 bp, 18 predicted proteins | sample LakEriMetagenome_11_FD_203527 | JGI IMG/M metagenome (GOLD analysis project Ga0315909, IMG submission 203527) | Freshwater fungal communities from buoy surface, Lake Erie, Ohio, United States - Buoy 2 MA125 | ecosystem: Environmental > Aquatic > Freshwater > Lake | place: USA: Lake Erie, Ohio... | reverse complement strand
GTGATATGATGCTCCGAGTTGAAAAGATGGAGGAGCAACAATGGTGGTGGGCGGTTTATAGAGGAAAAGAAGAACTATGTCCCGAGAAACCATTTGCGAGAAAGAAAGATTATGCGATGAAGATGGCTGAGGAATGTGCCGAGGAAAACATTGAACCTTATGTTTCAGATGATTTTCAGATTGGACCGAATGGGGCGTTTGAATATACCGACGATGAAATATCAGAGTGGGACGGAACATTGATGGATGGACTTGAGGAAGAGGAGTAACTTCCAACAGATTGACAATAAAGAAATTTACAACTATATTTATAAAAAACAATTTTAATGCAAACACTAATTTTTAACACCACAGACAAAACAGTAAACGTCTACGCAGGACAAGTAGGAAAGTCAGAATTGATTTTCCAATTCGATAATGTACCAACCGTAAAGGTTCAAGAAGGATACTACGAAGTAATGCAAAAAGGAGATGATGAAAGGTCAATTCCAATCCTTCGACTCCCAATTCAAGCAACCAACATGCGTATAATGAAATGAAGTATCGAATTTTAGTAAGCGGAAAAGGTTCAGAGTGCTACGTTCATAAAATCAGCCCTGAAACAAAATCAATTCTATCAGAAAGAAAAGTTGAGAACGATGAAATGGACGCAGAAGAAATTGCGGAAGTACTCGGACTCCATTTTGTAACTGACAGCGATGACATAGTTATGGGACCGTATAATGACCCCGAAAATTATTTTATCCAAGTATTAGATGAAAACGATAAAAAAATTTGGGAATCGGACAACGACCACGAATTTGAAGATTATCAGTTTAATTTCCTATTCGAAGAAGAAACAATCCTTACTGTAGATGATTATATTAAAGGAACTTTCTTCACCTATGAATTAGAACTTGAAAAAGATTTTGACCACAAAAAGCTCATTCCAATCGTTAGTGAAATATCAGGAGAAATTTCCTTAATCACTGATTTGATGTATGAGGACATTGACCTCAGGGATTATAAAGAGTTCGGGGACTATTGGAGTAAAGGACTAACTTATTCATTACTATAATGACACTAAAAGAACTTAAAGATTGGATTTCTAAAATACCTGATGAATTTTCAGAATATGAAGTTTTTACAGGTGGGGAAATGAAAAAGGAAGATAGTTATCTTTATAGGGTTGATATTCCAATTACAACTTGTTTAGTTGATAAAGAATCAAAGTTAATTTTATTTTTAAGTGAACACGCTGAAGAGACAGAGAGTTAAAATGAAACCTCCCACTGAGAAAACTTGGTGGGAGGCCACTCTCGATTTATCTTCATTCGATGTTAGAGAAGAAACCCCCACTCAGCTCTTCGGTTGGCATGAGGGAAACTATATTACAATACTAAAGTCTAGTATTGAAAAGCCAATTTAGACGAAAGTTTAAATTTTATCGGCAGAAATTACACTTCAGTAATTTTGTTAAACGTATGTGTAAGTATTTATCAACAAATGACAACACATGCGTTTTATATTATTTACATTAATTTTTTTACCATTATTTTCACTCGCCCAAGTTCGAGATTCTGTTTTTGTAAAAACTCCAATCTTCAATGTAGTTTATTCTGAAAAACTACAACAGCCCAAGTGGATTGAGTATTCTGTGAAATGCTCTGACGGAACCTTATCTAGAAAAGGTTTGGACTTTTACACCGAGAAGGGTATCGTAACTTCTAACCATTATGATTATGAAAATAACATTTATGACAAAGGACATCTTGCTCCTGCTGCTGACTTCAATTGTGATAAAGATTATCTAAAACAAAGTTTCTCTTATCTTAATTGTGTTTTACAACACGAGAAACTAAACCGTGGAGTTTGGAGATTATTAGAAGCCCATGAGAGAGAACTGGCAAAGACCACGGCAGTAAATGTTGAGATAAGAATGGTCTATTCCCCTAAATCTATAAAATTAGCAACAGGCGCGACAGTTCCTGATGCATTTATAAAAATAATAACAACTAAAAATACAAAAGAAAAATACTACTTTAAAAACGAAGAACCTAAACTATCAGACTTTAAACAGTATAAAATCAAATAAACAATTAAAACAAAAAAATGAAAAAAATCGTTTTACTATTAACACTTTGTCTATCATTCATGTTCGGATTTAGTCAGTACGACTTATCCAAGAATATTGATAGACAAATCATTGTGGTTCCCAAAAAAGGAATGGAACTACAAGCAAAAACTTACTTTAACCAAGGTGACACCAAAGTTGTTGTCGATTTAGACCAACTTGGTTGGTATGTTATTCTGATTCCGAATGGTGCGAGCCAAGACGAATTTATTAATCTTAACAAAAATCTTAGTTTTGTTCAAAATCTTTACAAGGATGAAGTTAGAGAAATGAAATTAGACTACGTCCCAAACGATGTAGAATTCAGTCAATGTTGGCATCTTAAACAGTCTACAGATAAAGATATTGACGCTGATGAGGCTTGGGATTTGGTTCCCGCAAATAATCCATTTGTTAGTGTTGCAATGTTTGACGGGGGATTGGATTTAACAATTCCTGATTTGGTCGGAAATACAAATAGTCCGTTCAATGCGGTAAACAGTACTACATCAATACCTTATGTAAATGCGGAAGACAAACATGGTACAACTTGTTCTGGTACAATCGCTGCTATCACTAATAACTCAATTGGTGTTAGTAGTGTTGGTAATAACAAAGTAAAAGTTATGCCGGTTAATATTATGTCACAGGTATTCGCTGGAGGTACTTTTGCTACTTCAGATGTTATTCAAATAAATGGTGTAAATGCCGCAATGGCTAATCCTACTTGTGTTGCAATTGCAATGTCTTATGGTGGCTCATCATATTCTGCCGCTTTAGATGCGGCCTTTCAGTCTGCAAGAACAACCGCACGAGGAGGTAAAGGAATGGTTGTGATGGCTTCATCAGGAAATGGTTATTCGGGAACTGCCGCCCAATATCCGGCCAACTATAGTGCTGTATGGGGAATTGGTGCGACATCATCAACAGATTTAAAAGCATCATTTTCTAATTTTGGTCAAATTTGTGACATATCAGCACCTGGTACTCAAATTAGAACAACTGATAGAATCGGAACCGCTGGATATAATACAGGTGATTACACATCAATAAGTGGAACCTCATTCTCTTGTCCAATAACTGCGGCGGCAGCGGCATTTATATTCTATAAGAATTGGGAATTGACTGATGACCAAGTATTACAAATTCTATCTCAGACTGCGGAAAAAGTTGGGGGGTATTCGTATACAAATAACCCTACGTGGCCTTATTCAACAAGGAGTAATGAACTTGGTTATGGTAGAATTAATTTAAAGGATGCAATTATTGCAACTCCAAATCCAGGAGGAACTCCGCCTCCACCCCCAATTCTAGTTCATAATTTTGTAATTAATACTTTAACATTAAGCCCAAACCCTGTATTAGCAGGTGGTACTATAAACATAAGTTGTACAGTTGCAACTCAAAATCCAACATACTCATCAGTTAATGTTATGACTCAATACAGAGTTTCAATTAACACAACTTGGGGAGATGGTGACGATGTGATTGTTGGAACTACTAGTGGTACATTAGGTGGGGGAGTTGCAACAGATGTTGAAACATTAACATATAATGTTGGTACAACTACTGGTACTCGTTATTTACTTGCTAGAGTGAATTACATGGGGACCATTAGTGAAACTAATAGTAATGATAATACGTCAACACAATCATTTGTTATAAATCAGGTGACACAGACCGGAACTGATGCTTTGTCTTATTTTGCATCACCCACGTTACCTTCCGTTACAACCAATTTACAAAGTCAAAGTTTTAGATTCGCGATTAAAAATAACGGAACAACAACAATAACTTCACTAACTTATCGAAGAGGGTGGGTTAACTGCCCACCATCACCTGGGGTATGGTCAACTCCTTGCCCCCAAACATTTTCATGGACCGGAACTTTACTTCCTGGCCAAATATTATTCTTACCAAGTTCAACAGGGTGGACTTCAGTGAATTTATGTTTTTCATCAACTAGCTGTGCAATACCTTTAGGTGGCGCAAATACATATTTCTTTGAGATTTTAACAGTAAATGGTTTATCTGATATAAATACAAGTAACAACTATTCGCAGTGTGTTGTCACTAGAACAGCGACTGCAACAAACAACGACGAAGAATCTGATATTGAATATGTGGAAGTTAGAGAATTCAACAAATTATATGAAAAACCAATAAGATATAAAACTATTGATGAAGTAATACTTGAAAAAGGTTTAAATATTATTCATATCCATTATTCTGATGGGACAATTGAAATTAAGAAGATTTCAGTAAATTAAAATAATTAAACTAATATATTAAAAAGGAGACATGAGTCTCCTTTTTTTTGTTTAAAACAGTATTTATAATAAAATTAAATTATGAAAAAATATACAATCGAAGAACTTAAAACAAAATTTTCCGAGTTGGGATATACTTGGTACCCATTCATGTTAGTAGGTATTCGTTCCTTTGCTAATATCCCAAATGAATTTGATGACCTTGTGGGGGTTGTTGAAGGTGAAAAGGTTACTTGGTATACTGCAACAACTAATCCTGGTACACATTGGTTAAAAAACTTATTAAATCCAAAAGGAGCCGCATTACTTAAACAAGGTCAGTGGACTGATTCTTGGAAAATTGGAATGCACCAAGGAAAATATGAGGCTCTTGTACAGTGTAAACCAATTACAGTATTTAGAGATAAAGATAAAGATGCTATTGCTGAAGAAACGGCTGTTACAGATACAGGCCTTTTTGGAATTAATATTCACAGAGCAAATCCTAAGGGTGTTAGTAAATATATTGATAAGTGGTCGGCTGGATGCCAAGTTTTAAATAACTCAGAGGAATTTGCCGAATTATTGAATAAATGTAAAAAATCTGGTCAAAAAACATTTACCTATACTCTTTTGAAAGAATTTGGCGATAATTAATCATGGCTCAAAACAAGTGTTGTAAAGGTTACAAAATATATAATTTTAACCAAAACAAATTGGTTAATTGTGTAGTAATGAAGGGTGCTGTTGGGCAACCTGGTAATCCAGTGCCACCAACCCCAACAAATACGCCGACATCGGATACCCCAACTCCTACTCCGAGTAATACAACAACACCTACAGTAACTAGAACTAATAAGCCGACACCCACGCCCACAAGAACTCAAACCAAAACTCCTACACCCACAATAACCCAAACCAAAACCCCTGCTTCAACAGTTACTAATACACCAACACAAACTCAAACTAAAACTCCAACAAAAACTTCCGCAAAAACTCCCACACCAACAAAAACTCAGACTAAAACCCCAACACCCACCTTAACTGTAACAAAAACACCAACTAATACACCCACCCCTAATAAAACTCCAACTCCAACTAAAACTCAAACACCTTCTAACACAAATACGCCAACAAATACCGCGACTAACACTAAAACAGTAACTCCAACAGATACACCTAATAAGACGCCAACCCCAACTAAAACTAATACTCCAACAAATACTGCAACTAAAACAATTACACCTACAAATACACAGACAAAAACTTCAACTAAAACTCCAACCCCAACTAATACACAAACTCCAACAAATACTAAAACTGCAACACAAACTCCAACTAATACCGTTACACCTACAAATACAAAAACACCAACAAAAACGACTACACCGACTAGAACTGAAACCCCAACAAATACTAAAACTGCAACACAGACCCCAACAAATACCAAAACCGCAACACAAACTTCCACACCTGATAAAACACCTACTCCGACAAGTACACAAACCCCAACAAATACCAAAACCGCAACACAAACTCCAACCAATACAGTTACGTCTACAAGTACAAAAACACCAACAAAAACTCAAACACCAACAAAAACTCAAACACCAACAAATACCCCAACAAATACTAATACGCCAACAAACACTAAAACTCCTTCACCTACAAAAACCGAAACACCTACTAATACTCAAACTAGAACTCAGACGAAAACACCTACTAATACTCCAACAAACACTAAAACTCCTAATAATACCCCAACCCCGACTAAAACTAATACTCCAACCAATACTGCAACTAAAACTGAAACCCCTACTAATACTCAAACAAGTACACAAACTCCCACTAATACAAAAACTCCAACCCCAACTAGAACTGAAACACCAACTAATACAGTAACACCATCAAATACTAAAACTCCAACAAATACAACAACGCAAACTAAAACTCCTAATAATACTCCAACACCTACTAAAACCCAAACCCCGACTAATACGGTAACTAAAACTGAAACTCCAACTAATACACAAACAAGCACACAAACTCCCACTAATACCAAAACTCCAACTTCTACTAAAACACAGACTCCAACAAATACTGCGACAAAAACCGAAACCCCTACTAACACTCAAACACCGACAAATACCCCGACTAACACAAAGACACCAACACCAACTAAAACACAAACCCCTACTAATACTGTAACTCCAACAAATACTGTAACCCCAACAAATACTGTAACTCCAACAGATACTCCTAATAATACCCCAACCCCAACTAAAACTAATACTCCAACTAATACTGCAACTAAAACTGAAACCCCTACTAATACTCAAACTAGAACTCAGACAAAAACGCCAACACCGACTAGAACTGAAACTCCAACAAATACTTCTACAAGTACACAAACTCCAACAAATACAGTTACACCTACAAATACAAAAACGCCAACAAAAACACCTACACCGACTAGAACTGAAACACCAACAAATACCCCTACAAATACACAGACTCCAACTAATACCGTTACACCTACAAGTACAAAAACACCAACAAAAACTCAAACACCGACTAGAACTGAAACTCCAACTGGTACGGTTACGCCAACAACTACAAAAACTCCAACTAAAACGGTAACTCCAACTAAAACAATTACACCTACTAATACTCCAACTCAAACTGAAACTCCAACAAATACCGCGACTCAGACAGTTACTCCAACTAATCCTAGTTTACCATGTACTGATGGTTTATCTGTTCCGACTGGTAATGGAGATTCATGGAATTCTAATGGAGTTATTTTAACCCAATCATGGGACGAAAATGTAAGTTTTATTACTCAATCATTTAGTGGTAGCTCTTATTGTTTAGCTAATCCGACCTACATGTTCCCTGGTACTGCTGCATTATTGGGATATATTAATGGTGTTTCGGGAGGTTCCTTCACTTATCATTTGGATTTCAGTTCACCAGTAAATGATGTCTTGGTTGTATTTGCTGGTGGAGGTAAATCTGGAGACCCAACTGCTGTAGATACGTATACATTTGACACTAATGCCGGTATACCATACATTACTCCATACTATACTTGTTACACTACAATAACTGGAAATCAAATAGAAACAGGATTTGGTAGTTCATGGTTCCCTAATACAGATACAGGTACAGGAAAATTATTAATTTCTAATAGTAATAATTTTACAAGATTAACTATACAAGGTAATGGAGACACTGCAAACGGAGGAGGAGCGTTATTCAAATTCTGTGTAAACCAATTTACTGGCACACCAACTCCGACACCAACTTCAACCTTTACACCAACTGTTACACCAACTAATACCGCGACTAATACAAGCACTCCTACAAATACTCCTACGAATACGCCAACACCAACCAACACACCTACAAACACTTCAACCCAAACCGAAACTCCAACCCAAACTGTTACTCCTACACAAACTGAAACACCTACTCAAACCGTTACCCCTACTAATACCACAACTCAAACTGAAACTGTTACACCAACAAACACAATAACACCTACTAATACCGTAACTCCAACTAATACAGTTACCCCAACAAACACAATAACATCAACTCAAACTGAAACCGTTACACCAACTCAAACTGAAACTCCAACTAATACTCCAACTAATACCGTTACTCAAACTGTTACACCAACCGGTTACCCACCTGAAAATGCATTCTTTACTGATTGTTGTTATCCATTTGGAGCCTTCCAAATATTTAATGTACCATTCTCTATTTTCTCAGCTTTAACTGACACAACAGTTTATTTTATAGATAACCCAGGATTCTCAGGATGTGCAACTTATACAACTTCTATATCTAGTGCCCCTAACAATTATAGTCATACAATTACAGACGTAATTTCAGCTCAAACTAATTGTGATACTTGTCTTACAAGTATTTCTGTTGTTTGCCCAAGCCCAACACCAACACCTACAGCTACAGTAACACCTACACCAACCAATACTGAAACCCCGACTAACACCCCCACAAATACAATCACCCCAACTAATACCGTTACACCAACTAATACCGTAACTCCGACTAATACAGTTACACCAACTAATACTATAACACCTACACAAACTGAAACACCAACTAATACCGTTACACCAACTAATACTATAACGCCTACACAAACTGAAACACCAACTAATACAATCACCCCAACTTCGACCGAAACTCCAACTAATACCGTTACACCAACTAATACTATAACGCCTACACAAACTGAAACACCAACTAATACCGTTACGCCTACTAATACAGAAACTCCGACTAATACAATAACTCCAACTAATACAGTCACACCAACACAAACTGAAACACCAACACAAACTGAAACACCAACAAATACTCAAACACCAACAAATACTCAAACTCCAACAAATACTCAAACTCCAACTCAAACCGAAACTCCAACCAACACAATGACTTCAACACCGACTGAAACACCGACTGGAACCCCAACTCAAACCCCAACAGCAACTTGCGAGGCACCGATTGGTCTTGTTTCATTTAGAGTAGAAAAATCATATACTTATGATAGTGGAAAAGGATGTGGAGGACTTTCTACACAAGTTACTTTTTTAAATACTGATTGTAGCCAGTACGAAACATATGTCGGTAGACAACTAAATGGTTTAATTTGTAATTTTTCAGGTATTGATATTAGAACTATAGGAGGAGTTTATACTGTCGGTACAAAAGTTTATGATGATACAGGTACAAATTGTATATGTTCCGTTCCAAATGGAGTATATTGGGTTGGTACAGGCACCACATCGATTACAATAATTAAAATATCTTCTTGTGAAATTATTGAAAGTAATCCTTGTATAGCACCATCACCAACTCCAACTCCAACCCCTACTAACACTATTACTCCAACAAACACTGAAACACCGACTAATACTGTAACTCCAACAAACACTGAAACTCCAACTAATACTGTAACTCCAACAAACACTGAAACTCCAACTAATACTGAAACTCCAACTAGTACCGTAACTCCTACACAAACTGAAACACCAACAAATACCGTTACACCTACTAATACCGTAACTCCGACTAATACCGTAACTCCGACTAATACCGTAACTCCGACTAATACAATAACTCCAACTAATACTGAAACTCCTACTAGTACTGTCACCCCAACCCAAACTGAAACTCCAACTAATACCCCAACTAATACAGTTACTCAAACTGTAACACCTTCTGGTTATCCACCTGAAAATGCATTCTTTAATGATTGTTGTTATCCATTTGGAGCCTTCCAAATATTTAATGTACCATTCTCTATTTTCTCGGCTTTAACTGACACAACTGTTTACTTCATAGACAATCCAGGATTCTCAGGATGTGCAACTTATACAACTTCTATATCTAGTGCTCCTAACAATTATACGTATACAATTACAGACGTAATTTCGGCTCAAACTAATTGTGAAACTTGTTTAACAAGTATTTCTGTTGTTTGTCCAAGCCCAACACCAACACCTACAGCTACGGTAACACCTACCCCTTCTAATACTCAAACCCCAACTAACACTGTAACTCCAACCAACACAGTTACGCCGACCAATACAATAACACCAACTAATACGATTACTCCAACAAATACAATAACCCCAACAAATACAATAACCCCAACAAATACAATAACCCCAACAAATACGATTTCTCCAACAAATACAATAACACCAACCAATACTGAAACGACAACTAACACTGTAACTCCTACAAATACGATTACACCAACAAATACAATAACACCAACTAATACGATTACTCCAACAAATACGATTACTCCAACAAATACGATTACTCCAACCCAAACTGTTACACCAACTAATACGATTACTCCAACAAATACAATAACTCCAACAAATACAATAACTCCAACTAAAACTGTCACACCAACACAAACCTTTACTCCAACAAATACAATAACACCAACTAATACGATTACTCCTACTAAAACTGAAACTTCAACACCTACTGTAACGCCAACTAATACTATTACTCCTACAAATACGATTACTCCTACAAACACAAATACAGCTACTCTAACTCCAACATCACAATTTTATTTATTGGAGTGTAATCCTTTGTTACAAACCGGTGGAGGTGGAGGTGTTTACATTTACAATTTAGATTCATCTTTTAATTCAACAACTTTTGTTTCAATAAACAATTTTACACAAATTACAGATATTGCACACACAGCTAATTATTTATTTGCATCTAAAGGGGGAGTAACAACAAACATACTAATTTATAGTATTGGAATAAGTCCTCTACCCTTTAATCCTACATTCATTGGACAAGTTGATACTGGCATAATATTGAGTCGTGGTCTTGCGGCTATAAATGATAATACTTTAATTGCGTCAAGTGGTACTACTAATCAAGACGCAATTTATGAAATTGTCCTTTCTCCTTTAAGTATAACCTATAAGTTTCATTTATTACCAAATAGAATTGTAAGAACTGATTTTATTTTAACTGACAATAATAAACTTTTGGTCTTCAACAGGGACCAAACGACTTTGCTAAAATACATAACACAGTTTAATTATTTAACTGGTGAAATAGAGGTCGACATACTCATTACCGCTTCAGTTGGGGATTCTATAATTTTGGAATATAATAATAATATTTACTTTGGTGGAGGGTCAATTTTTAATATCCCATCTACCTCTCCGTACTCACCACAAACACTAGTTGGAAACTCTGTCATATTTCCTGTAGGAGCCTCTCAAATTTATGGTGTAGGATGCTTGACAACTGATTTTTCATTTTCCACAACACCAACGCCGACACCAACGACAACAACAACTAACACTCCTACTAATACAGAAACACCAACTCCAACTCCAACAGAAACTATAACCCAAACTCCAACTAATACCCCTACGCCAACTGAAACATTAACTCCCACCCCAACAACAACGCCACCAGCACCATTTATATCGGTTTGGAGAACCACATCAAGTAATGAAACAATAAGATTACCATACATAAATGGTGGAACATATACTGGATACATAGAATGGGGTGACGGCACATCTTCACCTAATAATACAAGTAACAGTGCTCACACTTATACAACTGCTGGTGATTATGAAGTTAAGATATACGGTGAATGTAAATCATTTAGTTTTAATAATACTGGGGATAGATTAAAAATAAGAGAAATAAAACAATGGGGAGGGTTTAGACTCCTAACATTTAATGATGCCACTTTCTACGGTTGTAGTAATTTGAGACTTACAGGTGTGACCGATACTTTAAATTTAAGTAATAAAACTGACTTATATAGAACTTTTAGAGGTTGTTCTTCCATTACAACAATCAACAATTTGAATGATTGGACAATTTCTGGTCTTACTTCTTTGGGTGAAGTTTTCTATGGTTGCTCTCAGTTTAACCAACCACTTAATAATTGGGATGTTTCTAACGTGGTTATATTTAGTAGTCTTTTCTTTGGTTGTTCACAGTTTAATCAAAATTTAGGAATGTGGAATATGAGTAAAGCTCAAAATTTATTTGAAACCTTTAGAAGTGCTAGCTCTTTCAATAACGGAGGAAGCCCATCAATTTCCGGATGGACAACTTCAGGGGTAACAGGCATGATAGGAACTTTTATGCAGACAGCATTCAATCAAAATATAGGTTCATGGGATACATCAAAAGTTTTGTCAATGAGAAACATGTTTTATTTGAATAGTGTATTCAATAATGGAGGTAGTCCGTCTATAAGTGGTTGGAACACCTCGATTGTTACAAGTATGCAAGGAATGTTTTATAATGCAGATGCATTTAATCAAAATATTGGAAATTGGAATGTTTCTAATGTTCAAGATTTTTTCAGAACTTTTGAAGGGGCCAACCTTTTCAATAACGGAGGTGACCCGTCTATAAGTGGCTGGACAACTTCAGCGGCAACAACTATGTCAAGGATGTTTATAGGTACAAATTTCAACCAAAATATTGGAAATTGGGATGTTGCTAAAGTACAATTCATGGATGGAATGTTTAGTAGTTCACCATTTAACAATGGAGGAAGTCCATCAATATCAGCTTGGACAACTTATTCAGTACAAACCATGGAAGGAATGTTCAACGCGGCAACCAACTTCAATCAAGACATTGGAAATTGGAACGTTTCAGGTGTAACAAATATGAGCTTTATGTTCCGGACAACCAACTTCAATCAAGACATTGGAAATTGGAACGTTTCAGGTGTAACAAATATGAATTCTATGTTCCGAAATGCAACACAATTTAATCAAAATATTGGAAATTGGAATGTTTCAAAAGTTCAAAATTTTGGTCAAACTTTCGCATTTGCAACATCATTTAATAATGGAGGAAGTTCATCAATAACAGGATGGACAACAATTAGTGCGAATACTATGGTTGAAATTTTCTCAGGAGCCACTTCATTTAATCACAGTCTTGGTAATTGGGTAATAACAGGTGTAACAACTATGGTAAATGCTTTAGGTAATTCAGGAATTAATAACAATAATTACAATGACACATTAATTGGTTGGTCATTACAGAATGTTAAGCCAAATGTAAATTTAGGAGCTCAAGGACGAACCTACACAATTGCTACAGCCGGTACTGCTAGAAATATCCTAACAAGCGCTCCATATAGTTGGACAATTTTAGGCGACACCGGCGTGTAATTATTTTTTTTAATTTGACATTTTAGTAATTTATTCTATATTTTTCACTATGAGCTGGTCAAGTGAAGATTACATCGAAGAATTATTATATGTTGCCTACCAAAAAGGTAAAGGTGGACTTCTAATGGATGTTGCAAGTAAAATCCAAATGGATAAAAAGATTGACAGAACAAGGTCGTTCGAACTTGCGGCAAAAGAACTTAATATTGAAATACCCGATTAAAGATGATATATAAATTTGAATATATTTGGTTAGATGGTTACACGCCAGAAGCAAATCTCAGAAGTAAAACGAAAGTAATTAACTTTACAAAAGAAGATTTTACAGTTTCTGACCTACCTATTTGGACCTTCGATGGTTCTTCTACAAAGCAAGCTGAAGGTATTGATTCAGATTGTCTTCTGAAGCCAGTAAAGATGATTAAAGACCCGCAGCGTAAAAACGGATATTTAGTTTTGTGTGAGGTATTAAATCCTGACGAAACTCCTCATATCTCAAATATGAGGTCAAAGATTGTCGATGACTCAAATCTATGGCTCGGATTCGAACAAGAGTTCTTTATCTATAAAAAAGGTCTACCTCTTGGTCATAGTGAAGTTAATTTACGACCACAAGGAGAATACTACTGTGGTATAGGACATGAGAATGTTTCAGGTAGAGATATTATCGAGCACCATTTAGATGTTTGTTTGTCGGCAGGACTTAATATTACAGGGATTAATGCCGAAGTGGCACTCGGACAATGGGAATACCAAGTTATGGGAAAAGGAACAATAGAGGCTTGTGACCAGCTAATCATCTCAAGATATCTACTTAATAGACTATCAGAAACCTATGGAGTATCAATTGAATACCACCCAAAACCACTTGGTGATACAGATTGGAATGGGTCAGGAATGCATACAAACTTCTCAACTAAACTAATGAGAGAAGAAGGTGGTAAGGAACTATTCGACGAAATCTTCCGTGTATTAAAATCTAACCACCAAAAACATATTGAGGTTTACGGTTCAGATAATGAGAAGAGACTTACAGGTAAACACGAAACACAATCAATTGATAAATTCTCTTGGGGTGTAAGTGACAGAGGGGCATCTATTCGTATTCCACAATCTACAGTTAAAAATGGCTGGAGAGGTTATTTGGAGGATAGAAGACCAGCATCAAATGCTTGTCCTTACAAGATAGCAAAACAACTTACAGAATCACTTAAGCAAGCTCAACAAAACATACTAACTCTCCAATAATGAAACCCGAGGAGATTTATTTCTTGAACTATGTAAAGACCAAGGTACTTCCAAAGTATGGTCTTACAGAGAATGACATATCATTCTCAAAGAATGATGAGTTTTTTATAATGCAATACCTCATTAAGGGTAGACGTATTGAAGATATAATGGAGTGGTATAATAAGGCTGAAAAACTATACGATGAGATATCAACCATTTGTTATATAACCACAAAAAAGAAACTTGATAATATTGTAGTTGAATCAGAAGAGAAAACAGAAAACCTTTTAAATCTTATATGAAACCAGTTTATCCTTATTATGAGGTTAAGTATGCCGTTGATATCTTTGTTGAAGACTACGGTGACAGAATGACAAAAGATAAGTGGTCTATCATTTCAAAGCCTTGTAAAAAGTGTGATGGAATGTTTGATGTTAGTATTAGAAAAACTGACGAAAGATACTTCTATAAAACTACATCAGGAAAGGTAAAAAAGAATGAAGACTATTTGTTTGTTGAGAGAAAAGAAGGTGGAAAACTAACAAAGGGAATTTATCAACAACTCTCCAACTATGGTTTTGAAATCGATAAAAATGGGCTTATATTAGATTTTAAAAAGAATGCTACAATCAATCCTAATAATGAATCTTCTCATAGTAGTGATTAGGTTTTACAAATTAGCCTTTGCTAATCCCAAACCTACGTTTCGAAAGGAATTAGAGGATTATATAAATCACATATTTGGGGCTCACGTTATATTCTTAATAATAATGTTTTTATTTTTTTTATTTAGTTAATGATAGTTTATGCTGATGTAATCGTGGACATCCAAGCGGGTGACACAGGAAAGGGAAAGGTATGTAATTCTTTATCCCAAATTAAAGGTGAATACACTCACGTAATAAGATACAATGGTGGCGGAAACGCAGGTCATACCATATATGTAAATGGAAAGAAACTGGTAACACATTTCATACCTTCAGGTATTGTTAATGGTTTAAAATCTATTATTGGTCCAGGTTGTGTTGTTAATGTTAAATCACTATTGAAAGAGATAGAACAACTTGAAAGTAGTGGAGTTGAAGTTAAAGGTAATTTGTTTGTGGACAAAAGAGTTCACCTAATTACTGATGAACACTTATCAGAAGATGGTAAAGATACTCAGATTGGGACTACAAAGACTGGTAATGGACCAGCATATCGTGATAAGTATTATCGTAAAGGACTGAGAGCAGAATCATCTGAAGAGTTAAAAGATTACCTTATTGACATTTATACAGAACTACACTCGACTGACCCTTGTAAGATTTTATTTGAAGGAGCTCAAGGGTTTGAACTTGATGTTGATTGGGGTGATTATCCTTATGTTACTTCTTCTCACTGTACAGTTGGAAGTGCCGTATTAAATGGAGTTCCACCACAGAAAATTAGAAAGGTTTATGGGGTCGCAAAAGCATATAACACTTATGTTGGGGCAAAGAAGTTCGAAGAATCTAATGAAGTATTTGATAAGATAAGAGAACTCGGAAATGAATATGGGTCGACAACAGGAAGACCAAGACAGATAGCTTGGACTAATGTAGATAACCTAATTAAGGCTTGTAACATAAATGGGGTTACTCATCTTGTAATTAATAAAGTTGATATTCTTGAACAGATTGGTAATTTCACAATTATCATTGTGGGATTACCAAGAGTCTTCACTGATAAAATATTCTTTGAAAATTTTATTAGAGACATTATGATGATAAAGTGTCCTTTGATGGAAAAAGTTAGTTTTTCTTATTCTCAGGAAAAAATATAAATAAGTTTGTATTTATTAGTATGACATCTTTGAATGAGGATATTAATAGAATAAAGTCCATAATGGGATTACTCTTAGAAGAGAGGTATATCCCATGTGAAATTTTCACAGGTAATTCATTAGAGGTCTGTAAATCGTTCAATTCACTGCAGAGTTGGATATCATCATATAAGGGATTAGACCTTCGTAAAGATATTGAATCATATCTAAATGATTTATATACCAACATACCCCAAGAAGATTTAGATAAATTTATGAAAGGGGTGGAGTTCATTAAACAAACTGGAAAATATTCGGATGCTGAAATTGAGAAAAATGTTGACAGGATTAAAAATTCAAAATTAATCTACATCGACGGACAGTGGCATTACGTAAACAAACTAAACACAAATTATAGTGACAGTTCAGAACTTCTCACGACAATCATCGAAAAGATGGGAAAGATGGATGAAGTTTATAATTGGTTAATAAAGGACCCCAATCCCGAGAGAGTTAAGAATTTTTTATTAAAATCAATTAAACCAAACATCTCAAAGTTTCTCAATACATTCTTTAAAGACAAACTCGAAATCCTCAAATTTACAAGAAACACCCAATATAACACAGAAATTGGTGAGGCTGCTGAAAGTAATATTGAATCAATATTAGAAAAAAATGGTTTTAATATTCTTTACAGAGGTGGGAATGGAGACCTTGTTGATATGATATTCGGAGCGGATATTATTGCCGAAAGATTCGATAAGGGAATCGTATTAATACAAGTTAAATCATCAGGACCAAAATGGGAAACTCTCGGAAACTATAAGGTCGATTGGATTGGTATTGGAAACGGAAAATTCTACGATAAAAACACTCGAAAAGAGATTGACATAACAAACTACACAAAATAAAAAACCCCTCAATTGAGGGGTTTTTAAATTAATTAAATAATTGCTTTGAGCTCGTATGTTCGAAGACAATGTCCCGACCATGCAAGTACACCAAGCATAATTGGAACCGCAATACCTGCTCCACCAAGTAGGGCGAAGTGAACTGCAACTGCTCCAGCCATTGTAAGTGACACACCAAGAGCTCCAAACATTGAAGTTCGTGGAATCATCAAAAGAATTACGGCCGCAAGTTCAACAAGTCCAACAAATACCATCTGAGGCATCATATTGAAGAATGTGAAGTTTTTAACCATTTCTTCTGATTGTGTAATTTTACTAATTGCACCCATGCCAAGCATAAGAGCAACAACGGCTGAAAGAACCCAACCCAAAGTTTTAAGTGTAAATAAATTTTTCATAAGTATAATTATAGTTGACAGATTACATATAGTCAATATCTATATCCGCCATTGTAATGCCAAGGTCTGAGAAGAATTCGTAAAATTTGTTGTGTATTACTTCAGAGACTTCACTACCAATTTCCCAACCATATTTGCTATTTGTTAAGGCCTCATAAAGTGGTACAGTTGGTTGACCTTCATCAAATATGAAAGTTACAGTTCCACCTGGCATTACTCTCACACGCAGATAGACATGATATTCATTTACATTAACCTCATCTAATATTATTTGAAAATTATATCCTCCGTCTATGATTTGAAAAGTTTCACCTTCATCTTTTTTTAGGAGTTGAATAAACTTTTCATCACCACCCATCCACTCAACCAAAAATTCTTGAAAGAAAGGTTCAAGTTTATAGGAGTGATACGAGTCAATACCCATAAGTTTATATATTTGACGAGATAGAGTTGGACCATTGATGTCCCAATATTTGAAAAGAATGCGTTTAAACCTGTTTGCAACATTCTCGTATTGACTCTCTGTAATGATGATTTTCATTACTTATAAATATGTTAATCTATGATATTAAAGGAAAAACATTACGACCATCAGAATTATGAATAACACTACTGATGCAATAAATAATTTTCCACCATCAACAAAAGGTTTCTTTTCCATATTAATAAATATAAGAGGTCGGAGTTTGACTTGCACAAACGTATATAGTGTTGCAAACTATCTCCTAGCTACTCGGACATCCGACCTTATTTCTTTCCACCAAAAGTTTTGATTGTAAAATACCAACTAGGTTTAATACGGTTTGGGTCCTGTATTACCACATATATTCTACCATCCTCTATGGCTTTATCATTCTCAATAACACCATCCTTACCAACGGTTACCCACCAAATGTTACCATCCTCATCTTTTACCTTACTTTGGATGTACATGGAGTACTTACCAAACCATTTCTCACCCATAAACCCATTGTTCGGTAATCCTTCTGAACTAAGTGTAAGTTTAGATGGATATTTGATACCAATCAAGGTTCCCTTTTTAGAAATATCAACATAAATCGCATGTTTTCCCGCCTTTACCTTCTTCTGTTCCCAATTTATGGAAATGGTGTCAGGAGGAATAAATGTTCCTTCTTCAAAAGTTTGTACTACCCACAAATCTGATTTAAAAGACACTGGGTCTTTGTAAGTTTGTGAGAATGCGTTAAGCGTTACTATGGTTAATAGTAATAAAAATACGTGTTTCATTTATTAGGTTTTATAGTAAATATCTTTAACAAAATGCGAGTTAGAGATAGACTATAATTTTTCAGTTGTAGTCGGAGTGGGAGTTGAACCCACGACCATCACGGTATAAGCGTGCCGCTCTCACCACCTGAGCTATCCGACTATATTAACACCCTCCTTTATCCAACTTACAGGTGTTGTGGCTGTCCTCAATTACTTGAGTTAGGAATAAACTGTCTTGCTCCCCTTCGTGATGGGTCTTACCGACCTTAGTAGTCAACTAGAAGGTAATATATATACAAACCTTCAACTCTTCCCTATGGCTATCACACCATTTCTCATCGTATGGGACATACTATCCGATGATTAGTCGGAACGTGTAGTCAGAACAGGAATCGAACCTGTAATGGTTTATCAGTTCTTTCTTTTTGACGGGCGGCATAGATTCCACTCTATGTCTCCACTACTACTGATATAGCGTCTACCAATTCCGCCACCTGACTATTTTATTTTTAGTTATCAAAAAATTATCTTTATCAATGAATAACCAACAACAATAACACCAAAAATGTAAATAATCATAGGGTCAAATGGATGACATCCTTTTTCAAGCTCTTTATGAAATTTTTTAAGTATCTTCATATATTGTTTATTTTTTGTGACCAGGGTGGGACTCGAACCCACAACGATGCAACCCTATGACTTCTCGCGTCCAAAAGGTTATGGACCGTGGTGTTTTCAGGATGTGATAGCCGTTTCCACATTACGCATTACCTGACCAATTTGGGTGGGTTAATGAGTGGTTTCCCCCACCTCTTTTTACTCTGTATCAATCTACTTGCGAAGTAGTATCAACCTGCGCCACTCTGTGAATTGTGGGGAGTGGTGGATTCGAACCACCGAAGTCGTAAGACAACAGATTTACAGTCTGTCCCATTTGGCCACTCTGGTAACTCCCCCTTTGAGGATGAGAAGTCCTCTGTGTTGTGAGTTTTAGAACCAAAGGAACCGCACTCACACTATCCTTTCTCAAGGGAACAACACATTTGTAGTCAGGACAAGATTTGAACTTGTATGTATCAGTTGAGAGGACTTTCTTTATCGGACTTTACCTCTATGATATAACCGTTCCGTGGGTTATCTGATACTACATCTTAGCGTCTACCAATTTCGCCACCTGACTATTTTTAGTTTAACCATATAGATGCAATCATACCCCCAAAGATAAATATCATCTCTAACATTGAAGTTGTTAGAGTGATTTTATACCACATATCTTCACGTTCTTCATCTACATTCATTAAAATCCAACTACCAAAAATTACTAAAACTAATACGATTACCACAGTAAAGTAAATTTTCTCTAACATAACTTTTTATTTTTGTAGTCAGGACACGAATCGAACGTGTATTTGTATTACGATTTTCAATGTTGCTGTAATACACCCGTTTATAGAGTTGCGTCTAACCAATTCCGCCACCTGACTATATTAAAAACAATCAGCCCCCTAACCATTGCAGTACTTATTTAAGGTAAGTGTGAGTACGAGCCGATTGTTTTTTGTAGTCAGGACAGGATTCGAACCTGTTTGATGAATTTTAAGAGAATTTCGTTGTACTTCCTATTTCATCTACTCTGTATAGCGTCTACCATTCCGCCACCTGACTATGTTGAGGATGAGAATCCCTCTGTGTTGTAGTGATGACTCTAGTGTCACTAAGCTCTACTCCTTTCCTTTCTCAAGGGAACAACACACAAGTATAGGATAAGTA
>Ga0315909_10003140_pt1 | contig 20404 bp, 18 predicted proteins | sample LakEriMetagenome_11_FD_203527 | JGI IMG/M metagenome (GOLD analysis project Ga0315909, IMG submission 203527) | Freshwater fungal communities from buoy surface, Lake Erie, Ohio, United States - Buoy 2 MA125 | ecosystem: Environmental > Aquatic > Freshwater > Lake | place: USA: Lake Erie, Ohio... | reverse complement strand
TTCGGTCCAGCCCATGTGACGCAGCATCATTTCGGCCGAGAGAATTTCCGAGCCCGGGTTCACATAGTCTTTACCAGCGTACTTGGGCGCGGTGCCGTGCGTAGCCTCGAACATGGCGACTGAATCGGACAGATTGGCGCCGGGAGCGATGCCGATGCCACCCACCTGTGCAGCCAGCGCGTCCGAGACGTAGTCGCCGTTGAGGTTCAGCGTGGCGATCACGCTGTATTCGGCCGGGCGCAGCAGGATCTGCTGCAGGAACGCATCGGCGATGGCGTCCTTGACGACGATTTCTTTGCCTGTCTTGGGATTCTTGAAACTGCACCACGGCCCGCCGTCCAGCAGCTTGGCGCCGAACTCCTTTTGCGCCAGCGCATAGCCCCAGTCGCGAAAGCCACCTTCGGTGAACTTCATGATGTTGCCCTTGTGCACCAGGGTCACCGAGGGCTTGTCGTTGTCGATGGCGTACTGCATGGCCTTGCGCACCAGACGCTCGGTGCCTTCGCGCGAGACAGGCTTGACGCCGATGCCGGATGTCTCGGGAAAACGGATTTTCTTGACGCCCATTTCCTTTTGCAGGAAAGCGATCAGCTTTTTGGCCTGCTCGGACTCGGCTTCCCATTCGATGCCGGCATAGATGTCCTCGGAGTTCTCGCGGAAGATCACCATGTTGGTCTTTTCCGGCTCACGCACTGGCGAGGGCACGCCCGGGAAGTACTGGATGGGGCGCAGGCACACGTAAAGGTCCAGTTCCTGGCGCAGCGCCACGTTCAGCGAACGGATGCCGCCACCAACCGGCGTGGTCAGCGGGCCCTTGATGGAGACCACATAGTCCTTGAGCACCTGCAGGGTCTCTTCGGGCAGCCACACGTCCGGTCCATAGACCTTGGTGGATTTTTCGCCCGCGTAGATCTCCATCCAGTGAATCTTGCGCTTGCCGCTGTATGCCTTGGCGACTGCGGCATCGACCACCTTGATCATGACCGGGGTGATATCGAACCCGGTGCCATCGCCCTCGATGTAGGGGATGATCGGCTGATCGGGCACCGTCAGCGAATAGTCGGCGTTGACCTTGATTTTCTCGCCGCCAGCCGGCACCTTGATGTGCTTGTACATGGATGGTCCTCCCCTGTTTGCGCCGTGATGACGCGTTTTTGATCGCGGAATTATATGACGGTTCGCCCGCCCCCTCAGAACGCGGCGTCTGTCTGTTTCAACCGAATCCGGCTATCGTGCGCCGCAGCGCCGATCCGGCACACGACATCTCCTGCACCCACCGGGTTCGAAAGGTCGAATTTCATGAAACGTTCCCTGCGCAGTTTCGCCGCCGTCCTGAGCGCGTGCCTGATGAGCGCGACGCTCTTGCTGAGCCCGCATCCTGCCGCAGCACAGGCTGCGCGCGAGGCGGTCGCACCGAACCCGAAACTGCCAACGGTCGAGATCAGTGCCGGCATGCATGTGATTCGGGCTGAAGTGGCCGATGAGCCCGGCACCCGCATGCGCGGGCTGATGATGCGCGAACGGCTCGGCACCAACGAGGGCATGCTGTTCGTGTTCCCCGACAAGACGCGTCACTGCTTCTGGATGCGCAACACGCTCGTGGCGCTGTCGATTGCTTTTCTGGATGACGACGGGACGATCGTGAACATCGAGGACATGCAGCCGCAAACCGAGGTCAGCCACTGCCCATTGCGCCCGATCACCCTGGCGCTGGAAATGGAGCAAGGCTGGTTTGCCAAGCGCGGCATCAAACCTGGTGCCCGGCTGGTTCAGCCCAAGCTGTTCGGCGGCGCTGGCTCGAAATAGTCCCAGGCCCGACAGCCCGCTGCGCTGCTCGGCCCTGTAGCCTGCGGGTGGCTCTGAACCCTGCGGATGGCGAGGAAGTGACCTGCCCTCGCGCAGCACCGCAGCACGAAAAAAACACGGCCCGAACAGGCCGTGTTGTCTTCAGACCGCCCGGGCGGCGATCTGTGCTCAGACGAATCCGAGCTCAGGCGAAGTTCTTCGCCGCAAACTCCCAGTTGACCAGGCTCCACCAGCCGGCCAGATAGTCGGGGCGGCGGTTGCGATAGTCGATGTAATAGGCGTGCTCCCACAGGTCGCAGGTCAGCAGAGGCTTGTCGGTACCGGTGATCGGGGTGGCGGCGTTGCTCGTGTTGACGATATCGAGCGAACCGTCTGCCTTCTTGACCAGCCAGGTCCAGCTTGAGCCGAAGTTGCCCACCGCCGACTTGTTAAACGCCTCCTTGAAGGCGTCGAAGCTACCCCACTTGGCACTGATGGCTGCGGCCAGAGCACCGGAAGGCTGACCACCGCCCTTGGGCGAGAGCGAGTTCCAGTAAAACGTGTGATTCCAGATCTGGGCTGCGTTGTTGAACACACCGCCCGAGGACTTGCGCACGATGTCTTCAAGGCCGAGCGCCTCGAATTCAGTGCCCTTCACCATGTTGTTCAGGTTGGTGACATAGGTCTGATGGTGCTTGCCGTAATGGAATTCGAGGGTTTCCTTCGAGATATGCGGCGAAAGCGCGTCAAGGGCGTACGGCAGGGCGGGCAGGGTGTGTTCCATCTGGAGGTTCCTGTTCGGTGGGTTGGAGCTCAATGGGGACACGGCGCAGGCCCGCCCCGGACGACGCGCGATTGTAGGCCAGTCGTGGATCGCCGCTCAACGCGTGGGGTCGATGCGGCTCACCTGCGCATCGAATCGACCTTCGGCCAGCGTCACCGCCACCGTGTCGCCACGATTCAGCGCACTCACCTGTCGCACGACCGCCCCGCGTGCGTCGGTGACCATGGCATAGCCGCGTTCCAGGACGGCAAAGGGGCTGACCAGCTCGAGCGAGGCGCCGGCCAGATCCAGACGCCGTGCATGCGCTTCAAGCCTGGCTGCGGTCGCCGTGGCCAGTGCCCGGCGGGCTGCATCCAGCGTCGCCGCACTCCCTTGCAGGGAGGGGGCACGCAGGCGCGCACTCGCCGACTGCAGGCGCGCCGCAGCCGACTCATGGCTGCGCCGCCCGGCCTGCGCCAGACGCTGTGACCACTGCTCCAGGCGGGCTGCGCGTTGCGACCACTGCAGCGAGGGCGCACGCAACATGCGGGTGGCCAGGTCAAGGCGCTGTTCGATCTGGCCGCACCGCCTGGCCCAGGCCTGCATCAGCCGATGGCGCTCACGGGCCAGACTCTGCAACTGTTCCAGACGGTCAGGCACCGCCCGCATGGCGGCGCCGGTCGGCGTGGGCGCGCGCCAATCGGCTGCGAAGTCTGCGATGGTGAAATCGGTCTCATGGCCCACCCCGCAGATCACCGGGATCGGACTGGCCGCCACGGCACGCGCCAGGGCTTCGTCATTGAATGCCCAGAGGTCTTCAATCGACCCTCCGCCCCGCACCAGCAGCAGGACCTCGCATTCGCCGCGACGGCCCGCAGCCTGGAGGGCAGCCAGCAGTTCCCCCGGCGCCTGGGCGCCCTGCACCGCCGCCGGATACAGGATCACCCGAACCTGCGGCGCGCGCCTGGCCAGGGTGGTGAGCACATCGCGCAACGCGGCTGCTTTCGGGGACGTGATCACCCCGACCGTTCGGGGATGGGGCGGGATCGGTCGCTTGCGGCTTTCGTCGAAGAGACCTTCGGCCAGCAACTGCGTCTTGAGCTTCAAAAACTGCTGGTACAGGTCACCCGTGCCCGCCCGGCGCATCGCCTCCACATTGAGCTGAAACTCGCCACGTGCCTCGTACAGACCGACCTGCACTCTGACTTCCACCCGATCGCCATTGGCGGGCGCAAAGGCCACCGACTGGTTGCGGCCCCGAAACATGACGGCGCGCACCGACGCCTGAGCGTCCTTCAGCGTGAAGTACCAATGCCCGCTGGCGGCCCGGGTGAGGTTGGACACTTCGCCCGACACCCACAGCAACGGAAAGCTGCGTTCCAGCAGCGCAGCGGCCGCGCGGTTCAACTGACTGACCGTGATCACATCACGGATCGGTGCTGGTTCGAAAGGGTCGGGGCTCGCATTCATGCGGGTTTCCGGGGTAAATCTATCCACAATCCGCTTGTTTCCGACTTGCACAGGACTAATTCCCTGAAACCCGCTTGACTATGTCGTAAGTACATGATTTTTATACTGAAATATTTTGTTCATTTTTTCGGCAACCCGGTCCGAACAAGGCTTGGGGCGGGAACCCGGCCGGATTCGCCAAGTCGTCCACAGACTTATCCACATACTTTGGGGATGACTCGTTCGCGAAGGGCCTTAACGAGGTCCGGACCGTCTCGACGGACATCCGGGCAAGACCGGCCGGGCCGCTCCGCGCACACTGGGATCCGCATAGGCTGGTAACCTATTTTCGCCTGATTCATTGTCAGGGTCTGTCCTGGACGTTCTTCAACGTACCGGATAGCGCCTGGTCAGGCCAGAGTGCCCTGCGCTGAGTCGCGGCGGGCACGCAGTGCGACCCCGAATGTGGAGAATGTTCCTGTGCTCTCGATCATCCAGGCTGCGGGCTGGCCCGTCTGGTTCCTGATTCTGGCCTCGGTCGTGGCCGTGGCGCTCATCATCGAGCGCGCGATGTCACTGCGGCGCAAGCGGGTCTTGCCCGACACGCTGCTGGAGCAGACGATTCAACAGCACCGCGCTCGCCAGACGACCGCGGAATCAGTACAGAAACTGGAGGCGGGGTCGCCTCTGGGCCGCGTGTTTGCCAGCGGCCTGCGGCAGGCGGCGGCCGGGCGCGACGCGATGCGGGAAGCGATGGAGCAGACCGGTCATGCCGTGGCCCACGAGCTGGAACGCTATCTGGGGGCCCTGGGCACGATCGCGGCCATCACGCCCCTGCTGGGCCTCTTCGGCACCGTGGTCGGCATGATCGAAATCTTCGGGGCGAGCGCGCCGTCCGGCACCAATCCGCAAGCGCTGGCGCATGGCATCTCAGTGGCGCTGTACAACACGGCGCTGGGGCTCGTGGTGGCTATACCGGCCCTGATCGCCTACCGCACCTACCGTGCGAAGGTGGATGGCCTGCTGGTTGACATGGAACAGCAAGCCGCGAGGCTGGTCGATGCGCTCGAGCCCCGCCGTGCCCCCGCGCCGGTGGCAGCAGGGGCAGCGGCACCCCGCCGATGAACTTTCGACGCGGCATCCGGCGCGACGAGCCGGAAATCAATTTCATCCCGCTGATCGATCTGCTGCTGGTCATTCTCATCTTCCTGCTGGTCACGACCACCTACTCGCGATTCAGTGCCCTGCAGGTCAACCTGCCGTCGGCCTCGGCCGATCCGGCTGTGGAACGTCCACTGGAGATCAGCATCACGGTCTCGGCACAGGGGCAATACGCCATCGACGGGGACATCACGCCTTTTCGTGACCCGGCCCAGTTCGCCCAGACGCTCAGCCGCGTGGCAGCCGCAGGACGCGGCGAGCCCACGGTCGTGATCCGGGCCGATGCAGGCGCCAGCCACCAGGCGGTGATCCATGTCCTGGAAGCCGCTCGGCTGGCCGGACTAGGGAAAGTCAGCTTCGCCACCCAGACCGCGGGCGCCCGGCGCCCCTGAGCCAGGCGACCGTGCCCGAATCGGCTGCTGCCACGCCCGGCCTGCGGGCCCGGATCGAAGCCGTGTTGCATCGCCAGTGGTTCGGCACGCCCACCACAGCGCGACGTTGGAGCGGCGCCTGTCTGCGCCCCTTGTCGTGGGTTGTGGCCCGTGTCGCAAGCCGGCGACGCCAGGCGATCGCCCAGGCGCGCGCATTGCCCCGGCCTGCCGGCGCCCCCGTGGTGGTGATCGTGGGCAATCTGATCGTGGGTGGCACCGGCAAGACCCCGCTCCTGATCGCGCTGACCAGCGCACTGGGGCAGCGCGGCTGGCGCGTCGGGATCATCGCGCGCGGACATCGTGCCGCCGGCGCAGCGGGCACCCCCCGCTTGCTGAGCGCGCAGTCAAGCGCGCTGGACGCAGGCGACGAGCCGGTGCTGATCGCACAGCGCACCGGGCGTCCGGTTGCCGTCGGACACGATCGCGCCGGCGCCCTGAGGCTGATCACCGACCGCACGGACTGCAACCTGGTGCTCAGCGACGACGGGCTGCAGCACCTGGCGTTGCGACGCGACCTGGAGTTGGCCGTCTTTGATGCGCGCGGGGCAGGCAACGGGGCCTGTCTGCCCGAGGGGCCGCTGCGCGAGCCGCTGGCCAGCGCCTTGCTGATGGATGCGGTGGTGCTCAACGGCGCCAGGACGCCGGCGCCCGTGTCGCATTCACGGGTTTTTCGCTTCGAGGTGCAGCCCACCGTGATCCGTACGCTCGACGGCCCGCGCAGCTGGTCGCTTGAGGCGTTTGCGCGGGAGTTCGGCAGCGAAACCATCGACGCGATCGCCGGGATCGGAGCGCCCGGGCGCTTCTTTTCCACGCTCACCGCAGCGGGACTGAACATCCGGCCTCATGCCCTCTCAGACCATGCGCCGATCGATCCGGCCTGGCTGGCCGCCCTGCCCGCGCGCTGGCTGATCATGACCGAGAAGGACGCCGTAAAATGCGAGCGGTTTGATGCGGGTCTGCGGGCCCGCTGCGTGGCCTTGCGTATCGAGGCCGAAGTGCCGGCGGCGATGCTCGACTGGCTGGAGGTACGTCTGCGTGGATAGTCGACTGCTCGAAATTCTCGTGTGCCCGCTGTGCAAAGGGCCGCTGCGTCATGACCGCACCGCGCAGGAACTGATCTGCGCGGCCGATCGCCTGGCCTTTCCGATCCGCGACGGCATCCCGGTCATGCTCGAGCAGCAGGCTCGCACGATCCCCGAGGCTTCGTGACCACTGCGTCGGGGTTTGTCGCGCTGGTGCCTGCGCGCATGGCCTCCAGCCGCCTGCCCGACAAGCCCCTGGCCGATCTGGACGGCGTGCCGATGGTGGTGCGGGTTGCGCAGCGCGCCCTGCAATCCGGCGCAAGACGGGTGGCCATCGCCACCGACTCGACGCAGGTCTGCGACGCTGCAGCCGAGCACGGCATCGAAGCCCTGCTGACCCGGGCGGACCACCCCTCCGGCACCGACCGTCTGGCCGAGGCCGCCCAACTGCTTGGGCTCACGCCGGACGAAATCGTGGTGAACGTTCAGGGCGACGAACCGCTGATACCGCCTGCCCTGATTGGCGAAGTGGCCGGCCTGCTGGCCGCAAGTCCCGATTGCGCGATCGCCACAGCCGCCCACCCGATCGATGCACTTGACGATTACCTGTCGCCCCATGTGGTGAAGGTCGTTCTCGATCGGGCCGGTCGGGCACTGTACTTCTCTCGTGCGCCCATCCCCTTCGAGCGCGATGCCCTGCCCGGCTTTCCGAGGCAACTGCCCACGGCCCTTCCGCCAGGACTGCAGCAGGGAGCTGCCGTGCAACGCCATATCGGGCTCTATGCCTATCGCGTCGCCTTCCTGAACGATTACCGATCACTGCAGGCCTCGCCGCTGGAGTCCATCGAAGCGCTCGAGCAACTGCGCGCGCTGTGGCACGGCTATCGCATCGCGGTGCTCAGCACGCCCGAAGCGCCGCCTGCGGGCGTGGATACCCCGGCCGATTTGCAGCGCGTGCGTGCACTGCTGGCGCAGTCCCGCAGCCACCCGACCAAACGATGAGCACAGAAGGACGAGCCCTCAAATTGACCCTCGCTGCCGTTTGCGGTTATGGTCAACACGATCCCCGAATGCTCAATAACTGGTCATTTCCATGCGTTTGATCCTTCTTGGCCCGCCCGGCGCGGGCAAGGGCACCCAAGCCAGCTTCATCAAGGAGAAGTTCGGCATCCCGCAGATCTCCACCGGAGACATGCTGCGCGCAGCCGTCAAGGCAGGCACCCCGCTGGGCGTAGCCGCTAAAAAAGTGATGGATGCCGGCGGCCTGGTGTCCGACGACCTCATCATCGGCCTGGTCAAGGACCGCCTGACCCAGCCCGATTGTGCGGGCGGGTATTTGTTCGACGGTTTTCCGCGCACGATTCCTCAGGCCGATGCGATGAAAAGCGCCAATGTGCGGATTGATTACGTGCTCGAAATCGATGTACCCGACTCCGACATCATCGAGCGCATGAGCGGGCGACGGGTACACCAGGCCAGTGGGCGGACCTATCACGTGCGCTTCAATCCGCCACGCGTCGCGGGCAGGGATGACGTGACCGGAGAGGAACTGATCCAACGCGACGACGACCAGGAAGCGACCGTGCGCACCCGTCTGGACGTCTATCACTCGCAGACCCGTCCGCTGGTCGACTATTACTCGAAGTGGGCCGCTCTGGGCCAGGCCGATGCACCGCGCTATCGGAAGATTTCCGGGCTCGGCAGCGTCGACGAAATTCGTACGCGCGCCTTCTCGGCGCTGGCCTGATCGCTGCTGTGTTGTCGGCCGGCTGCGTTGCGTGGTCGCGCCGCGTGCGGCGTTCGCCTTGCCAATTGCCCCGGTAATCGGCGAACATTCGCAGGTTTTGAACCCGCCGGCCCCGGCGGGTGGCCTATAACAACTGACATTTTTCACCCTGAACGGAGATAGACCCCATGAGTGGAGCCACATCCACCGCGGTCACGTTCGCGCTTATTTGCGGCGCGATCGCTGTCCTCTACGGCATCGTGTCCAGCCGATGGATTCTCGGACTGGACGCCGGCAACGCAAAGATGCAATCCATTGCGTCAGCCATCCAACAAGGCGCCAAGGCGTACTTGAACCGCCAGTACCGCGCCATCTCCGTCGTGGGGGTGATCCTGTTCCTGGTCATCCTGTTCGTGCCTGGTCTGGGCTGGACCACAGCCCTGGGCTTTGCCATCGGCTCGATCCTCTCGGGCCTGGCTGGCTACATCGGCATGAACGTCTCGGTGAAAGCCAACGTGCGCACCGCACAGGCTGCTACCCGAGGTCTGAATGACGCCCTGGCCGTGGCATTCCGTGGTGGCGCCATCACCGGCATGCTGGTGGTGGGCCTGGGCCTGCTCGGCGTGGCCGGTTTCTTCCTCTGGCTCGTCAATCGCAACGGCGTTGACGGAGCAGGCCTGCATGACGCGATCAAGCCGCTGATCGGCCTGGCCTTCGGCTCCTCGCTCATCTCCATCTTCGCGCGTCTGGGCGGCGGCATCTTCACCAAGGGCGCAGACGTCGGCGCTGACCTGGTGGGCAAAGTCGAAGCCGGCATTCCTGAAGATGACCCGCGCAACCCTGCCGTGATCGCCGACAACGTGGGCGACAACGTGGGCGACTGCGCCGGCATGGCTGCAGACCTCTTCGAGACCTACGCGGTCACGCTGATTGCCACCATGCTGCTGGGCGCACTCATGCTGACCAACGCCCCGATGGCAGCGGCCACCTACCCGCTGGCGCTGGGCGGCTTTGCGATCATCGCGTCGATCGTCGGCTGTGCCTTCGTGAAGGCCCAACCGGGCCAGAAGATCATGAACGCGCTGTACCGCGGCCTGATCGTGGCGGGCGTGCTCGCACTGATCGCGTTTTACCCGATCACCTCGTGGCTCATGCCCGACAACGCGCTCGACGGCGGCAACTCGGTCATGCGCATCTATGGCTCGGCAGTCGTGGGCCTGGTGCTGACCGGCCTGCTGGTCTGGATCACCGAGTACTACACCGGCACCGAATACAAGCCGGTGCGCTATGTGGCCGCTGCGTCTGAAACCGGTCACGGCACCAACATCATCGCCGGCCTGGCCGTGTCGATGAAATCCACCGCCTGGCCGGTGCTGATGGTGTGCCTGGCGATCATCGTGTCGTTCAAGCTCGCCGGTCTGTATGGCATTGCCATCGCCGCCACCTCCATGTTGTCGATGGCCGGCATCATCGTGGCCCTGGACGCCTATGGCCCCATCACCGACAACGCCGGTGGTATCGCTGAAATGGCCGGCATGCCCGAGTCGGTGCGCAACATCACCGATCCGCTCGACGCTGTGGGCAACACCACCAAGGCCGTGACCAAGGGCTATGCCATCGGTTCGGCCGCACTGGCTGCTCTGGTGCTGTTTGCCGACTACACGCACGCGCTGGAATCGACCGGTAATGCGTTCAAGTTCGACCTCTCCGACTACCGCGTGATCGTGGGCCTGTTCATTGGCGGCCTGGTGCCGTTCCTGTTCGGTGCCATGGCGATGGAAGCCGTCGGCCGCGCCGCCGGTTCGGTGGTGGTGGAAGTGCGCCGTCAGTTCCGCGAGATCAAGGGCATCATGGAAGGCACCGCTCAGCCGGAGTACGGCAAGGCGGTCGACATGCTGACCACGGCTGCGATCAAGGAAATGATCGTGCCCTCGCTGCTGCCGGTGATCGTGCCGATCCTGGTCGGTGTGTTCCTGGGTGCGGAAGCACTGGGTGGCCTGCTGATGGGCACCATCGTGACCGGCCTGTTCGTGGCGATCTCGATGTGTACCGGCGGCGGCGCCTGGGACAACGCCAAGAAATACATTGAAGAAGGTCACCACGGCGGCAAGGGCAGCGAAGCCCACAAGGCGGCGGTCACCGGTGACACGGTGGGCGACCCCTACAAGGACACTGCCGGCCCGGCCGTCAATCCGCTCATCAAGATCATCAACATCGTGGCGCTGCTGCTGGTGCCGGTGATTGCCGGCCCGTCGATCAGCGGTCACAAGGCAGGTCATGGCGCCGCTCCGGCTGCAGCCACGGCTGCGGCAACCGCGACCGCCACGGCACCCGCCGTCACCGCCGCTGCACCCGCCGTCGCGCCCGCGGCGACCGCCGCAGCGACGGCTGCGCCAAGTGCCGCTGGTGCCGCCGCCGGTGCCATGGCGCGTCCTGAGCGTGCGGTGGTCTATTTCGATACCAACGCCACCTCGATCCCTGGTGATGCGACCGCCACGCTGGCCAAAGTGGCCGAGTGGGCCAAGGCCAGCGCCGACAACAAGCTGCAGATCTCGGGCTTTCACGACTCAACCGGTGGTGCCGACGCGAATGCTGAACTCGCCAAGAACCGCGCCAAGATGGTCCTGGAAGTGTTGAAATCAGCAGGCGTATCGGAAGACCGTCTGTTGCTTCAAAAGCCGATGCTGATGGATGCGGGCAACGAGCGCGAAGCCCGCCGCGTCGAAGTCACCGCCCAATAAGCGCAAGGACGACTCTCATGCACTTCAAGGATACGGTCGTCATCATCACCGGCGGCGCCTCGGGTCTGGGCGGGGCCACGGCAGATGCCGTGGTTGCGGCTGGCGGCAAGGTGCTGATTGCTGACGTCAACGAGTCCACCGGCGCCGAGAAGGTCAAGGCGCTGGGTGCGTCGAAGGCGGCGTTCGTCAAGTGCGACGTCACCTCCGAGGCCGATGGTCAGGCCGCCGTCGAGGCGGCATTGGCCATGGGCACGCTGCGCGGGCTGGTGAACTGCGCCGGCATCGGGCGCGCCGCCAAGACCGTCGGCAAGGAAGGACCAGCCAACCTGGCCGACTTCAGCCGTGTGGTCAGCATCAACCTGATCGGCACCTTCAACATGATCCGTCTGGCGGCTGCCGCCATGGTCAAGGCTGCGCCCAATGCAGGTGGGGAGCGCGGTGTGATCGTGAACACGGCTTCGGTTGCGGCCTTCGATGGCCAGATCGGCCAGGCTGCCTACTCGGCGTCCAAAGGTGGCGTGGTCGGCATGACCCTGCCAATCGCCCGCGATCTGGCTCGCGACGGCATCCGCGTCATGACCATCGCACCGGGGTTGTTTCTTACCCCGATGCTGCTGGGCTTGCCCAAGGAAGCGCAAGACTCACTGGGCCAGCAGGTGCCCTTCCCGCCCCGTCTGGGCGCGCCGACTGAGTACGCCCAGCTGGTGCAACAGATCTTCGAGAATCCGATGCTCAACGGCGAGACGATTCGCCTGGACGGCGCCATTCGGATGGCACCGCGCTGACACCGCTGAACCCGGTGCCGGGCTACGACGCGGCCCAGGGTTCACGCGTCAGTGTTGCCACCTTCAGCCCGCGCGCGATGTCCGCATCGCCCGCGGGTTTTTCATTTGAAGCGGTCTTCCCGGTTCAGACCGGGCTGCGCGCGCCCAGAGGCTCGAACCACCGCCCCAGTGCCAGCAGCGCTGCATCCTGGTCGCGCGCACCCACCACCTGCAGACTGCCGGGCAACCCATCGACCCGCCCATACGGCAGGCTCAAGGTCGGCAAGCCCACATAGCTGAAGGGCGCGGTCATGCCCAGGACTGCCTCACGCGTGGTCATCGTCCCCGACTCCACCTGCACCTCGGTCTGTCCACGCAGGGGCGCACTCACGCCGGTGGTCGGCAGGACGAGCGCGTCATAGTCGCGCAGGATCGCATCGAGCTGAGCCCGCAGACGCTCGCGCTGCGCCATGGCATCCAGATAGTCCGGCAGGGTCACGCTCTGTCCAGCCAGCATCGGCGTCAGCACCCCAGGCGAAAAGCCCTCGCCGCCCGCAGCCAGGGCCACCCGATGCACATAGGCAGCCTCGGCACGCACGATGGCGGTGTAAGCGGCCGACGCCTGAAACAGCTCGGGCGCCTCGACATCGAACACATCGGCCTGCGTGCGCAATGCAGCCAGATGCCCCTCGAACCACGCACGCATCGATGCACTCAGTCGGCCCTTGAGCCAGACCGCCGGCACCGCCAGCCGGGGGCGTCGCGCGACATGGCCATGATCGGTGCGTCGCTGCGCCATCACCTCGAAGAGCAAGGCTGCGTCATCGACCGTCGGTGTCAGGGGCCCCGCATGGTCGCAGGTCCAGGACAGGTGCAGCGCACCGGCCAGTGGAATGGCTCCAAACGTGGGCTTGAAGCCCACCACGCCGCTGAAGGCCGCAGGAATACGGACCGAGCCCCCGGTGTCGCTGCCCAAACCCGCCACGCCGATCCGGCTGGCCACCGCCACGCCGGCGCCGCTCGATGAGCCGCCCGCCTGGCGTTCCGGGTCGTGAGGATTTTTCACATCCCCGGTCCAGACGTTTTCGCCCGTGGCACCCAAGGCGATCTCGTGCATGTTGGTCTTGGCGAAGATCAGCGCACCCGCCGCCCGCATGCGCGCCACTGCAACGGACTCGGCCAACCCCAGATCGGGCAGTGCCGCCCGCGTGCCGCCCGCCAGCGGCATGCCCTGCACCGCGTACAGGTCCTTGATCGTGATCGGCAACCCATGCAAGGCCCCGGTCGGTCGGCCTGCCCGCGCATGCGCATCCAGCGCATCGGCCGCGCGGGCAGCGCCCGCCCAGTCCACCCAGGCCAGTGCGTTCAGCTCCTGGTGTCGCAGCGCAGCCGCCTGGGCTGCCTCCAGCCACCTGCGGCTGCTGGTGAGTCCCTGCGACATGCCGCAGGCCAGCTCCCGAAACGTCGGGATCGGCTGTGCAGCATCGTCGTTGGGCTGCAGCAGTCGCGCCGCATCGGATGGAAGGGATGCGCCCGAAGGCACGCCTGAGGATGGCATGGTGTGGGAAGTCATCCGCGTATAGTAGCGAGTCGATCCGCCTGCCGAGTCGTGATGTCTGCAAACCGCCTCTACGCCCTGCTGCTCGGGGCGCTCCTGATGACCGGCATGTCGGTGGTCCGTGCGCAGCCGGAAGCCTCCAGCGGCTACCTGCGCAAGCCCGAAGTCCGTGGCACGCACATGATGGTGGCCACGGCCAACCCCTACGCATCGCGCGCCGCCTTTGTGATCCTGGAGCAGGGCGGCTCGGCCGTGGACGCAGCCATCGCAGCCCAGATGGTGTTGGGCCTCACCGAACCTCAATCGTCCGGAATCGGTGGGGGGGCGTTCATGCTGCATTTCGATGCACGCAACCGCGCCGTGAAAGCCTGGGATGGCCGCGAAACTGCGCCCGCAGCCGCCAGCGAAGCACTGTTCACCGGCCCCGATGGCAAGCCGCTCAGGTTTTTTGATGCGGTCGTGGGCGGGCGCTCGGTCGGTGTGCCAGGTGTGGTGCGCATGCTCGAGGCGGCGCATGCACAACATGGCCAGCTGCCCTGGGCCACACTGTTTCAACCCGCGATCATGCTGGCGCAGGAAGGTTTTGAGGTCAGCGCCAGGCTGAATCGCCTGGTGGGCGCAGAACGGCATCTGCCCCGTGACCCTGCCTCCGCGCGCTACTTCTACGACCCCAGCGGCAAACCCTGGCCTGTGGGTCACCTATTGCGCAATCCGGCCTACGCCGACACCCTCCGACAGATCGCTGAACGGGGCAGTCTTGCTTTGCACACCGGCCCGATCGCTCGCGACATCGTGGCCGCCGTGCGCGAGCATCCGACCAACCCGGGCCTGCTCAGCGAACGCGATCTCGCCTTTTACACACCGATCGCCCGCGAGGCGCTGTGCGCGCCCTACCGGCGCTATCTCGTGTGCGGCATGCCGCCCCCGTCGTCGGGTGGACTGGCGGTGGCACAGATCCTGGGCATCGTTGAGGCTCACGGTGGCGGAGTGCGGCTCGCGCAGCCCGACGGCACGCCCAACCCGGATGGCGTACATGTCTTCGCCGAAGCCGCACGGCTCGCCTTTGCAGACCGCAATCAGTACATCGCCGACCCGGAATTCGTGTCGCCACCCAAAGGCCTGCTCAGCTCCGGGTACCTGAAGCAGCGTGCCGCGCTGATCGGCGAGCGCAGCATGGGCCGCGCGCCGGCCGGCCAACCCGACCGATTGGCACATGCCGAGACGCCCGAGGCTACGCTCGAGCAGCCTGCCACCTCGCATCTGTCTGTGATCGATGCGCGCGGCAATGCAGTTGCCCTGACCACCACCATTGAAGACCAGTTCGGTGCCCGGCTCATGGTGCGGGGTTTTCTGTTGAACAATCAGCTCACCGATTTTTCGTTTGCAGCACAAGAGGGCGGCGCACCGGTCGCCAACCGCGTGCAGCCGGGCAAACGGCCGCGCAGCTCAATGGCTCCCACGCTGGTCTTCGAGCAACCCGCCATCGGCGCGCCCTCAAGGCCCTCACGCTCAGGCACTGCAGCCCCTCGGGCTGGCAGCCCGGCAGCCACCACAACACCTCTGCAACCGCTCGGTGCCCTCGTGATGTCGGTCGGCTCACCCGGAGGCAGCCAGATCATCGGCTATGTGGCACGCACCCTGATCGCCACCCTGGGCGATGGGCTCACGCTGCAACAGGCCATCGACATGCCCAATCTGGGCAGCCGCAACGGCCCCACCGAACTGGAAGCGGGCCAGACCTCTGCTGCACTGGCCGACGCGCTGCGCGCCCGCGGCCATGAGGTGCGCAGTATCGACATGACCAGCGGGCTGCAAGGCATGATGCGCCGCTGCACCGTAGCCGGCGCCTGCACGCTGTCAGGGGGAGCCGACCCGCGTCGCGAGGGTCAGGTGATCGGCCGATGATGGCCGCTCACGATCCCACTGCGCGGACCTGCCCCTCACCTACGCCACCCGTTTCCGAACCTGCCCCCGCCACCGACCCTCGGAGCCACCATGCAAAGACGCCTTCTGCGTACCGACCAGCTGCTGGCAGCGACCTACGACGCCCGAGCCTCACGGTTGGAGATCGAATTCACCAACGGCGACGTGCGTGCCTACAAGGCTGTGCCCGACGAGGTGGCAAGGCGATTTTTCGATGCGCCCAATCCGGCGACCTTCTGGGAGGATCGCATCGCTGAGGAATATCCCTGGGAGCGCGCGACGGGCTCACGCAATGCGGCTGCACGCGCCGGGCTGGACGCACTGTTCGGCACCCCCACCCCCACTCACCCCAACCCGAAGAAAGGAGACACCCCATGAAAAACCTGTTCGATCTCACCGGAAAAGTGGCCATCGTCACCGGCTCCAGCCGAGGCATCGGCCGCTCGATCGCCATCAACATGGCCCGTCATGGCGCACGCGTCGTGGTCTCGAGCCGCAAGGCCGATGCCTGCGAGGCCGTGGTCAAGGAAATCCGCGCCGAAGGCAACGAGGCCATCGCCATTGCCGCCAACATCTCCAGCAAAGAGGCGATGCAGTCGCTGGTCGATCAGACCCGCAAGGCGCTTGGGCCCATCGACATCCTGGTGTGCAACGCCGCGTCCAATCCCTACTTCGGGCCGGCTGCCAACATGGGCGACGAGGTCTTCGAGAAGATCATGCGCAACAACGTGCTGTCGAACCACTGGCTGGCCACCATGGTCCGTCCCGACATGGCGGCCAAGAAAGACGGCGCCATCATCATCGTGTCCTCGATCGGTGGCCTGAAGGGATCCACTGAAATCGGCGCCTACTGCATCTCCAAGGCAGCCGACATGCAGCTCGCCCGCAACCTCGCCTGCGAATGGGGTCCCGACAACATTCGCGTCAACTGCATTGCACCTGGTCTGATCATGACCGACTTCGCCAAGGCGCTCTACGAAGATCCCAAGCGCAAAGCCGCCCGCGAAGAGCGCACGCCGCTGCGACGTCTGGGTGAGGCCGATGACATCGGCGGCGTGGCGGTCATGCTGGCGGGCAAGGCGGGGGCCTTCATCACGGGGCAGACGATCGTCGCCGACGGTGGCGTCACGGTCGCGGGCTGACCGGTGCGGCCGCGCGCGCACGACGCGCGGCCAGCCAACGAAAGACGGCACTGCGCGGCGGCTCCACGCCGTTGCGCACAAACGCGATCAGTCCAGAATCCCATGCGAAGCGCTCCTGCAGGCGCTCGACATCTTCAGCCCCGGCAAACAGCACGGCATCGCCCGCAGCCAACGCAGTCGCAGGATCGGGCAGGATCTGGAGCAGATCCGCATCGCTCACTGGCCAACCAAGTCTGCTTCCAGGCGCGGGCGAGGCATGGCGCAACAAGGGCTCGCCCGCACTCCAGCCCCTGCCCCGACGCGACGCAACCGCTTGCGGCGGCCAGGCCGAAACCGTGCGGCGCACCCGCATCAGGGGGACCACGCGCAACGGCGTCTGGCCATCGCGCGGATCGATCATCAATTCGGCAATCGTGAGCGGGCGGTCGGCGTCCTGCAGCGCGCCCGTCAGGCCTGGTTTGTCAGCATCGCACTCGAAGGTCCACACGGCAGGCGCAAGCGTCCCCACGGCAGCTTCGAGTCTGACGGACGCTTCGCGGGCCAGTGCCGGATCGGCATGGCGTAACTGGTCCAGAAAACGATCGAGCAGCGGCGTGGTCAAGGCCTGCAGCACTTCGTGGACCATGACGTTGCTTTGAACAAAGGTCAGCGCCGGTTGCGAAGCATCCACCAGCAAGCGGTTGTAGGCCTTGTTCTGGCGCATGACCACGGTCAGCACCGGGTTGACACGCCGGGCCATGGCCACTACCGCAAGATTCGCGGTATCGCTGTCGGTGGCCGCCACCAGGCCCACAGCCCGATCAATGCCTGCCCCAAGCAAACTGTCTTCGGTGCCTGGTGCAACGGGAGTCGATGCCGTCACAGCATGAGGCAGCCCCAGTTCGGTCAATGCCTGCGAGGTTTGACCACAGGCCGCCAGCGCCTGCGCAATCGGCGCAATGAAACGATCAGTACCGACCAGTACCCAGTGGCCATCGGGCAGACGCAGCGTGGCGGGGCGTTCGGAACCGGGCGAAGCGGTGAGCCATTCTTCCAGTTGCAGCACTTCCGGTGCGGCCACGCCCAGGCGAAGGTTGTCGGCGAAGGTGCGATAAGGATCGATCACCTGGATACCGCCGAACTCAGCCAGATTCGCGACGATGACCGGGTCGGTGACCCGCGCGATGATCAGCGTGGACGGATCGAGCGCACGCGCACCCAGCGCAATCGCCTGGTTGGCCTCGTCATCGCCGGTGATCGCAATAATTGCCCGGCACTCGGGGCGTGCAATTCCAGCGTCGCGCAAGACCTCCGGGCGACGGGCATCGCCGGTGCGCACCAGTGGCACACGCAAGAATGGCTGCACCGCCACCGGATCCAGACGTCCCGCGTCGATATCGACAATCACCACCCGTACCCGCAACGCATCGAGTGCCTTGACGATCTCCTGACCGCTCCTTCCGTAGCCACACACCACACAGTAGGGCTCACTCAGGTGCGCGACCCGCCGCACAAAAAACGAGCGTGCAGCCGCCGCACGAAAGACCGGATCACGCGACAGCGCAAAGACGGTGCCCAGCGCATAGGCCCAGCCAATCACTGACAGGTAGATCACGGCAATCACCCACAGGCGCTGCGCATCGGTGAACGGGTACGGAATCTCGCCAAAACCGATCGTCGTCGCGGTGTAACTGACCACGTAAAAGGCATGAAAGAAGGACACATGCCACACACGCCCCTGAGCATCGACCCCGGGAATGGCGACCATGCCTGCAATGGCCACCGCATAAATGACGATCAGTGCAATGAGCGGCGCGCGCAGCCGGCGCAGCACGATGAACAGGATGTCACCCATGGACTGGACTCAGCGCAGGCGCATCATCAGACTCAAGCAAGCACACACCGGCGGGCTCAGCGCGCCTGACGCAGGGTGTCACCGATCAGCAGCACCACGGCAATCAGGTTCGCCACCAATGCAGCCCCCGACAAGGAGGTGATCGTGGACACGGTGGCGCTGTCCAGGGTGGCGCCCTGACCGTGGACCCGCCACATCCACAGCGCCGAGGCCGCCAGCAACTGCAGACAAGCCGCCAGACTGGTCGCCAGATGGGTGGCGCCCAGATGGGTCCGGTCACCAAACTTCAGGACCAGGGTGATCAGGTTGACCACGACGGCTGCAAACAGTTCGCCCGCCGCATGCATCTCGGGATTGCTCATGTCCCCGAGAAAAAACCCGAAATTCAGGGTGCACGACAGGATCACAAAGAACCCGAAAACGACTTTTTCGATGTTCAAGTCTCTCTCCAGCAGCAGGTACGATGTCGGATTATCACCCGACGGCTGCTGGACCCCAGACGATGCAGATCGCTCAAAGCGCCTTTGGCATCATCGCGCTGCTCGGCATCGCATGGGCCTTCAGCGAACAGCGTGGCCACGTCGTGTGGCGAACAGTCTGGACCGGCCTGCTCTTTGCGCTCGCCCTGACGCTCCTCTTTCGTTGGGCCCCCGGTGCGCAGACCCTGCTGCTGTGGGCCAATCACGTGCTCGACGTGATGCTTGAAGGCACGCGGGCCGGCACCTCGCTGGTCTTTGGTCATCTGGGCGGCGGCCCCACGCCTTACACGGTCTCGCACCCGCAATCGATGTTCGTGCTCGCCACCCAGGCCTTGCCCGTGGTGCTGCTCATTTCAGCGGTCTCTGCCCTGCTCTTTCACCTGGGCATCATCGGACGCATCGTGCAGGTCTTTGGCTGGGCACTCAGCCGCACGATGGGTCTGAGCGGTGTGGTCGGCGTGTCTGCAGCGGCTAATGCCTTCGTGGGCATGGTGGAGGGCCCGGTGGTGGTGCGGCCCTTCCTGCCGCACCTGACGCGCGGTGAGCTCTTCATGACCATGACCTGCGGCATGGCCACGATCTCGGGCAGCATCCTGGTGCTCTATGCCACGCTGCTCAAACCGCTGCTGCCCGATGCCTTCTCGCATCTGATGGCCGCCTCGGTGATTGCCATTCCAGTCTCACTGGTGGTGTCGGCGCTCATGATCCCCACTGCGCTGTCCACACAACAGGCGCCCCTTGCACGCGATGCCGACCATGACAGCGCCATCAGCGCGCTGGCACGCGGCACTGCTGAAGGTGTGGAGCTGGTCATCAACATCATCGCGATGCTGATCGTCTTTGTGGGGCTGGTGGCGATGATCAACATCGGCCTCAAGGCCCTGCCCGATGTGGCCGGTGCGCCGCTGTCTGCCGAGCGCATCTTCGGTGTGTGCTTCGCACCGCTGGCCTGGCTGGTCGGCGTGCCCTGGTCCGAAGCCGCCACCGCGGGCACGCTGCTGGGCAAAAAGACCGTGCTCAACGAGTTCGTGGCCTTTGCAGAACTGGCCAACCTGCCGGCTACTGAACTGTCAGCACGCAGCCGCTTGCTGATGACCTATGCGCTGGCAGGCTTTGCCAACTTCGGCAGCGTGGGGATCATGATCGGCGGACTGCGACCGATCATGCCACCTGAACGACGCGGCGAGCTGAGCGAACTCGCGATGAAATCGCTGCCCGCCGGGCTGCTCGCCAGTTGCCTGACTGCAGCCCTGGTCGGGTTGATCTACTGAAGCTTACTGATCGAACACGATCACATTGCGTGCCACGCCACCCTTGGCCAGCGCAGCAAAGCCCTCGTTGATCTGGTCGAGCTTCAGGCGACCTGAAATCAGGTTCTGGATGGGCAGACGGCCCTGCTTGTAGAACTCAACCAGCCGGGGCATGTCCACACGGAAGCGGTTGGAGCCCATCATCGAGCCCTGAATGCGGCGCTCACGCAGGAAATCGGGCCCATGCAGTTCGATCTTGGTGCCCACCGGGATCATGCCGATGATGGTGGCCGTGCCGCCCGGACGCAGCATGGCAAAGCACATTTCGGTGGTCTGCTTCAGGCCAATGCACTCGAACGAATAGTGCACGCCGCCT
>Ga0315909_10003139_pt1 | contig 20410 bp, 23 predicted proteins | sample LakEriMetagenome_11_FD_203527 | JGI IMG/M metagenome (GOLD analysis project Ga0315909, IMG submission 203527) | Freshwater fungal communities from buoy surface, Lake Erie, Ohio, United States - Buoy 2 MA125 | ecosystem: Environmental > Aquatic > Freshwater > Lake | place: USA: Lake Erie, Ohio... | reverse complement strand
TCAACTCGTGTTTCCAATCGGTTCACTTGGTCTTTAACGGAACCGCCCCCATTTGGTTTTAACTCTGATAGATAGTGCTTAACAAGCCACTTCACAAAGCCAGCAAACCCTACTGTTATTGTCATTAAGGCCACGCCAAAGGCTGCCCAATCTGCTGCAGTCATTAGACAGTCCTCACGGTAATTTCGATTACACCACCAAATCCATCAAAGCGACGGTCAGGCGGAGTCATACGGGTGAATGAAATTTGTTCGATAACAACTTGACGAGATTCGCCAGTTGTCAGGTCTTGCCAGGTGAGCACGTCACCAGATTCTTCTACATCTTCTAGTTCAAGTAGACGCTCAAAGGCTCTGCCTTCGTACCCAACTTGTACGTTAAAGCGGTCAGTCTCAATGTCAAAGCAGTAGACAGGAAAGCGCATTACTCGCTGACGTGGTGTAGCAATCGTTGCCTTAATCTGATAACCCTTGAAAATTGGACCTTGTGACGTAGTTGTTGCATCACGACTTAAGACAAACTTATAAGCAAGGAACTCACGTGCACCATCTGGTTGCAAGGTGGCAACTTCAACTGGTGTAATAGTTGAGTCATAGGTGATGTGGTCATACTCTGTTCCATTAGAATCTACGGTTTCCATAATTACAGAGCCGTACCTGAAGTCCCCACGCCCAATAAGGCGTTTGAAGTTCTTAGGTTCTAGTGTTGCGTATCGGATATTACCTGTAGTTAGGTATCCAGTAGAGCGTAAAGTTGTATCTGCTTCAATATTAATGCTGCCAATTTTACGAACAGTTCCTACGGGAGATACTGCTGTAGAGGCTACGTTACTTGCAGTCTTAGCGTATGTAAATGTGGTTGTGGTTGGCACAGTTGTAACTGTGTACTGACCATTAAAGGTTGCGTCAACTCCCTCAACCCATACGCTGTCACCAATTGCTAGGTTGTGAGCAGCAGATGTAGTCAGGGTTGCGACGTTGCCAGTGAGAGCCTTGTTGCTTACAGAGCCCATTGTTAGCGCTGTAGTACAGAATACTAGGCGGTTCGTTTCACCAGCAAAAGCGCAAGAAGTTGTGGAATAGCCAGTTACTTCTTCAATGTTCAAGTCGTTAGCCCAGGCATAACGCATCTGCTCAATCTCTGCACCTAGGTCAATACGGATTACTCCAGGGGTGCCATCTACTCCAGTTGCACACCACACAAAGCGGTCACGAAAAGCAAAGTCATAGCAAGGTTGGCTTGTCTCCACCATAAGAGGACCGTAGTTAATCGCTCCATCAACCTCTGATGCTGTAGCAATACGGATTCCCTTATTGGTTCCAATAACAATATAACCAAGATAATATGCAATCTTATAAATTATTTCGCCCACTGGCATCTCGGCTGCAGTGATAGCGGTAGTTAACGTTGGCATTACACCTGACGTATTAAGTGTGAATTTAAAGATAGATGACTGAACACCGCTATATCCTGCTACATAAATTGCTGCGCCAGAAGCGGTAATGCTTGTGAAAACAATGTCAGTATCGCTGTGTGTATATACAGCACTTGGAAGAGTTCCTGCAGATGATGAAATTTCATATATCTTGTTGTTGATACACATAACAATACGGTCTTTAACGTATTCCATTACTGCATTAGTTACTGTAATTCCGTTATCGCTAATCATAAGGGTATCACCAGCACCAGAAACTCCAGTTAGGGCCTTCTTATATATGCGTAATCTTGGGGTTCCAGTATTTAAAAGATTAGTAATCCAATAAGCATTAGTTCCATCATCGCATATAGCGTGAACTGGATAGTCAGTTCCAGCAGCATAATCAATAAAGTGAGTAACGGTTCCGTCTGCTGCAATCTTGTCTACATCATATTCATCCCATAGCAAAATTCCGTCAGTTCCGCCGTATTTAATTGAACGGGCAATCTGAAATGGTCTACCATTAGTTTGTATCGCACCAGTTGTATAGTGAGTTGTAGCAGTATCTTTGAGTAGGGTAACCTGTCCCTTGGTCCAGACATTTACGCCTCGGCTATCAGCATATCTAAATGCAACAGTCTCACCAGCGCTAGGGTCGTAGAACTTAATTCCGTCACCATTATGAAAAGATGACTGAGAACGAATCCACCAGCCAGTAAGTGACTGCTCACCTGGCTCTTGCCCGTTGTCGAACTGGTCCTTACGAAAGGGTGCAGTCTGACGGATGTATGGGCGGGAGTCATTGATTGCATAGAAGAATGGGAGTCCGCCTACTGCTACATCATATGCTTCAGATGTGTTTTGCCATACTGATGAAGACGCAACTACGCCGACATCTGTGGCAATGGAGCGAGCATTACCAAGCGCATCACCACGACCATCTGTAATATCTCTGCCAGCCAAGGCGTACCTCCACTACTAGGAAAAATTAGTTGAGCAGTTTTAATCCATACTCAGGGATAAGTTAATTATTCAGTTACTGGTTCTTCAAATGTTGAGCCATTATAAGTCCAACCAATAGTTGCTAAAACTTCATTTGGACATTCAACACAAGTTTCTTTAGTTACTTCTTCTGCAATTTCTTTAGTTTCAGCAACTATAATATTAACTATAACGTTGCTTTGTAATACTGCAAATTTTTTTGTCATTCATATCTCCTAGTAGTAAATTAAAACGCAGCCAGCACCGCCTGCGCCACCGTGTGAGCCGTTAGTAGCATTTCCACCACCGCCACCACCGCCTCCACCGCCTGAGCCACCCGTACCACCAAGTGTTGCACCGCCAGCAGTTCCAGCGCCGAGTAATCCGCCGCCTCCACCGCCACCGCCTCCACCAGCACCGCCAGCAAAACGTCCTGCTCCGCCAGCACCGCCACGACTAGTGTCAAGCCATTGACCTCCACCACCACCGCCGCAAAAACCACCAGGACCGCCAGGACCAGCAGGTCCTTGACTTGAACAACCACCACCGCCGCCAGAGGCGGAACCTGTAGCGCCAGTACCACCTGTACCATTGCTATTGCTTCCTGATGCTCCGCCAGCAGAATAACCAAAACTTCCTGCTGCTCCAGCAACAAAACCAAAAATGTTGGTAGTTCCAGCAGCGCCACTTAATCCGCCACCACCTGCTCCACCTAAGTAGCCTCCACCACCACCGCCAGTAGAAGTTCCACCACTACCACCGCCTCCAGCAATTAATCCACCAAAATAAGTATACCCACCGCCGCCTGCACCAATTGTACAAGTCATAGAAGAAAAAGCAGGAACATAACCGTAAGCAACTCCACCTGCACCGCCACCACCACCGCCAACGTTGTTTGCGGTGTTTCCACCACTACCACCACCGCCAACAAGAACTGCCCAAATAGTAGAAATGTTAGCAGGAATAGTAATTGTTCCTGATGATGTAATAGTTTGTTGTAAAGTCATACCCGCACTTGGTGCGGGAAATACTGAAATAGCCATTAGGAAATCTCCACTCCGCTGATATGAAAGTCTACTGTTACTGCAGATGCTAGACCTTTGATAGTTTTAGTCGTAGCAAGTATCTGCTTTAGGTCAATGTATGCAGTTGAGTTTGCTGCAACTGTAGAATCTTTTTGTAGTTCAATATCATCTAGCAATAGAGTAAATGTCGCAGCGGATGCTGCGTTATTACATACTGCAATGTTTGTTATTACTGTAGTTGTTGAAGACGGTACTGTGTATAGAGTTGTGCTTGATGTTGCTGCTGCTCCTCTAAAGAGGGCTTTAGTTGTTGTAGCCATTAGTTACTACCTTTCGTGTTAGAGTGCTCCCATAAGGAGCAGAGTTAGTTCGTCTTGTACGCTTCCTGCGCCGTTCAAAACAATGTCTGTCATTCCGCTAATTGTTGTTACTGTTGCACCTGATGCAATAGATGTTGAACCAAGTGTTGGGGCTGAATAACTAGCAACAGTTCCCCAAGATGAAGTTGTTCCATCTGTAGTTAGGTACTTGCCATTGTTACCAGTCTGGCTAGGCACTACATATTGAGTTGAATCTGTAGCAACAAGAGTCTTGCTTGATGGGATTGATGTACCGTTAATAGATGTAGCGGTAGCCACGCCAAGAACAGGAGTAATAAGTGTTGGAGTGTTATCCATTACAAACTTAGTGCCAGTACCAGTCTGTGATGCAATAGAAGTTGCTGAGCCTACAGATGTAATTGGACCAGTTAGATTACTAGGAGCAAGAACTACGTTATCAAGATAGTATTTAGTTACAACATCTTGTGCGTTAGTCGGGTCACCAACCCCAGTAATCTTGTTAGTTCCCATAGCAATAGCGCCAGACATAGTGCCACCAGCAAGTGGAAGCATTGTATCTGCATAGGCTTTAGTTGCTGCATCCGTGCTAACGGTAGGAGTTCCAAGACCTGTAATTTTATTAGTACCCATAGCAATTGCACCAGACATTGTTCCGCCTGCAAGTGGTAATTTAGTAGCCAGTGCATTAGTTACTGTGGTTGAAAATGCTGCATCATTACCAAGAGCGGTAGCCAACTCATTAAGAGTGTCAAGTGCACCAGGGGCTGCTGCAATTAAGTCTGTAATTTCTGTTTGAACATATGCAGTTGTAGCAATTTGAGTTGTATTAGTATTTGCTGCTGCTGTAGGAGCGGTAGGTACACCAGTTAATGCTGGACTTGCCAGTGGAGCATATGTGCTTGATGCTGTAGCGGTTGCTAACTTAGCATCAATCTGAGTTTGAATAGCAGAGGTTACACCATCAAGGTATCCAAGTTCTGTTGCAGACACTGTTGATGAAGGAGCAATCTTTGTCCAATCAATAGCAGCACTAGCGTTAATGTCAGCATTAACAATAGTTCCATCGGCAATCATTGTGCTTGTAACTGTTCCTGTATCTGCTTGAGTTACAGCAGTTCCAGCAATCTTAGTGGCTGTAATAGCAGCAGAAGCATTGATGTCATCATTGACAATACTGTTGGCTGCATAGGCCACTGTGATGGAAGCATTACCAGTTCCATCAAATGATGCAGAAGTACCACTTACATCGCCTGTAAGGCTGATTGTACGGCCTGTAGCAAGGGCTGTGGCTGTCGCTGCGTTACCTGTTGTAGAACCAGAAGAACCAGTTACATTGCCTGTCACATTTCCTGTGACGTTACCAGTTACGTTACCAGTAATGTTACCTGTAAACGTACCTGCAATAGCGCCAGTTCCAGTAATGGTTGGGCTAGAAATTGTTGGGCTAGTTCCAAGAACGTTGGCTCCTGAACCAGTCGAAGTTGTTACACCAGTTCCACCATTGGCTACTGGAAGAGTTCCAGTTACACCTGTTGTTAAAGGGAGCCCAGTTACGTTTGTCATAACACCAGATGCTGGAGTGCCCAGGGCTGGAGTTACAAGGGTAGGAGATGTAGCAAATACTAAAGAGCCGCTACCAGTTTCATCAGAAATAACAGTCTTAAGTTCAGCAGAGGTGGTTGCAGCGTGCTCAGTAAGTTTTCCAATAATGTGTGTATTGGCCTCACGATGGTCACGACCAATAGCCATATGGCGAACTACCGCACCAGCAGAGTGAGCAACTCCAGTCTGAGGGCTTGTGTCAATAGCACGAACAATTGTTAGAGTGGTGCCAGAGACACCAGTAACATCTACAATTTCTTCAAGAGCCGTGTCTGGGTCAATGACTACTGTAAAGGTAGATGTTGTTGTGATGGAAGCACCACTAACACCACCAAGAAGCGCTGTAGCACTTTGTACTGTCATTGTTGTAGCAGCAGCAGTAAGGCCTGCAGTCAGCGTTGTTTGCTGGGAACGGGAGGAATAGTTACGTGTTGGCATTTTTTACCTATCGGCTGTAGTGGACGCGGATTGGATAGTTGGATTGTTGTCTTGCTGTTTCTTCATTGAGACGCTGTGTATACAATGCGTAGAGTTGCTTGGTAGCAGTCTGTGATGCACCGTATGGGCGCTTGCCGTCTGTTTCGTCCGCCTGAGGGCTTGTCTGTGCTGCGCGAGCAGGGTCCAGATAAGTCAACATTCTGTATGAGGCACCAAGAACCACCACGTCACGTGTAGATTCTGGAAGGCCTGATTGAGTTGTATAAATTTGAGCGTTTGTTGTGAATGCTACTGGGTCAGTTGCGTAGATAACACGAACTGTACGACCAGGTGTAATAGCGTCACCAATATTAACCGCTTGCACAGTATCGGTTCCAGTTGTATAACCAAAAGCCTCTGGGTTTGCTGATGCATCCCAAGACCAACGACGTACTGGAATCCATTCCTTAGAAGGTCCAATACTCTGCCAAGAGATTGACATAATGTTTTGGATGTTAAGATTAGCAAAAGGATATGCTGAGATTGCTGCGTTGAAGGTAAACTCTGTTGACTTGACCGCAAAGATTGAAGAACCAATTGCTCGGATTGTGTCATTGATTGCTCGCTTGACCACAAAGCGTGGGAATGTAGGAGCAATAGTTACCTTTGTGCCAGCGGTGTGCGCTGCAATGGTTGTACCAAGATAGCCACGTCCGAATGGAGATACTGTTGCTTGGCTTGCAACTCGGTCATAACCATCTACCCAGATTAACTCTTCATCAATTTCAAGGACACCCTTGCCGATTGACTCTGTTGAGCCAAGAGATAAGTTGATTGGTGCAGCAATTGTTGATGCTGTCGCTGCGACATCTGTTATAAGGTGAGTTGCTCTGTCCTGTTGAAAGGTATAACCAGCAAGGTTGATGAGAACTTCATCAATCATATTGGATAAGGTAGTTGTCATACGTTGATGCTCCTTAGGGCTACTAATGCTGATTTGCCTGTTGTTCCAGCAATTTCATTGCATACTGCGTTAAGACCTTTATAAGCGTCAGGTTGGCGTGAAGAACTAGCCTTGTAGTTCAACGCTCCGAGAAGTGCCTTGCCCGTTGTACCAGCCCAGACGTTTGCTGCGCCATCTGCATCCTGATACTTGGTAATATCTGTAATGCCAGCGAGCCTGTTCAACTCTGCAGTTAGCGTGCTACCTTCTTTGCCAGTTGGCATAGTTATCTCCTTTTGGTCATAGCGTTGTAATAGTGTTCGTCAAAAGAGAACCGCTTCATATGTGGAGCAGTTACACTTGTATCACACCAGAGTGGAACTCCTGCTTTCTCGCATAGTGCAAAGAAGTAGATGTCCTCACCAATAAACTTTGTCCCTCTACCCATCTCCATAAAGAACTGAGCATCAGGTAATTCTTTTCTAATCCTGTCAACTACGCTTCGGTGCATTAGCACATATCCCATACCTGCTGCGCTGACCTGAATCAATTTGTCTTTAGGAAGCGGGTGGACTCTTGTTAATCCAAAGCCACCTTCATCTCCTTCTATAAAGTTAAAGATTGTAGGCATTGGAATCATTAAAGGTTCCTCTGGGTTGTCGGTAGTAAAGTAAACGCCAGTCATTATTGGGCGTTTATCTTTGTCCTTTTGATTCCAAAGTTTCAAGAATCCTTCTGGACTAATGACTACATCTGAATCAACCCATAACAACCAGTCTGCTTTGTTCTGGTCGTACCAATAGTTAATAACCTTCTCACGTTGCCTAGCAATCTGATTGCCTTGGCTTCTCAATGTAGACTCAAAGTTTATTCCCGACTTAAGAAGTACATCGGTTACGCCTTGCATAAACTTTCCATCCACCATACCGTTATCGCACCAAGCGATTGATACCGTCTCTTGCATTGTCCCCACCTTTGTTATTTTTTCTTTGCCCTTGCGTTATCCACAAGATTTGGATAAGGTCTTCCAGCCTTCTTAGCCATTGCCTTCGCCTTAGTCTTCTGAGCAGGTGTAAGTGGTGTTGATTTCTTGTTCGGGTTCTTTTTATCCCAGAATGCTTTCTTCATTACCATTTCACCTTATCTGCCCAGTAGGCCGCTGACATTTTGCCTTTGGCAATGTTCTTTGCGTGACGTGCTTTAAAGGAAGCCTGACGTGCTGTTGGCTTCTTATCGCCAGTCACACCCTGTTGACCAAAGCGGATGGTCTTAACCTTATTGCCTTCTTTAGCCACAACTACGTGGCTCTTCTTAGGGTGACTCGGTGTACGCTTTGGCTTGTTGAAGCCAGATACTCCCACCCGCTTTAGCCTAGGGTCTGTCATAATTTTCCTTAGTATGTCTTGTAAGTTTTGTTGACTCTGCTTGCAGAAGAACCTCTGAGTCCTGCGCTAGTGCGTGCTGCATTAGCACGAGCGCGACCAATCATATCTTCCATAGACAAGTCTTCAGATTTTCTTTCACCTTCAGCGCCCCATTTTGCCTGGAACTTTGCCATCTCATTAATCTGTTTTTCCACAGCCTTCTGAGGAATTCCTAGTTTGCGAGCAGCAGCATAGAGACGAGAAGGATTTTCAAATCTTTCCTTGCGCGTTTCTGTTGTTTCTTCAGTGCTTACCGCAAAGTTTTGGAACTTGTCCATTGGTGATGAACCAGTAAATTTAGTTCCACCAACACCGCCAACTTTAGGGAAGGCTCCTTTTGGTTTAGTTAGTTTCTTTGGTCTATCGGCTGCACCAATATTCTGGATTACCTTTGCTAGACGCTTATCTTCGTCGCTAATTTTCTTTGGCATTATCTTACGCTCCCACCAATATATCCGAAATCTTTATTGTTAACATATTTGTTATCTTTTGTTGCTTTACGACCAACGGTTACATTTCTGTTTATGCCGCTTCCAGCAATATTTGGGCTAAAAGTTGTTGGCCCAGATGATGATATTGATACACCAATTTTGCGTTTTTCGTTTATTGGGTTTGTTAGTTTTACAATATCTTCTTTACTAACTTTTTTTGCCATTTTACTTACCCTTCTTTGCTGTCTTCTTAACAGGCTTTCTGACTACCATTTTCTTGCCAGTCTTCTTGGCTTCCATCTTGGCCATAGCCATACCCTTAGGTGTATATGCGAACTCTTTCATTCCTACTTTTGGCATTAGATTGCTCCTATTTCTTTCATTACTTCGGCTGTCTTTTTGTTTATATCTTTTGACTTAGGCATTGAGTCAGCGTCGTAAGCCTTACCGATAACCTCAGAGGCTCTGTACGCTTCTTCAATGTGGCCCTTTGTCGTACCCGCTGGTTGCATTCCGTGAGAACGTGCCTCTCGGTAGGCAGCCAATTCAGAGTTCCACTTTCTGTCGGGGATGTCACGAGTGGCATCTCCTGCATTAAGTTGTAAACCCTTAACCTTGCAACCGAAGCAATCTTCGTCACAGGCTGTGTGGTCAATATCTATTTGTTCTTCTTCAGAAAATGGCTTATCCGATGTCTGGTCACAGAGCACGCAGCCCCACAGTGTCGCCACAAAATCGTGAGTCTCACTGAAACCCCATTCTAAAACCTTGCTGATATGGCTATGCATTTTGTCCCCTACTGTATTGTAAAATTTGCTTCTGTAATCCCTACGTTGGCAGCAATAAGTGCCGCTTTGGTTGCATCATTTACTGTGTGGTTATACCCGCCACGATAAACTTCAGTGTAGTCATCAAGGGTTTCATCAGTTATATATCTGACCTGTCGGTATGTTCCACTAGACTTGATGATAGTTATACCTCTGTTCATCTTAAAGAAGTAGAACAAACGGTGGTCCCCGATAGGACCTTCTTCTACAACAGGTGTTGTAAATGTATAGTTTGGCATTGTTCCTCCTTAGTGAACTTACTGATGAGGCTAGGTTTCCCTAGCCCCACCCGTCAATCAACTAAGCGATTGATGAACCTGACTCAATACGGTACAGGGCTTCTTCACGATAACGTGCGAAACCAAGAACGCCGTACCAGCCCATTGGGCGGAAGCGCATCAAGCGGTCTGTTACGTTACCGATAACTACGTGTGGCTCTTCTGCAACTGCTTCAGCAAGTGCTTGCTGTCCGCAGAGGATTGTGCGATAGACACGGTTGGTGCCTGATGCGCCATCAAGAGCATTGTAGAGACGTGGTGACTCAACGAAGTATGCACCTTCGTATGAACCAATTTCGCCAGCCCAGATGTTCTGGCTCTCGTTGTACTCGTGAGGCAAGCGCCATCCACCAGCACCAGTCTCAGCACGAAGGTCGTGTGAAACTTCTGGGTGGATACCAGCCCAGTACATTGAACCCTTACGGGCAACAGCCTTGTTTGCACGCAACTTAGCAACTGCCTTGCGGACATTTGCTGAAGAGATTGTTGCTGCTGCTGTGACTGTAGCGGTTGTTGTTGCTGTTGCGCCTGAGTAAATTACATTGCTTCCACCGCGAAGTGTTGTCATTGCAACTGAATCAATTGAATCAGCAAGGTTGAACGCAATAATGTTAGCGATTGCTGGGTCTACATCAGCAAGGCTGAAGAGTTCCAACGCACGTGTAACGAGAACTGAGTTACCATACTCTGCAAGAGTAATGGTTACAGATGTTGGTGTAGACATTGCTACTGCATCTGGGTCTGTTGTTTCTGTCAGAGCGGTTGTCGCTACTGAAAGGTCAACGTAGCGCTGTAGCACTACTGTTGAACCTGGGATTGCTTGGCGTGCTGGACGCTTATCTGCGACTGAACGAATTAGTGGTTCAGAACGGAGAGCGAATTCTAGAAGACGGTCATACGCCTTCTGGACTAGACCAGCGCTACCTGCGGTTCCTCCAAGATTGCTGGAGCCTGTGGTTGCTGTCATTTTTCGTCACCTCCAAGTGACTATGAACGGATATTGTCATTGCGAGCGCATAAATGCAATAAGTTCTTCAGCGCTTTGTGCGCCGTCAATCCTTAGTTCTGCATCTTGTGCTCTATCAGGGGTTATTGCACCCTGAGTAATAACGTCTTGCTGACGTAATGCAGCACGGTCAACGTCATTACTAGCAGGTGCTGATTCCTCTTGTACAGTCAGTCCGAACAAGTCTGCGTTATCTTCAAGCCAGTTATTTACTGATTCTTCGGTAACGTCATCCAAGTCCTTGAGGACAAGACGTGTAGCCTTTGGATTAACACCCTTCTTTTCTAAGACTTCTTTTACGGTTCTCTCACGCTGCACCTTGGAAAGTCCCTCAAGTTGCTCAGTAAGTTCCTTGATACGCTTCTCATCTGCTCGTTTGGCTTTTCGTAACTTCTTTAACAAGTCACTTCCATCACCAGCAAACTGCTCGGTATCTAGGTCATCGTCTTCGTCGTCCCAGTAGTTGTTGCTCATAGCAACCCACCCTTCTATTCGTTGTAGTCGCAAGCCTCAGGTTCTATTAGGGGAAATAGTCTGGCTCTTGCTATCGGTCTTTTACGCTGACGGGGCCGATAGGTCCGTTCAGGATTCTTTTTATATTAAGCCAGCGCCTCTGCGCTCTGATGCTAGGCTTGCTGAAGTAGTTCCAGACTTAGCCTTATAGCGGGCTTCTTCTTGTAGTGTAAGTTTTTCAAGTTCACTAAGCGCTGAGGCCTTCTTGCCAATTACGGCTTCCGATAAACCAGCGACACCCATTGACTTCTGACCAGAAATCTCAGCAAGTTTCTGCTCTGTTTGACGGGCTTGAGCAACCTGACCAAAACCAGCAAGTGCTGTTTGATACGTAGTTCCACCTGCTGCGTAATTTGCTGCTTGCTCTGCGGTAATACCACCAGTAAGTGTGTTAGCACCAATACCTTGAGTCTCTGCTGCTGCAAGCACCTGGTATCCCTTGACTTCTTTCTCAAGGTCAGCAACACCCTTTGTACCAGTAAGCAAAGCCTTGGCAAGTTTGCCTCGGTCTGCAGTTGGATAAAAACGATTAATTGTATCCTTTACCTCTTTAGGAGCCTGGTCAATAACATCAAAGACCTTTGTAATATTTTCGGCTACTGTAGATACTGCAATTCCCTTGCCAAGTAATTCGCTAGTGTAAGAATCTACCGCAAGGTCATTTAGGTTACTGCGGCGGAAGATGTCTCCTAAGGCTTGTTGAGATTTTACAAACTCTGCAATTGTCGGTACTTCAACAGACACGCCTGAGGCTTTAAGGTCCTGCAACTTGTAGATTGCTGAGAATCTATCTGTGAATGGTTTCATATTTGGGTCATTACGAGCAGCCATTAAGGCTAGGTTCATTGACTCATCTGCAGTAGAACCAGTCTTGTAAAAACCAGAAGCAGTCTTATAGAGTGCATCTACCCAAGGCTTTTTTGATTCTGCTTCTCCATAATATAATGAAAGTGTCTTGCGAAAAGTATCAACCGCAAGTCCAGGAGTTTCATTTGCAAATGCAGCCGCATCGTTAGAAGCCACACCATTTACATACTTATTGCCACCCTCTTCACCAGTAAATGGAACTCCGCTGAAATAAAGAATTCCACCAAGCATCTGAAATTTATTAGAGCCTTTAACGGCACCAAGTGCTGGGTTATTAGCAAGAGCAGCATTTGATTTATCTTGAGCCTCTTTTGCTTCACGCTCAAGACGAATACGCTCAAGACGTGCATCAAATTTTTCTTTGGCTGCTTCTTCTCTGGCAAGTTTTTCTTCTGCCTCAAAGTCTGCTTTAATTTTTGCAGCATCGGCTTGTTGCTTTTCAAGAGCCGCTAACTGAGCCTTTTGTTTTTCAAGGAGAGCCTGTGCCTGAGCAAGAAGTTTTTTATTTGCTGCTAATTCCGCTGCTTTTTTCTGGGCTGCTGTTTGCGCCATTTAGATTCCACCCATTCCAGAGGCACGAGCAAAGGCAACTGCTGCGTCTCTAGCCTCTTCGTTTGCTGCTTTTGTTTTTTCACGGTTAGGATGATTAAGTGCGTAGTAATAAACATCTGTAATAGATGGGGCTGGAGCCTTACCAGTAACATCTGGGTTTAAGAACCGAGTTACATTAGGGTCTGATAGTTCGAATGAACCAGCGTCCATTTCCCAAACCTTAGATAGAGTTCCAATGATAGGTTCTGCAATATCTGACATAGTAAGGTTAGGTGTTGACTTTAAACGGTCAGCGTAGGCTGGGTAAAGTTTCTGCGCTTTCTCTGAGAACTCAAGTCTTAAGTCGTCAACTGTTTTAGTGCCAGAGGCAACTTCTACTCCAAGAGCATTAATTTCTTTAGCACTTAAGTTGTTGATTCCATATGCTTTAAGAAGTGTAGAGACGTTAGAAATCTGCTTAATTGCTGCAGATGGAATGCTCTTGGTATCTCCAAGGTTTACCTTGGCCCAAAGGAATGACTCAGTAAAAGATTTAGGGTCAAAGGCTGATGGGGTTGTTACGGTCTCATAGCCACCAGTGGTAGCCTTACGGGTTACTGTCTTACCCATTGCAGCCTCAGCGTTTACCTTAGCAAGAAAGTCTGCCCTATCTGCATCTGTAAGAAGTGCCATATCAAAGCCAATTGATTTAGCAATTTTGTTTAACAAAGCATTTGCATTGACAGTATCATATTCGATAATGTTTGTGGTAACACCCTGCATCATAGGTGAGTTCTCGGTCATTACCTGAAGAACGTCCCAAGGAGACTGTTTCTTACCTTCCTTGAAGGCTGCTACTGCACCATCTACAATGTCATTCCATAGGTTCTGCCGAGCAGAATCTGTTGGTTGACGATTAGATACTCCAAGAAGATACTCAGAAAGAGCAATCTGAGAGTTCAAAGGAAGTTTAGCAAAAGACTTTTTAATTATAGAAGCATCAGCCTTAATAAGGTTACCCTTAGCATCTGGCATCCAAATGTAAACTTTTTCTTTTGTTTCTGCCTTAGGTGGAACGACAATGGTGCCAGGAGGCGGTACAACTGGATTCTCTGCCATTATTTGTTCTCCCTCATATTGTCATTTTCAAAGTATCTTGTAATCATTCTCTGAAGTACTGGGTCCCACATATCGTAACTAGAAGCCAGATAGTTGACCCAAGCATCTTTAACCATTCCTTTTGACCCAGTAGGCGCATCCTTGTATGCTGCTGCATATTCGTTGCGGTATTGGACAAAAGCCTTAGCCTGTTGCCAGAACTGAGTCTTTCCATACTTTTTCATAAACTCTTGGTCTTTAACAATTGTTGCAAGACCTTGTGATTGAATCCAGGCTGCGTTGCCCTGAGTTGCATTCTTTTGATATTCTTGTGACCAAGCAAAACTTGCTTTTCCAAGAGTATTTTCTGCATAGTCTTTAAGTTGAGCCTTAAGTTCAGGAACACTTAGGTAACTTGGGTATCCAGCAGCAACGGCAGCATCGTTGTATCGTTTCTTTTCTGCAGTGTATGCAGCCCAGAATCTAGACTTTTCAATTTCTTCTTCAACCAACTGTGGTGTCTTAAGTGCTGAGTTTACTGGAGTTCCATCTGGGAATCGCGCAGTTGTTGAATTAAGGAATTTATTAACTTGAGGACTATAATCTTTTGGTAGGTCAGCAACCATAAGGCCAATAACTGCTGGGTCAATCTGCCGCAACTTAGTCGTAAGGCCAGGGAACTTGTCCCAGATTCTGTCGTAAGCCTTTTGGCTTGGAGTGATATATGCAGCAGAATCTTGACTGCTAACAAATCTACGGTCCATAGGAAACTGAGAACCAGTCTCTGCTTGCATATGAGCCTGAAAATCTTTTTCAGCCAATTCATTGGCTTCTACTATGTTTTTGCCTTGCATCTGATATGTATTCACAAGACTGAAATAGTAGTCCTGATAAAGACTATCTGGTCTAGACTCAACATACTGTGGAGTTCCGATAAGTGAAAAGAACTGTGTGCGGAACTTTCGCAGATAAATACTCTTTGCTCCAAACATAACAGACTTATCTGTTGGCTTGGGACCTTTACCCATATCGTATAGAATCCATTGACGATTGCTCTCAGAAATCCAAGAGTCAACAAACATCTTATTTGTTGTATCTGGCTTAAGACCCATAGCAAGGTTGCGTGCCCAAGCAGGAGTAAAAGTATTTTTTAACTGAGTTCCCGTATCTGGTTCAATTCCAAACGGAAATAATTCATCATAAGAATAACCAGGAATTTTTCCAAATGTTGAGTCAACTAATTTTTTAATCTCGTCTTCATCATTTGGCTTGCTTCCGTAAATCTTGCTTAAAGCAATAGGAACCATCCAAGAAGCACCTGGGAAGTTAGCAATGTAGTTAGTAGCGCGTGAGTTGATAACAACGCCCTTGCCATCATTAAGACCCATTTCTTTTGTGCCAGGAACAAGTAAGAAAGATGCCTTCATTGGGTCATTAACTGGATTGCCATTCTGGTCTACTCCAAATGAATTGTATAGTCCATAATAAGAGTTTAAGAATCCAGCAAAACGGCGTGGTTTCTTAACCGCAAATCTGCTATAGCGATATATACCAGAGGCTGCAGCATTAGGAAATGTTGCAAGTCCACGAGCAAGATAGAGTGCACGATGTTGGCGTGGGATTGTATAAAATGTCCTTGCTACTTCATCAACCAACTGAATTGCTGCAGCGTGATGAATCTGATTAAGAGTTGCTACGTCCACTTGAACACCTTGAGCAAGCAACATTTCTGCACGCTCTGCAACAAGTGCTGTGTGACGAGATGTGCCCCATACTTCACGAATAACGTTTTCTGGTGCCATCAAAGTTTTCCAGGCACTAGATGTTAGTGAGTCTATAGCAGCAACAACACTCTTGCTAATTGTTGTAGGACGGCCATACTGAATGTCAAGTGGATGGATTGCTGACATCTGGTCTAGATTCTCAGCGAGCATTCCTCGTAGTTGATTTGGCATTACTTGTCCTTCTGCAGCAGCAAGTTTTGCCTCTGCAGTTGGTAAGTATCTATTAACAATAACAATATTATCGTCAATTAACTGAATTAGTTCATCTCCAGAAACACCCATCTGGCGGGCGTAATATCTGCCTTGTGGAGTAGCAGCCCATTTAATAAGGTCCTGACGTGTTGCACCAGCAAGTATCTGGTCAACCATTAAGTCGCCACGTAAGTGGTTATTGACTACATATGCTAGTTCATCAAAATATTCTGGGGATGAGACGGTGGTTATGCTCTTAGGACTTCTAGACATAATGGTATTCATCTTGACAACAGTTGCTTTGTTTCCAAGAAGTTCCATTGTGCGTGTATGGTTAGATGAAATTTCTGACATATAACCTTCGCCAAAACCATCACGGTTTGCAAAAGACTTAAACTCTAGAACCTGTCCATTGGAAAGAGTTATTCTTTGAATAGGGTCAAGCATAGGTTGCTTTGCGTATAGACCTTCAGACACCTGGAAAATTTCTGATTGCTCTTTAACCTTTGGACCCAACTCATCAAGGATTCTGCCAAGGTCATCATATGCCTGAGCAATTTGCTGGTTGGCTACGTTTAATTCTGGTGCAAGACTATTAATGTCTTCAACGGCACGGGCTAAGCGCATTTCCGCTGCGGCGATATCGCCAGCAAAGCGTGGGTCATTAGCATCTTTAAGAGCCTGGATTCTACGTCTTAAGCCATAAACGCTAGGAACGTTAATTGGCGCACCATACTCAATGGCATAGACATTAAGTTTCTGCTCAATTATATTAACATCTCGCTCTGCATCCCTGAGACGTTCTTTGATACCATCTGCCCAGTCACGCTTGGCTGCTGGAGACACACGTGCCCCTACGCCAAAGTGGGCTTCATAAATTGCATAAGCATCATCACGTGTAATAATTGCACGGTTGTATTGTTCTGATAAAGCCTTTACCTCGTCTTGAATTTCTTTTTTCGAACTCTTGCCAAGCGTTGCGGCCTTTTGAACATTTCGAATAATTACTTTTGCTGTCTTCTTTATAATAGAAGCGCTTGCAGTTGTAACCATAGGGGTTAAGAATTTTGAACCTTCGGCAAGTGTTCCAGCAAGCATTGGCTCAATAATAGAGTTCTTTGGAATATATGAAAAGCGATAAAGTTGAGCAATAGAAAATACTCTGCTTGATGATTCAAAAATTCCTCTGGCTGCAGCACCAAGTGCTTGCTCTGCTGTTGTTGCCGAACCTACTATAAATCCTTTTTGCTTACGAGCAGCCTTAAGAATCATACGGTCTAACTCACCAAATGGAAGCATAGCCTCAGAGTTTGCAAGTTGACGTTGTGTAACTGGGTCAACTTTTATGCGGACGCTAGTTGTTGGGTCCATAGCAAAGCCATCTTTACGTAGGCTTCCGTGAACGGCACTAACATCATCCATCAAGGTTTCAACAAAACTATCAATCATCTGCTGGTTAAAATAACCACGTGAGTAGGCAACTGTAGCGGCTAGTTCTTTGTTTACTGACTGAACTACCGCTGCTCTTTCTCCATCAGATTTTGCTGAAATAAAACGGTCAATGATTTCTCGACGATATTGAGATACACTTTTTGTTTCAAGTGTATGTGTAGTAATTATTTTTGAGCCATTAGCAAATAATGGAACATCATCAAAGACGGCCATCAATTCATCTATGCCATCCATAGGACGTAGACCAGAGTTAGTTACAAGCCCCTTTGGCATATAGGTACCAAATTTACGCATTAAGACAGTAATAGGTCCATTAACCCTACTACCAAGAATTACCTGTGCTACGCCACCGACTTCAGAAAAGTCGCGTTCAAGACGAGCAGTCTTAAGTTGACCTGTACGAGTACGAATTGCTGATACCGCAGCCTTGCCAACAATTGGTTCAATTGGACGGGTGAACTTACCCGCTGCAACTGGTGCCGTAACAAGAACGCCAGTAGCATCGTCAAGTTCCTGCCTTAGAAATGCATCATAAATATCTTGATGCTTTGGATTCTTAGCAATTGCATCGTCAAATGCTGCAGTCCAACGCGCACGCTGTTCTGCTGTATAGACAGGCATTTTGCCAGTTAAGAGATATTCATTGCGAATAACTGAATTGCCATCGCCAATAACCCATAGGTCATCTGACATCTTCAACTCTGCAAGACGTTCGATTGCTGGGCCATATCCCTTGTCAGCAAGAATAAAGTCAGCAACAACACGTGGGTCTTTAGTAGACCTAATCAAGTCTGGCATTGCTGGATTATAAGTATGCTTCTTAAGGATGCGAACAATATCAACAATGTTATCAGATGCTGCAAGATTCATAATTTCTGAACCAATTACAGTTTGTGTTCCGCCATTGCCTTCAACAAAGTTGATATGGTCATACATATCTTTTTCGTATACTGGCATTGCTTCTACATCGCCAGCCTTAAACCTTGTTGTAAGTCCAGCGCGTGTAGCCCCAGCCTTGGTGGCAGCACCTGCACCAACAAAGGCAACGTTGATTGCTATGTTTTTAATAATAAAGTCGTTGGTTCCAGTAATCCATTTACCAAGTGTGTTATCTTTAAAGTTTTCTTGAATATCCTGGTCATTCCAAAGGTCAATACCAGATACATCAATACCATTGGCTTCAAGGATTGCATTTTCACCAAGTGCAAGAACTCCACCAAGTGGGCTTTTAAGTAAAGATTGTCCAAGTGATACGCCTTCTCTTACGAGAAATTTTTCTCCGTCAACAATTACATATTCGTTGCCAGTGCGGTTGTAAGCATCTTTAATATCGCTTAATTGAAAACCTTTACCGTACTTATCGCTAGTGTATAGTGGGCTATTAGGGTCAGTAGCAAGATACGCAGTAGATATTGGGCGAGAAATATAAGGTGAGAATACATACTTCTCAGCCTTTTCTGCAAGAAGAAGCACTGGGTCAAATGGCTTAATTGCAGTCTCTGTTACTGGACTTACACCCTGCTCAACCAACTTCTGCTGAATTGCACTTTGCGCTGCAATACCAGCAGCGGCAGCAACCTCTGGGTTCTTTATTCCCATACCAGCCAAAGAAGCACCAGACTGAACGGCGACAGAAGCAGGGTTGATACCAAGAAGACCTTTACCAGCCTCTTTAAATGAATTTAAAAATTCGCTCCAAAATGACATTACTTCACCGCCATTGGATTAAAATTGCTAGGCCCGCCGCCGCGAACATCTTCGCCCGTAAGGGTCATAATAAATACATCCCTATCCTCAGGCGACTGCCATTTAACCATTGCTAATGGAATCGCTATTGCAAAATTTTCATAACCTAGAGAGTTTGCAAACTTATCTAGATGGTCAAAAAATCCATTTTCTAACCATTGCATTAAAGTATCTGTTCTCTCAGATAGTTAACAAATCGCTTATATGAATCTGGAGCATTAGGAATGCGTGTTGCATTAATTAAATCAGGTAGGTAGCGCTTGATAAGGTCGAGGTTTTCATTCTGATTCATAGCAGATGTGACACGTGAGGGCAAAGCCTCTGAACCACGACCTGCACCAAAATCAACGCCATCTGAAATAGGGCGACCATCAGGTTGCAATTCATCTAATGGTGTAACTCCACCCCCCATAGGAGGCATAGCCTCTTGAGATGCACGTGGCATAGTAGGCGCAGCAGCCATAGGTGCTGAAGCCTGTTGTTCTGCAAGTGCTTGGTTCTGACCATAGGCAAAACCTGTGTAGTCACGACCAGATTGTCCGTCTCCGCCAGTTGCTGAAACATTAGCAGGGTTATATTGTGGTGCAGTTGGGCGCAATCCGCCTCTATTTTCTGCCATCGCTTCCTCCTACTTAATGTGTTTGAATTGTGTCTTGGATATATACGGTGCAGCAGTAAATGCTGTCAGTTTTGCTGCAATCTCCATCGCTTCAAAAGCGTCTACGCCAGCGTGGAGTGCACCAAGTGCGTAAGATGCACCTGAACCTACAGCATAAATATTATTTTTAGTTTTGTTGACGCATAGTTCGTGGTCAATATCAAAAAGTTCACCACATACTGACATTAAAAACTGAAATCTTAACTCACTCTTAGACTCATCAAAGTTATAACCATTACTACTTAAACATTTGCGTAGAGATGGCATAGCCTTTGTAATCATAAAGTGGTAAATATCTTTGCGGTCCTTAGCAGTTACTGTTGGTGGCTCCCAAATGTGTTGTGCCACATCACAAGGAAGTACCTCACCAGAACCAGCGATTAAGAAAGAACCGCGTTCTGCAATTTTTTGAATATTAGGATGGCTGTAAATAAAACCAGAGTCATCTGTTGTCTGACTATCGGCAACAATAAGTGAATGACTATCGTACTCGATTCCAATTATTGTTGTCATAGTCCCCTACTTAGTTATCTGCGGTTGATAGTTCTAACGCTTGCTGATGCTTCTCCTTGGCCTGAAAGGCTAGAAAGTAAATTCATAATGCTTGGTGGTGGCTGTTCTGGTGGAGTCATCTCTGGCCCCATTGGACCTTCTGGTGAAGGAGCGCCTCCTGCTGGAACGCCTTCGGGAGCAGGGGACGGTTGCTCAACCATTTGTGGTGCCCCAGCAGGAGGAACTTGAGGCTTCGGGGCGAAGATTTCTTCAATCGCGTCTTCAAGTGCCTGTCCCTTTTGGCGAGCCTTGATTACCGAAGCAATCTTGTTTATCATTTCTGATGGGTCTTGTCCCTGTGCTGCCATCATAGGAGTCTGCTGAG
>Ga0315909_10003133_pt1 | contig 20444 bp, 21 predicted proteins | sample LakEriMetagenome_11_FD_203527 | JGI IMG/M metagenome (GOLD analysis project Ga0315909, IMG submission 203527) | Freshwater fungal communities from buoy surface, Lake Erie, Ohio, United States - Buoy 2 MA125 | ecosystem: Environmental > Aquatic > Freshwater > Lake | place: USA: Lake Erie, Ohio... | reverse complement strand
AATTATCACCAATAGTATTTCCGTAAACACCACCTTTAAATGTATTTCCGTAAACACTACCCAAAAAATCGTTACTAACAATACTAGGCCCGAATGAGTTGTCAGAACAAAACCCACTAATTTGATTACTTGTAAATTCCAAATCTACTCTATTTTCAGTAAAACTCTGATACGTTATATTACCCTTAAATTCATTGAATATTTGGTTATCAGAAAAAGAACCATATATTGTATTATTTTCAAATTGTTCACCGATTCTATTGGTAGATGTATCACCACTTATATTATTATTATAAAATCCATAACCAATTTCATTTTTACGGAAATCTTGGGTTATTACATTACTTTCAAAATCATTTCCAATATTATTTTCTGAAAAAACATAATTCCCACTGTCAGCTAAGGTTGAGATAGTGTTATTTTGAAAAATGTGACCAATTTCATTTTTGTAAAAAGATGAATATATGGTGTTATTATCAAAATAATTACCAAGTAAATTATCGTCAAAATTTTCGAATATATTATTATAACTAAAACCGTTACCAATTTTATTGTCCCCAAAGTTATCGTATATGGTGTTATTATTAAATCCGACACCTATTTGGTTGTCAACAAAATCGTGGGTATTAAATATTTTATTATCACTAAAACCGTCACCAATTACATTGTCATTAAAACCTTCACAGATAATTAGATTATCTCTGAAATTAGTGGCTATTTGATTATCAGTGAAATCCGAATCATTATAAATTGTATTATTCTCAAACTCGTCACCTATAACATTATGTTCAACATCACGACGAAATGTGTTATTCATAAAGTTGTTACCTATTCGGTTTCCAATTACATCTTCACCGAAGACATTATTTGGTAATAAAAAATCATTCCCATTCCAGTTTCTAAACATTGCCACATCCCCAATGTAATTTGAAATTATAGTTTCATTATCAAATAAGAATGTAGGGTTTTCTGTGTACCCACTAGATATATTATTTTGTTTATAGGTAATCCCCGCTTTTTGTGCAGAATAAAAACTAGCACCCGCAGAAACTGCTGGTATAGTTAATCCACTCACCACCATACTTGTGTTACCTGATATTGATATAATTTCAAAAAAAGTTCCATTTGCACTAGGAATCGCAATGTAATCACCTGTATTATAATCTGAAAATACAGTTTCTGTACCTATTACTTCACCCGTATTTTCAATTAGTTCAATCGTTCCTGTGGAGATATCGTTTTCTTCATAATAGTAGTTATCGTACCTTTTAAATAAAATCGTTCTATGGTCATAATCTGTTCTATTATTGAACTCGTCAATTCTTTCAGTAATTCTACCATATGATGTACCGCTAGTTACTTCAGTAATGTTAAAAGTCCAATCATATTGAATCCTATCATTTGGATATGATGGTTGATAAGCCGTAGTACTAATTGTGTTAGCACTTGTTGCTAAAACAACAATTGGCTCAATCTCAGCTTGTTTATAATTACCAGTAGTTATTGAGTTACCATTATAATTAAAATCTGGTTGGTCATAACAAGTTCTAAAATCTGTTATAATATAGAAACTACCGGTGTTTAATGTTTCACCTGTGATATTATCAACAAGTTCAGAATAAGTTACCTCAACTGTTGAGTTTGAAGTTAGAGCCGAAATTGCCCCCTGATATGTTGCTCCACTATCAACAAAAGGGAATATACTTGTTGAAGTTGGAACACCAATTGGTAATTGTGAAATTTTTACATTAGCCATTTTAATTTTTATTTATAAATATCTTTTATTTTTTTATTATTTATTTTTTTTATTAATTACAACTACCAGTTTCTGTTATACTCGTAACTAAACCTGTTATGTCTGTAAGTACCCCATTGCTAAATGGGTCATTACACGACCAAACCCCCAGTATTAAATTAAGTGATGGGTCGTAATATGGTGTCATTAATAATGTGTCACTAAATAGATAAGAACCAACAATAATACTAGATGATTGAGAATATAATGTTATAGGGGTACTATCACAACATAATGTGAAATTATGTGTAAAATATGGTGTTGTTGGTGTAGGAGTTTGAGTCGGAGTTGGTGTTTGAGTGTTTGTCGGTGTAGGACTTGGTGCAACAATAGTTAACTCTAAATTATATGTACAAATAGCACCACCATCAGCACAAGGTCCAACACTTACTGAAAAACTACCTGATTCAGTATAAGTTACCCCATTTATATTCCAAGTATAAGAAGAAACAGAGGTTACTGTTTGTGTGTCTTCTTGATTACCAGTTCCTGAACAAATTGTTAAATATAATGTATTAGTAACATTTCCAACAGTATCTGTAATTTCATCAGAATCAAAATAAGTCAGCTCCGTCACTGGCCAATAATAACTATTACAAGTTGTTACATAAGTATATAAAGTAATAGGGGTTTCTGTTGTTGGTGTAACAGTTGGAGTTGGGGTGGGTGTTTCGGAAGTTGGAGTTACAGTTGGTGTGTTAGTTATTGTTGGAGTAACAGTTGGTGTTGGTGTTGGTGTTGGTTCAATAATTGTTAACAATAAAAAATATGTACAAGAACCTCCACCATCTGGACAAGGTCCAAAAACACTTGAAAAACTACCTGAAGCAGTATAGGTTTGCGCATTTATAGGCCAAATGTAAGAAGAAACTGCGGTTACTATGTCTGTTGTTGTTGTATCACCTGTACCAGGACAAATTGTTAAAATTAATATATTTGTAACGTTTCCAACTGTGTATGAAAATTCTCCAGAATTAGTATATGTCTCTCCATTTACAGGCCAAGTATAACTATTACAAGCTAATTCATAAGTATATATAGTAATAGGAACTTCTGTAGTTGGTGTAACAGTTGGTGTAGGAGTTTGAGTCGGAGTTGGTGTGTTTGTCGGTGTTTCAGTTATTGTTGGGGTTGGTGTTTGCATATTTGTTGTTGTTGGTGTGGGTGTATTAGTTGGAGTAACCGTAGTTGATGGAGTCATAGTTGGTGTAGGTGTTTGAGTGTTAGTTGGTGTTGGTGTTGGAGTAATACACGGGTTAATTTCTGCAATAATTGGATTACCATCTTCATCTGTAAGTATATCTCCATTATCATCCACAATATATTCAACACAAGGATTGGTCGGTGTTATTGTTGGTGTTGGAGTGATACAAGGATTAATTTCTGCAATAATTGGGTTACCATCTTCGTCTGTAATTGTAACCCCATTGTCATCAGTAATATATTCAACACAAGGATTTGTTGGTGTTATTGTTACTGTTGGTGTTGGTGTTTCAGTAGGTGTCGGTGTAACTGTCGTTGTCGGTGTAACTGTCAGTGTAGGTGTCATTGTAGGTGTCATTGTAGGTATAAAACAATCCCCCTCAACAACATTAAAAATTCCTGTTGTTGTAGTATTATATAATCTCCATCCTTCTAATGGAATTATATTTGGTGATGTGTAACTTCTTAAATCACCAACTAACCATCCTAACATTTCCCAATATCCTTCTAAATTCCAAACAATAGAATATGTGTCAACTCCATCGGTTGCAACCCATTGAGTATAACCGTTATATGTACCGTTCGGTGTAAATTGTAAATCAGTCATAATTAAAATCTATTTTCTATTGCTAAACAAATCTCTCCGTTTTCACGTATTAATCTTGTCATATCTGTATATGAAATATAAGCGTGACCTGATTGACCCCAAGTTTTACCCCAACTATTTTTAATTCTAAAACGTTGAGTTCTTGTATCAACCCCATTAATCACATAAGCGTGACCACCGGCAAGTCTACCTGTTATTCTAATCAAACCTGTTTTATCAGGATAAAACATTCCATTATACCAATTTGTCCCAACAACTACTGGTCCGACATTTAATACAGTGTTAATTAATGTGTTAATATCAAATGCCCATAAATAAGATGAAATTTTACCGGAAGTTTTTAAATATTTTGCCCCACCTCTAACCGAAGTTCCTGCGTAATTTTCACCAATCCATTCATCAACTTTTTGGGCTTCTCTATATATTATTGTTGGATTCACCGGAGGTTGTACCCCTGAATGTATAATAGGTCCGTCGGCAATCCAATGAGCCCAAGCGTAACCCACACACTGAGGTGTATTACCTTGATTCCCCCACCACACATTAGCATCCCAATACTTTGATGTAATTGATGTGACTTTGTTAGGGAATCTACTTGTAATTAGATATTTTTTATCCCTTTCATCCGGAATGAAAACCCTACCTAAAACTTCTGATAAAATTAAATCATATGAAAAACATATATTTGGTGGAGTATTCTGAACTATTTCATAATCAAAATCTCCCTCAACACAAACTTGAGTATCACAGTTTGGACAATCAGGGTTAAACATATTGAATTTGTCTTTCAATAAATTAAAATTATGTTTAACTTCCGGAGCCGACAACGGTGTCATATACATTCTAAATTGAGATATTGCACCTTCGAATGTTCCGGCAAAAGTTTGTTCTAAAACTATATTGGTTTTGGAACCTTCGAATGTGGTACCTTCGAAATCATTTGTTGGGAAACACTCAGGGTCTTGAATGTATGGGTTTTCACCTAATGTACATCCTGATAAAATTAAATTCTCACGTAAACCTTGTGTTCCTCCACCCCAAGAAATATTATATGGTACACCAACTTGTTTTTCTTTGTCGGTAGTTAACGCTCTTGGGATAATTTCTTTGAAGTCTTCAATTGTATAAAATAATTTACCATTCACGTAAATTTTTAATCTACCATTTCTATATTCTTTATCTAATAACCATTTTTCATTCAAACTAACCCATTTAATTTTTTCAGGGTCAATATTACATAATTGGTGAGTATACGGTACGGTAATCAAAGCCATTGTATTATTTGCCAATGACTCAAGATATTTTTCTTCAGTAATATCTCCTAATCCACCACGATACCATAAATCACAATTATCTAACCACGTATATCTCTCCCAAACAAAATTTACTTGGAACCAATGTTCTTCTAATAACCATTCAGGGTTTTGTTCTAAACAAAATGGATAAATTGGGGGTGTACAATATTCATCAACAGTATAACCTGTTGTATAAGTAATTCCGGTTGTAGAACAACTACCTGTCGTAACACAATCACCGGTGAATCTTAAAACTCTAACACCAATTTGAGGATTTTCAGGTTCACCACAAAGTTTGAACCCTAATGCGTTATCCATAGCATCAAACAATGGATTACTTTCACAAGTATTTTCTATTGATGTATATCCTGTTGTATCATAACAAGTATCACAACTATCACAAGTTGTACAGGTTGGTGTACATACCGGTGTTAATGGTTCAACCTCACATAAATCAAAATTAATCGTTGTTGATAAAATTTCACCAACAATATCAACCTGAGGTAACTCAGGTAAAGTAATTAATAATTCACAAGTGTGTGTTTGACATTCCCACCCACAAGTTGTACAATGTGGGTCATAACAACCACAACCGCAACTAGCACTTACTTCAAAAATTCCCTTACATTTATTACATCCATAATTAACGTGTGGGTCGTGAAGATTATCCACCGACCTTGGTGGGTAAACAAAAATACATCTACTATTTGTAACATTTACATTACAACAAGCACAAGTTTGTAAACAACCCGCTAATGGAGTTGTAACTCTAGTGTAACCACTTACAAAACAATTTGGTGTTCCATCGGCGTGGTGATAATATTTATTTTCTGCTCTTGCACCGAAGTAAAAGAACATATTTTTATTTTCAGGGTAAATTTCATTTAAGGTTGTTTCACCGGATGAAGGTGTGTATTCGTTGATTAACCTTGGTTTTAATAACATTTCAACAGTCCACCCCTTATTCATTCTCTCAGGTAAGATTTCGTAATCATAACCAAATAGTTTGTAAAATCCTTGATAGAACCCACCATATAATTCGTGATACTTACCGACACTATCTTCTTTACTTACAACTTCATATAAAACAGTTTTATCAAAACCTGAAAATCTAACATTTGGAGAATCCGTATATCCGGTAACTTGAAACATTTTTAATCTTCTGTCAAAGTATAATCTTTCAAATTTCAAACTCTCATCAAAGAATCCATTAGTGAAATTTATTTCATCACCTTTAATATCTGTAACCAAACCATTATCTGTACCGGTTAATCCAATATCACAAGAAGTTTGTGCGGTAAAACAAGTTAAATCTAAATTATCACCATTGTAATAATTTTGAGATACAAAAATGTTGTTTGGATTATACTCTTTATATAATAATTCAAGGGGTTGTACTGATTCCGGATTATCAATATCAAAATACACAGGTAATCTATTACCATAGGTTTGTGCAATCAAATAAGGTGAGAAAACAACCTCTTGATTAAAGTCTCGTTCGTCTGATGTCAAAGACATATCATTGGACTCTAAATTAAGCTTTAGAGACCAATTTGGTTTAACATATTGATTTATATTTTGACCTGCCATCCTTTTTTATGATAAATACTCCAAAACGAAGTATTTATATGAAAAAACGCTATGATAAATTTTAATACTGAATACTTTAGTAACGGAAATTACTTTTTTTTAAAGGATAGAGGTGACAAAATATCTCTATATTATTCAACTGCCGATACTTTAACCGAATCTAGAAAGAATGACGATAGAATGGATTTTGATAAAAAAAATTCAAAAAATGTTAAAACAATGATTAACAACATTCTTAAATCAAAGAAAAAACTTGGTAAAGGTGATATTAAAAAACGTTTTGATAAAGCGAAAACATCAGGTGAAATTGAAGAATTAGTTGATGATGATGGAACAATGTTAAGTTCTAAAGTCCCTAATTTGAATATGGCTCTTACACCAAAAAAAACAATGGACCAAACAGTTCAGATGTCAAGAACAACTAATGACCCGGTAATGAGAGGTTATAGAGTTTATTATGGTGAGAGTGAAGAAGAAACTGATGAAGTAATTAGTGAAGTTGATTATTCTGAAGCTTTTGGTTATGAAGAAACCAAAGATATGGATTTTAATGATACGGTGGACACTCTTTTAGATATGGGCGTTGAAAATGCTGAAGAAAGAGCCGACGAATTTGGTAAAATCCGTAAAGCAAAGAAAAAGAATGGTATATTAAAACAAAGATTGGCTGAGAAAGAAACATTAGAAGAACGTCAACATAGGTTAATGAAAAAAATGGTTGAGGATATTTTAACCAAAAAACCTAAAACAGATTCTGATGTAATTAAAAAAGACACCGGAGTTAGTAAAATATTATTAAAAAATATTCAATCTATTAAAAAAATTGCCGACAAAGAAGGTATTAGTATTAACGCATTAATTAAAGCTTTGAAATCAAATGAATAGTGATTTATATGGTAAAGTTTTTACAGTCCCAAAGGATGTGATTGATTATTTACATCAATGTCATCAAGCCGCGGGAAATGTTGATGAAACAACCGAAGGATTTAAGAGAAACAAAGATTTAAGAGAAAAAGGTGAAATATCTTACCAACAATTAAAACGAATGAAGAATTGGTTTGATTCGTTTACCGGTAGTGAAAATGATATACCTTACATCTTAAATGGTGGTCATTATGTTAAGAATTGGGTTAATGATACGTTAAACTCTAAAAGAGATGATGTTGAACTTGGTAAAGAAGTTAAATCAGAAGTTTTACCTAATCAATATAACCAAGACCACGAAAAAGATAATATGACCGATATGAATAGGTCAAGTAAAAGTCACGATACAACAAGTAATCAATATACCCCCTCAATTAGAGAGGACTTAAATAGAATAAACGATTTAATAAAAAAAATATTATAATATGGCAGTAAATGAACCGTTAAATTTTGAACAACCGGATAACGAATTATCTCAAATTGCTGAAATGCAAAGAGCAATGTTATTTCCAAAAAATGACTTTAAAAAAACCGCAAATGAATATTCATCGGTTAATCCGGACGCTTTAGCAGATGGTGATATAGATGGAAAAGGTACCGGTAACTTTTTAGATGTTTATAATGAGGGTGCTGGTGCAATTCAAGATATCCTTGAGAGAAAAGCTGAAGTTGTATTAAACCAATATAAATCAAATGCTCCTTACACAACACCGAGTGCATAATGAAACTTTACAACACAGTTAAATCCCTTATTTTAGAAGTAGCGTCAGTTGACTCAATTGTTAACGCAATCAAGAATAAGGATAAAATAATTATCTATTACGATGGTGATGAACCGGGTGGACGTGGTTTGAGAGAAATCGAACCCGTTTGTTTCGGGTATAGTAAAGCCGATAATCCTGTTTTACGTGCTTGGGATATGGAAGGTGCCTCACATACAGGATATAAAGGTGAACAACCTTTACCGGGATGGAGATTATTTAGAGCTGATAAAATACTTTCATTCAAACCAACAGGTGAAAAATTCACATCACCACAAACGGGATATAACCCAAACGGTGATAGAAGTATGAATAGAGTTATTATAAACGCAGTTTTTGGTAATCAACCACAAGCACCTACAGGATACGATATTAATGGTATTGTAACAAATGTTGTTAATAATATTAAACGAAATATTGTAAACAGAGAAGGTACACAGGGATTACAAGGAATTGACTTAGCGAAATCAGCCGAAGCTTATAAATTAATTTATTCTGCGATTGAATCTCAAACAGGTAAAAAATTAACAATGGGTGAGAAATCAAATTTACGACCTACAATTGCCGGAATTATTAACAACATTAAAAATTAAAAATTTACAATATGAATAGTGAAGCAGATTTAATTCAAAAATTAATGATATCCAAACAAATAATGGATAAACATAATCAAACTCCAAGAGGTGGTATGCCATCAATGGATTCATATAGTTCACCACAAGTAGAATCTTATGAACCTGCCGGAGCAAAATACAATATTCCTCAAGAGTTTTTACAAGAATCTCAACAAATAGAACAACCGTATTTATCATCAATACCAAAAACTCCTACAATGCCACAAGCAATCACTAAAGACAGAGTTATGTCATCAAAACTTCCTGATGAGATAAAAAGACTTATGATTGAACACCCAATTGAACAACCAACATCTATGGGTGGAGGTGCAACTCTATCAAATGATTTAGTTGAGAAAGCAGCAAGATTAATGAATACTGACGCTAGAGGGAATCAAGTTAATCAACCAAAACAACGAGTTCAAGAACAATCTCAACCTCAACAATCAAACTTTAATATGAAAGAATTAAAGTCTATGCTTCGTGAAGTTGTAGAGGAGGTCTTACAAGAAAATGGAATTTTATCAGAATCTGAACAAAAATCAAATGAAGTCTTTTCTTTTAAAGTTGGAAAACATATATTTGAGGGTAAGGTTACTAAGATAAAAAAAATCTCTTAACTTTATTTACTCTAAAGAATTACCCTCATCTACCAAGTTGGGGGTTTTTTGTTATAAGGATGTTTCCTTTTGATTAAACCGGGATATTTATATAATAAAAGGATTACGTTATGGATATTAAAACTGAAAAAAAAATTATCTCTGAATATAAGAAGGGAAAAAGTAGTTTAGAAATTGTTAAAATTGTTGGTTTATCAAAACCTACAATTCTTAAAGTGTTAAACAAATATAATCTCGTTAGAAAAAGAGATAGATGTTCCACATTAGATATTAAAAAAAATGGTAAAAAATATTATGTGACCCGTAAATGCCCTGTATGTCAAAAAGATATAAAAACAACCTCAAAAGATAAGGTAATCGCTTGTAGAAATTATTTTAACGCTATATCTAAAAAACATAAATGTACTAAATGTATGTCGGAATCTTTAACAGGTAAAGGTAACCCTTTCTTTGGTAAAAAACATACTAAAGAAAGTTTGGATAAAATGTCTAAAAGTAAAAAAGGTCAAAACACGGGAGACCAAAACCATATGAAACAAGAAAAATATCGTCAAATGAGTAGAGATATTATGAGGTCAAATTGGGATAATGGAATTTTAGATAGAAAGGTTATTTCAGAACAAATGAAACAAACTCAAAGAAGTGGTAAAATTAAATCTGTAATAACTTCAAAAAGAGAAAAAGAGATTGTTAAAGAAATAAAACAATTGGGTTACAATCCAATTCATTCATATCGTGTTGATAGTAAAATTTGTGATGTGTATATCCCATCATTAAATTTAATTATAGAATATTTTGGTGATTACTGGCATTGTAATCCTAAAAAATATGAATCAAATTTTTTTAATAAAAAAAAGGATAAATTTGCTTGGGAATTATGGGATTATGATAAAAAGAAAATTGACTTAATTAAAAGTTATGGTTATAATTTAGAAGTTGTGTGGGAGGGTGACCTTAAACATAACAATAAACTAATTGAAACCATAATTAAAAATTATGACACAAAACACACTTCAACGCCCTAATGGTCGCGAAAAGATTAGAGTCCTTGTACTTCCATCTGACCGTTCGGGCGTTGGTTAACAAAAGGTAAATTTAGGTCTTTAGACCCTCATATTATGTTACAAAATTTATATCCGGATGATTTTCACGTAGATATAGATTATGAACCAAGAATTAACGATGTAAATTATTGGAATAAATATCAGATAGTTCACGCTCATAGAAGTATTGGTCAAGACTACGCAATTGTGCCGGACTTGATTAAAAAATTAAAATCTATGGGTATTATTGTAATTGTTGATATTGACGACTATTGGTTACCAACAAAAGAACATCCTATCCATAGTATCATCCTTCAACATAAAATTAATGAAAGAATTGTTATGAACTTAAAAGAAGCAAGTTATATAACAACAACAACTGATATATTTGCAAATGAAATCCGTAAATTAAATAAAAATGTAATTGTTTTTCCTAACGCAATTAATCCTAAAGAACCTCAATTTAATGAACCAACATTACCTTCAGATAAAATTAGAGTTGGTTGGTTAGGTGGTTCATCTCACTTACACGATATTGCTTTATTAGATAGTTTTATTCAAAAAAATCAAGACATTAACGATAAACTACAATATGTATTATGCGGATTTGATACAAGAGGTACCGTAACTCAAATAAATCCACAGACCGGAGAAGAACAAAAACGTGATATTTTACCACACGAAACCGTATGGGTGAGATATGAAGAAATCTTCACAAACAACTATAAAACAACTACTGAAGAATATAAAAATTATTTAATGAAGTTTGAACAAAATAATTATGTTGGTAATGGAGATTTACCTTACTTGAGAGTTTGGACAAAACCAATTAATACATACGCATCAAATTACTCTAAATTTGATATATCTTTGGCACCAATTAAAAATCATATCTTTAATCGTATGAAATCACAACTTAAAGTAATTGAGGCTGGATTTTATAAGAAAGCGTTAATTGCGTCTGAGGTTGGTCCATATACAATTGATTTAGTACATTGTTTAAATAATGGTGAATTTAATGATAATGGTAACGCAATTTTAATCCCTGAAAGTAGAAATCATAGTGATTGGTCTAAATCGATTAAGAAATTAGTTCAAAATCCGGAAATGATTACTGAATTAGGTGAGAGATTATATAATACCGTAAAAGACAAATATGACCTTAATAAGGTAACAGATGAACGAGCAAGTTGGTACAAATCTTTAATTAAATAAAAAATGTGGGATATTGTGTTAATTAAAAAAACTGACGACAACAAATATATCGTTATGACACCAAATGGTGATTATCACTGTATAAACCAAGACACATTTAACACATTTGAAAGAAACAATAGAGTAAATTACGAACCTGAAAAAATAAAAAAATGATAAAAATACCCTTAACCAAAATATTGTTTCTTGATATAGAAACTGTTGGTGGATGTAAAAACTATACCGAGTGTAAAGTAAGTAACCCAAATGTCGCAAAACAATTTGAGAAATATTTTGATTGGTTTCAAAAAAGATTTCCGGAAGATGCCGGATTTTCTGAGGATGAAGTTTTTGAAAAAAGAGCGGCTTTAGTTCCGGAGTTTGCAAAAATTGTTTGTGTTAGTGTTGCATTTGTTATGGACAATGGTGACATTAAAAAACAATCATTCTCAGGTGACGATGAAAGAGAGCTATTAAAAGAATGTCAAACATTACTTAATCGTTGTGGTAAATTAGATTTTTATCTATGTGGACATAACCTTAAGAATTTTGATATTCCTATGTTGGCAAAACGAATGATTATCAACGGATTAATGCCACCAACATTACTACCATCATATGATACCAAGCCGTGGGAAATTAAAGCTATTGATACCAAAGAGATTTGGCAATACGGAGCTTACACCGCGATTGGTTCGTTAGACCTTATGTGTTCTTGTATGGACGTTCCATCACCAAAGGAAGGTGATGTTACCGGAGACAAAGTTCACGACGCATATTGGAATAAAAATATGTTACCTGAAATCACCGCTTACTGCGAACGTGATGTGTTAGTATTAATTGACGTAATAAAAAAATTAAAAGAATTAGAATAATGAATATTAATGAAGACATTAAACTCCTAAGAGAAAGGGCTGAATACTTACAACGTTTCTTAAATGAAGAAGACGAGGATATTGATTATAATCAAATTATTGAAGAACTAGGTGTTGATATTGAACAACTAGAAAAAGATATGAAAGAACACAAATCAAAATTGGATTTGGTTTATAAAAAACTAACACCTGATGCGGTAACACCAAAATATAATTATGAGAGTGATTCCGGATTTGATTTATACGCAACTAAAGATATTACTGTTGCCGGGTTAGGTAGATGTTTAGTCCCAACTGGTTTGTCTTTTGACATTGGGAATATGCACGAAATACAAGTAAGGTCTAAAAGTGGTTTAGCAATCAATGAAGGGTTATTTGTATTAAACTCACCCGGGACTGTAGATAGTGGTTATAATGGTGAAATTAAAGTAATCATCTTCAACACCAACCAACACGAATATACCATTAAAAAAGGTACTAAAATCGCTCAAGCGGTTCTTTGTCCGGTAGTAAGTGGTATGTGGGTTGATTTAATAGAAACTAATCAAATAAACAATAAAGAACGTGGGGCTAACGGGTTTGGTTCCACAGGAATAAATTAAATATTATGCACAAAACAGCTGAAAACAACGCAAAAAGATTTTTTGACAATTACATTAACAACATAAACGAATCAAGTAAAATACTTGAAATTGGTTCATATATTGGTGGATTTAATATCAGGTCATTATCCCCAAAAACCGCTAATTACATAGGAGTTGACTTAGGTCCCGGACCAGGAGTTGATATTGTATTAGAAGACCAATATATTTTACCTTTTGAAGATAATTCTATAGACTATGTGATAAGTTCTTCTTGTTTTGAACATAGCGAATTCTTTTGGTTGAATTTTTTAGAAATAATTCGTGTACTCAAACCGGATGGATTATTTTATTTAAATGCACCTTCAAATGGTGATTTCCATAGATTTCCTGTCGATTGTTGGAGATTCTTCCCTGATTCCGGTAAAGCACTTTCTAATTGGGGAAAAAGAAATGGATATGATTGTGAGGTAATTGAAACATATACTAGTGATAAAGAAAATGATATTTGGTCTGACTATGTTTGTGTATTCATAAAAGATACACAATACATAAACAATTATCCCAATCGTATATTAAATAATTTTAATAATTACACAAACGGTTCTATTTTTCCACATAACGAAATAAAAAATTTAAAAAAATGGTAAGTAAAAACAAAGTTGACAAATTGTATGTTATGAGAGATGAAACATACACTAAAGGGTTATTGGATTTAATTAATCATATCAATCAATTTAGTGATACATCAAAAATGAAAATGGTAGAAATAGGTTCATATGCTGGCGAATCAACTCAAATTTTTGCTAACCATTTTAAAGAGGTAATCGCTATTGACCCATTTTTGAACGATTATGATTTAAATGACATAACTTGTTATCATATGGATTTAAACAAAGTATATGAGTCTTTTTTAGAAAATACTGACTCATTTGATAATATAAAATTGATAAAAAAAACCTCTGATGAGGCAGTCACAGAATTAATTGATGAACTTTTTGATTTTATTTATATTGACGGAATTCATACTTATGAACAAGTTAATAAAGACATTGAGAATTATAAACCGTTAATTAAAAAAGGAGGGTTTATAGGTGGTCACGATTACCATCCAGTTTGGAAAGGTGTTGTGCAATCTATCAATGAAAAAATAGGTGAACCGAATAAAACTTTCCAAGACACAAGTTGGATTATTCAAATATTGTAAAAAAAATGTTTCTGAATATAATAACCCCCTGTAGTAGACCGGAGAATCTACACTTAATTAGTAAAAGTATTAATATCCCAACTGAAAGTTATAGATGGATAATAGTCTTTGATATGGATATTTTTCCCAATAAAGACTTAATACCTGATAATTGTGAAATTTACTTACATCGTAAACAAAATAGTGTTGTTGGTCACGCTCAAAGAAATTTTGCAATCAAATTAATAAAAGATGGTTACATTTATTTTAATGATGATGATACCACTATACATCCTGATTTATGGGAAAATATTAAAAATATTGACTCTGACTTCATTTCATTTTCTCAACTTGGAAAAAATGGTAATTTAAGGTTATTAGGTGATATAGTCAGAGTTGGTCATATTGATAGTCATAATTTTATTGTTAATACAAAAATAATTGGAGAAACTGAATTTTTGATTGAAAAATACGATGCGGACGGATATTTCGCCGAAGAATGTTTTAAAAAATCATTAACTAAAACATTTATAAATAAACCATTATCTATTTACAATTTATTAAGATAAATGAAAGTAGCATTAGTTTGTATAGCAAAAAACGAAGACAATTATATCACTGAATGGGTTGAATATCATAAAAAAATTGGAGTTGATGATATTTTTATTTATCAAAATAATTGGAGGTGGGATAAAAATATTGATAATGTAATCAAGATTGAATTTGATGGGGATGTAAAACAAGTTGAATCATATAACCATTTTATTCAAAACTACCATCAAGAATATCAATGGAGTTTATTTATCGATGTTGATGAATTTTTAGTTTTAAAAAAACATAAAAATATAAAAGATTTGATAATTGATTATAATGATTCTAATGGTTTATCGATTAATTGGTATTTGTTTGGTGATAATAATTTAACATTTACTGAAGGTGATTATACTGTTATTAAAAGATTTACTAAACGTCAAAAAAACGTTAATCCACATATTAAAACATTGTTGAAATTGTCTCAAGACGTTAGAATGGGAGTTCATAACCCGAATATTTCATTAATTGATACTAATTTTAAAACGGTTAGTGGTTCGTTTAATTCCGATGGTCCAACAGACGTAATTCAAATTAACCACTATTTTGTTAAAACAAAACAAGAATTTCTTAATAAAATTAATAGAGGAAGAGCTGATTGTTCATCAATCAGAAATGAAAATGATTTTGAAGTTCATAATTTAAACGAGGTTGAAGATTTAACCGCCTATAATTTTTTTTACAATGATAACAATAATATACTCAACACATAAAGACGAAACTTATAATAACAAATTTAAACAACATTTGTTACAAACGGTTGGTTTGAATGATGTTCAAATACTTGAATATGTAAACCATAATCAATTTAGTTTATCCGAAATTTATAATAGAGGTATATCAGAATCCTATAATGATATTATCGTTTGTTGTCATAACGATATCTCATTAGAAAATGATTGGGGTAAAAAACTATTACAAGATTTTAATGATAATCCTGAATATGGTATAATTGGTAAAGCAGGTTCTTGTTACTTTCCGGAATCAGGTGTTTATTGGGAACGTATGGTCCAAACAATGGTTGGTCAAGTATTTCATCACCCTGAAGGTCAAAAAAAATGGTTAAATACTTATTCAGTTAAATTACCTTATTTAATACCTGTTGTGACAATTGACGGATTATTTATCTCTTTTGATAAATCAAAAATAAAACATTTGTTTGATGAAACTATAGGTAAATTCCATTTCTATGACCATTTGTTTTGTTTACCTAATTATTTGGATGATGTTAGAATTGGTGTTACATCTTCTTTTGAAATTACTCATCAATCTATTGGTCAGCCTAATAAAGAATTCTCGGAGAGCAAAGAAAAATTTATTAAAAAATGGGGTGATAAACTACCTTTAGATTTAAAACCTGAAAAACTATATATTCCGGAAATTAAAGAAAAACCAATAAAAAATATTGGTAAAGTGGCAATTATCATACCAACTAAAGGTAAAATTGATATGTTACAAGAATGTGTTGAATCATTTTATGAACACTGTAATCCTGAGTTATTTGATATTTTTATTGCCGACACCGGGTCAAATTACGAAGAAAAAGAATGGATAAAAAACAATATATTATCAATAGGTAGTATTAAGTTTATTGAATATGATTATTATAATTTTGCTAAAATAAATAATGATGTAGTAAAAAATCACATAAACAATGATTATGAATTTTTATTATTTTGTAATAATGATGTTAAAATTCTCAATAATGTTATTTATGGAATGTTAAAAATATTTAAAACAAAATCTAAAGTAGGGACCGTTGGATGTAGATTATATTTTAAAGACAATACAATACAACACGATGGTATATTTGCGTATAGTAATTCTAATAATATATTTGGTGTTACACATAAACATTTAAATTGTTATTATCCCAAAAATAATAGTATTCAAGAAGTACTTGGTTCAACAGGTGCTTTATTAATGATTAAAAAATCTTTATTTGAGTTATGTGATTTTTTTAATGAAAATTACACAAACTGTTTTGAAGATGTTGAGTTAAATTTTAAAACAACTATATTAGGTTATAACAACTTTATTGATAGTAATTTAGTTTCTTATCATTTTGAAAGTCAAACAAGAAATGAAGACCCTGAAAATATTAAAAAATTAAATAATGATTATTATAATGTTTTACTACCATTTGTGAATCAGAATGTTAATAAATTACGTAGTAAAATAATAAAAGTTAATTAAATTAAAATGGCTGAAGCTAGAAAAAGAAAACCAACAACAACTCCAACTCCGGAAGTTACCGGTAAACCGGTAAGTAAAAAAGACTTAATCAGTCAAATTATCAGAAGAAAAACTAAAGAAAAGTTTTTAACCGTAAATCAAAAGAAATATTATGATACTCTGATTGAAAGTGAAATTACAGTTTGTTCCGGTCCAGCTGGTGTTGGTAAAAGTTACATAACAATGAAAGCGGCTATTGATTTACTTTCGGACCCTAAAACACCTTACGAGAAGATAATCATTGTTAGACCGGCTGTTGAAGCTGAAGAAAAATTAGGTTCACTACCTGGTAATGTTGAGGAAAAATTAGACCCATATATTTTTCCATCTTATTATCTATTAAACAAAATTATCGGTAAAGAATCTCGAGAAAAACTTAAAGAGATTGAAGTTATTGAAGTATTTGCATTAGCGTTTATGAGAGGTATGAATATCGATAATTCCATTCTAATATTTGAAGAAGGACAGAATGCTTCACCAAGTCAAATGAAACTTCTTTTAACAAGAATTGGGTTTAACAGTAAATTCTTTATCTCCGGTGATGTGGAACAATCGGACAAATATAAAAATAAAACCTTGAGTGGTTTATGGGACGCAATTGAAAAATTTAGAGATGATAATTATGTATCAACATTTGAATTTAAAGATAAAAACGATATTGTGAGAAACCCATTGATTAGTAAGATATTACGTAAATACGATAACGAACCGGATGAGAATAGCAATTGAGATTAACGGAGTATTAAGAAATACGATAGATAAAATAGCTCAAACCTATCAAAAATATATGATAGATAAAACTGATGGTATTGAAGATGAAGAATCATTTAAGTACGAAATGAATCTACCGGTAACTAGTTTAACATTACAAGACCATTTTAAGTTTCAAAATGATGAAGAATTATATTCATTTTTATACGAGGAATTTCCAATGGAAATTTTTGGTCACTCACAATCAACTGAATATAGTTCATTCAACGAATTAAATGATATATATGTTAATTTAAGAGATAATCACGATTTAATCATTGTCTCTGATGAGATTGGAAAGTCTAAACCAGCATCACTATTTTTCCTTTCTAAATTTGGTTGTCAATTAGAAAAAGTAAAATTTTATAGCAATTTGACAATAAATTCAATGTGGGATGAAATTGATGTTTTACTTACATCAAACCCTGCGTTATTATTAGAACATCCGGATGATAAAACAATAATTAAATATCAAACGGATTACAATAAACAAATTGACACCAAATATTCTATTACCGAGTTAAAAGAATTGGAAAGTGTATTAAACAAAATATTATAATGTTAAAAATATTAGGTGAGAATTACTATTTAGATTTAGATAAAATAGATGATTACGTTCAAATAAAAGACCGAAAAGAATTCTTATCGGGAGATACTGAAGGTACAGCAATTAGTATTATTAAATACGAAACAATTAAACTAATGTTAGAAGTTGTTATGGATGAGACAGAAGAACTCGATGAAACATTGGGTGTTAAAGGAACTAATAATTTATCGGTACCATTCAAAATAGCGTTTAACACACTTTTATATAAAAAATTATTAAATAAATTATAAGACAATGACAGAAGAAAAATTATTAAAATTAGAACAGTCTATTGAAAACTTGAAGAGTAAAAAATCAAAGATATATCTTCTTGTTCAAGACACTAAAGGTAATGCAAAAGCGTCAATCGCGTACATCTATAGATTAGGGTTAGCATTACAAAAAAATGGATTTAATCCAATAATGTTACACGAAAAACCGGAATACACCGGAGTTTCAGGTTGGTTAACTGATGATGTATCATCATTACCTCATCAATCAATAGAAGGTCAACAATTACAAATTGCTCCGGAGGATTTTATTGTTCTACCTGAGTTATACGGATTTGTAATGAGTCAAATTGCTAAATTACCTTGTGGTAAAATAGTTTTATGTCAGGCTTATGACCATATGTTAGAGACATTACAACCGGGAGAAACTTGGTCCCAATTTGGATTCATAAAATGTATTACAACATCTGAGATTCAAAAAGAATTTATTGAGAATGTATTTAGAGGAATTTCTTATGAAATATTAAAACCTTATATTTCTGACATTTTTGAAAAACAATCATTACCACCAAAACCAATTGTAGCAATCCATTCAAGAGACCAAAGAGATGCGGTTAATATCATTAAATCATTCTACATTAAATTCCCTCAATATAGATGGATAACATTTAGAGATATGAGAGGTTTAAGTGAAAAAGAATTTGCTAACGGTCTTAAAGATTGTTTCTTATCGGTATGGGTAGACGATACAAGTGCTTACGGTACTTTCCCATTAGAATCGATGAAAGTTGGTGTACCGGTATTAGGTTTGGTACCTAATTTAGTCCCAACTTGGATGAACGAAGATAACGGTCTTTGGATTAACAATCAAATACAATTAGTTGATTTTATCGCCGACTTTTTACAGAATTGGTTAGAAGACAATGTTAATCCTGAATTATATAAAGGAATGGAAAAAACTGTTAGTGAATTACCGACTAAAGAAAATTTTGAAACTTTATCAGTATCATTATTTGAACAATTCCTAAACACAAGAATGGAGTCATTTCTTGAACAACTATCTAAACTAATAACAATTGAAGAATAATATGGAAAACTATTTTGACGTATCAGTAATATTACCAATTAAATCCGCTATGGCTAGAGGATTTGTTGAGTATTTTGAAAAATGTATTGAGTCATTAAAAACTCAAAAACTAAAAATAAACGATTTAATTATCGTACACACCGACGAAACACAATTAGTTGATTACTTAAACAAGTTTGACTTTGGTGATTTAACCGTAAAAAAACACGTATGGACCAAAGAACCAAATTATGCTGCACAAGTTAGTTACGGTGCTAGGTCTTCAGAGTCTGAATGGATTTCATTATTTGAATTTGATGATGAGTATTCTACAATATGGTTTGATAATGTTGCGAAATATGCTAAAGCATATCCGGATGTTCATTCATTCTTACCAATTGTAGTTGATACAGATGAAAAAGGTATGTTTGTTGGATTTACAAATGAAGCGACATTTGCCGCAAACTTTACACCTGAAATGGGTATTCTAACTAATGAGACATTATTAGATTATCAAAACTTTCAAATATCAGGTATGGTTATTAAAAGGTCGTCATTCATTGATTTTGGATTAATTAAACCATCATTCAAATTAACCTTTGGTTATGAGTTCTTATTAAGAATGACACATAATGGAATTAAATTTATGTCAATCCCTAAAATTGGTTATAAACACTTAAATCTACGTGAAGGTTCAA
>Ga0315909_10003132_pt1 | contig 20447 bp, 20 predicted proteins | sample LakEriMetagenome_11_FD_203527 | JGI IMG/M metagenome (GOLD analysis project Ga0315909, IMG submission 203527) | Freshwater fungal communities from buoy surface, Lake Erie, Ohio, United States - Buoy 2 MA125 | ecosystem: Environmental > Aquatic > Freshwater > Lake | place: USA: Lake Erie, Ohio... | reverse complement strand
GCGACAAGCCGGTGCGTTTGAAGCTGGGTGCCCCCAAGCCTGCTGAACCTGTGCGCAAGCCCGTTGCCAAGAAGAAGGCCAATGTCAGTGCAGGACGCACGCCTACACGGCGTGATTCTGTGCCGGTGGGGCCCATGGGCTCGGAAGCGCTCAAGCCCACGCGCAAAGTGCCGGCTAAATCAAGCGGCAAACCTGCTGCTAAAACAGCCGGCAAAGCACCTGCCAAATCAAGCACCAAGTCTGTTTCAAAATCTGTCGTTAAACCTGCCAGTAAACCTGCCGCCAAGTCCAGCGCCAAACCAGCAGCCAAGGCAGCACCTAAGCCAGCATCCAAGTCCTCCGCCAAGGCCAAGCCTAAGGCCTGAGTTTCATGAAGCTGCTAATCGTGGCAGTGGGGCAACGCGTCCCCGATTGGGCGCAAACAGCGTGGGACGATTACGCCAAGCGCTTTCCCCCTGAGCTCAAAGTAGAGCTCAAGGCTGTGAAGACCGAGCCCCGCGGCTCTAAAACCTATGAAACCTTGGTCGCTGCAGAGCGTCAACGCATTGAAGCGGTCATTCCGCGCGGTACCCGAGTGGTGGTTTTAGACGAGCGCGGTACGTCATTGCGGACCACGGCGCTGGCACAGCGTTTAAAAGATTGGCAACTCGGCGGTGATGATGTTGCGCTCATTATTGGGGGGCCAGATGGTTTAGAGCCAGCCTTTAGAGATGCAGCACACGAACGCATTCGATTGTCCGATCTCACGCTGCCACACGCCATGGCCAGAGTCTTGCTCATCGAACAGTTGTATCGAGCTTGGTCGATCAATGCCAACCATCCTTACCACCGAGAATAAACTTGCAATGAAAGATTTCGTTTACCTGGCCTCGCAAAGTCCTAGACGCAAACAATTGCTCGAACAGATAGGCGTTCGATATGAGTTGTTGTTGGCCTCCCCAGACGAAGATGCAGAATCACTAGAACGCGAAGTACCAGGTGAAGCCCCTTTGACCTACGTGAAGCGCGTGACGCAATTGAAACTTGAAGCCGCCGTCAAACGCATGCAAGCGCGAGGCTTAAAACCTGCGCCTGTGTTGTGCGCTGACACCACTGTGGCCTTAGGCCGAGTGATCTTAGGCAAACCCGAAAATGAGCAAGATGCCATGCGAATTTTAAAAACTTTGTCTGGCCAAACTCACAGAGTCTTAACCGCCGTGGCTGTAGCTTCTGGCCGTCGGCGTGACTTGAGTGTGTCTGTTTCTAAAGTGACTTTTGCACCCATGAAGTTGTCAGAGATCAAAGCCTATGTTGCAAGTGGAGAGCCCTTTGGCAAAGCGGGTGCCTATGGTGTTCAAGGTATGGCCGCTGCTTATATTTCAGAAATTCAGGGCTCCTATACTGGCATCATGGGTTTGCCACTTTTTGAGACGGCAGAATTGTTGAAGAACATTTGAGGTGAGTTCTATGTCAAGAACACATGTGTTGACGACCGAAACCATTGAGAGCTATCAGAGCTTGGGTGCTGTTGTGTTGCGCGGTGTTTTCAACGCACAAGAAATTCAAACACTCGAACAAGGCATTGAACACAATCTGGCACATTTAAGTCCTTTGGTACAAGTGGCCAGCCAGGCCGAGGATCCTGGGCGCTTCATTGAAGACTTCTGTACCTGGCCCTCAAATCCAAGCTATCAAAGCATCTTATTGAATTCGACCTTGCCCCATTTGGCGGCGCAACTCATGCAGTCAAAAACCGTGCGGCTTTATCACGATCATTTGTTGGTCAAGGAGCCTGGTACGCAACAAGCAACACCTTGGCACCAAGATCAACCTTATTACAACGTGAGTGGTCGCCAAAACGTGAGTTTTTGGATTCCGGTCGATCCTGTGCCTTTGGCCAGCACGCTCAGGTTTGTAGCGCAATCGCATTTGGGAACCTGGTACATGCCTCGAACGTTTAGAGACCAACAAGCCAAATGGTTTCCAGAGGGAAGTTTGGCTGAGTTGCCACCAATTGAAGACAAGCCCGATGAATACAAGCAGCTCGCGTGGGCCTTAGAGCCAGGCGATTGCGTGGCTTTTCAGATGTTGTCTCTGCATGCTTCTAGCGGTGTTGGACCTGAAAGAAGAAGGCGCGTGTTCTCTGCCAGATACCTGGGCGACGATGCACGCCATGCTGTGCGACGCTGGGTCACGTCGCCACCTTTTACCGACTTGGAAAAACGCTTGCCAAACGGTGCCGAAATGAACGACGCATTGTTTCCTAAGGTTTGGGGTTAAAGCCCCAAGCAACACCGTCTCTTCGCGGATCTGCAGACCCGATCCAGCCATTGCCCGCGCGCTTTAAAAATCCCATGCCGCTGTTCATGGGCACGACTTCAACTTTTTGGCCCTTGGCCAGAAGGGCTTCGGCCAATTGGGCTGCTGAAGTTCCTTTTTCAAGTTGAACTCGATTGGGGAGGGCCGTTGATATGTGCCCTTGTGCCAGGGCTTCAAAGGGGCTTAATTGGTTGGCCAACATGCGAACCAAGTTGGCAGAAACATAGTCCACGATTTGTCCACCGCCAGCCGATCCGCCTAGCGTGACCAATTGACCTGCCTCGTCAAAAACCATGGTCGGCACCATGGAGGTGACAGGTCTTTTTCGGGGTTCCATTTTGTTGGGTGCTATTTCGCCTGGTTTGGGCGATGTGGTGAAGTTGGTCATGGCATTGTTCAACACATAACCTTGGACCAAGATGCGCGAACCAAAATTCAAATTGTTGGTGGTCGTCATGCTGACTGCGTTGCCTTGTGCATCTACCACTGCCAATTGGCTGGTTGCATCGGAGTTAGGTGCTGCTGCGCCTTGTGCCATGGACTGCCCTGATGCCTCAGCCAACATGGCTTCTGGCTGTCCAGGGCCATAACTGGGCAGGGTGTTGGTTTGAATCAGAGCTGCGCGTTGTTTGACGTAAGCCGGGCTGACCAAGGCCTTGGCAGGCACTTTGAAAAATGCAGGGTCTGCCACATAACGATGCCTGTCAACTTGCGCTAATTTGCCGGCCTCGGCAAAGGCATGCGCAAACTCGGGCTGATTAAAGTCAGTGCCCAAGCTGGATTTTTCCGCCAACATTTGCAGCACTTGAAGAACCACCACGCCGCCAAATGAAGGCGGTGCCATGACGCAAACTCTGTAACGCAGGTAGGGACCACACAGGGGTTCACGTTCTTCGACTGGGTAGCTTTTTAAATCTTCTTCGGTCATCAGAGACGGCTTGTAGCCCCTTTGAACGGCAGCCAAAAAATCTGTACTGGCACCATCAGCCCAAATTGCGGAGGGCCCTTTAAGGGCGATGCTTTGAAGCGTCTTGGCATAGTCGGGGTTGACAATGAGCGTGCCCACAGGCTTTACTTTTTGAGCATCGTCAAAATACAAAGCCAACATATCGGCGTGATCTTTGGCGGCTGTTGGCGCTGACAAAATTTGATGCATATAGGCCGGCATGGGAAAGCCCTTGCTGGCGGCCTCTATGGCCGGGACAAACAACGTTGGCCAGGTCAATTTGCCAAATTTAGCGTGCGCTTTGGCTAACAAGGGCAGGGTGCCTGGAACGCCTGCACTCCGGCCGCCACGGCCCATTGAGGCAGAGGGAAGTTGACTCCCATCTACATCGGTGGTGAGGGAGGCGGTTGTTTTTTGAGGAGAAATGGCAAGGCCATCTAGGCTGGTTAGTGATTTTTGAGCGGCATCCCAATGCATCAAGAAAGTGCCGCCACCTAAACCAGACGATTGTGACTCAACCAGCCCCAGCATCAGTTGCGCTGCAATGGCTGCATCGATCGCAGACCCACCTTGTTGAAGCATTTTGAGTGCTGCCTCGGTGGCCATGGGGTGGGCTGTGGTCACAGCCACCTGAGCCGGCTTTTGGGTAATCTCAAAATAGGGGCTTTGAGCGAAAGCGGCGGTACTGAGCAGCGAAAAGATGAGGCAAAGCCTCTGACTAAGACGAGGGTGAGAGATGAAAGAACTTTGAAACATCATTTTTGAACGCGAAGCGCCTCTCTACAGAACCAGTGTATTTTGAAGCATCTGACATAGATCAGCCCGTCTCCGACCTGACTCAAGGCAAAATAGCGCTATGACCTTGAATGCGACTGAAACTACTTTTTTGACTGCAGCCTTTTACAAGTTTGTTGATCTGCCTGACTATGCAGATCGGCGTGCTGCCTTGCTGGCATTTTGCGAAGCGCACAACGTCAAGGGCTTGATATTGTTGGCGCGTGAAGGCATCAACAGCACGATTGCGGGTGTGCCAGAAGATGTGCATGCGGTGCTGGCCTACTTGCGACAAGATCCCAAGCTGGCCGACTTAGAGCACAAAGAGTCTGTTTCAAACAAAGCGCCTTTTCATCGCATGAAAGTTCGACTTAAAAAAGAAATTGTCACGCTGGGTGTCGATGGCATCAGCCCGACCAAGCGAGTGGGCCAGTACGTCAAACCAGAAGATTGGAACGATCTTATTTCTGCACCAGATGTGGTGGTGATCGACACGCGCAATGAATACGAGGTCGAAATTGGCAGTTTCAAAGGCGCCGTCGATCCACAGATACAAAGCTTTTCGCAACTGACTGAATGGGTCAAGCACGCGAAAGTCTTAGAGGCAAAAAATGGGCAGAAGCCACGAGTGGCCATGTTTTGCACTGGAGGTATCCGATGCGAAAAATCAACCTCTTTGATGTTGGAACATGGGTTCGAAGATGTCTATCATTTGCAAGGCGGCATTCTTAAATACCTAGAGCTTGTCCCCCCAGAGAAAAGCCTGTGGGAGGGTGAGTGTTTTGTGTTTGACGAGCGAGTCTCTGTGGGTCATGGCTTGACACCAGGCCCCCATGAGTTGTGCCGTGCTTGTCGTGAACCCTTGCCACCTGGCGCCAAAGCATCAGACATGTTTGAGTTGGGCGTCAGTTGCCCACGGTGTCATGATCACACCAGCGAGGTTCAAAAGAACAGCGCACGGGAAAGACAAAAACAATGGGAAATTGCCAAGGCGCGTCATACCAATCACATTGGCACGCCACAACGTCAAGAAAGGGTTGCTGCCTTGTTACCAGTTGATGCACCTATTTTGTATTCTTTCCGACGCTGCCCTTACGCCATGCGTGCCAGATTGGCGTTGTTGTCAAGCGGCATACGCTGTGAAATTCGCGAAATTGCGTTGTCACAAAAACCTGCAAGCATGTTGGCAGTGTCGCCCAAAGGCACTGTGCCGGTTTTGGTTTTGAAGGACCAAGTGCTCGAAGAAAGTTTGGACATCCTTAATTGGGCTTTACAGCAAAGTGACCCACAGTCTTGGTCGACTGCAGGCACTTCCTTGCACCGAGATGCGGTGGCGCTGGTGCAACAATGCGACAGCGAATTTAAGCACCACTTAGATCGCTACAAATACCCCAATCGCTACGACCTGCCCGATGGATTGGCCAACAGACAACAGGGTGCATTGTTCCTAAGCCAACTGAATGTCAAACTGAGCCAGACGGCATGTTTGATGGGCCCCGCTTGGTGTTGGGTTGACGCAGCCATTGCTCCCTTTGTACGGCAATTTGCCAGAACAGACCGAGCATGGTTTGATGCACAAGCGTGGCAGCCTTTGCAACATTGGCTGACAAGTTTTGAAGACTCAGACGCTTATGCAGAGGTAATGCACAAGTACAAAGTGTGGCACCCAGACGCTAAGCCTGTGTCTTACCCTGCCACGCCTTCAATGAATTGAACACACACTTCTACTTGGGTCACAGGCAACATGTGCCCACCGGTCACCAAGGTAATTTGCGCGCCAGGAATGCGAGAGGGCAAATCTTCGCCATTCTGTTTGCAATCCAAAATTCGATCTTCCTTGGCAAACAGCACATGCACCGGTGTTTTCATGTTGGCGTAAGCCACTTCAATAGCGGGCATGCTCCATGAAGCGTTTTGGATATCACTGGAGGCGGTGATAAAGGTTTGAGGTTTGAGTGACAAAATGCCGCCCCCGCGAATAGCAAAATCTGAGGGCGCTCTTTCGGGGCCGAAAACGACTTTCAATGTCAAAGCGATTCGAAGAAGTGTCCCAGGAATAGCCAATGTCCAGCCTAAGATTTTTCGGATCAGCGGAGAGGAAACTTCGAATACTTTAAATACTTCGGCAGTGGATTCTGGCAAATGCGTCAGAGGCGCAATCAAAGCCAAGGCCTTCACCCTTTCAGGGTGTCTTTGCGCAGCTGCCAATGAAATGGCGCCTCCCAAGGAATGACCGACAAAAACGGCAGACTCAATTTGCAAATGGTCTAGCAAGCTCACAATGGTATCGGCTTGTGCTTCTAAACTGGCATCGGCGTTGGATGAGCGCTTTGAATAACCGCAACCAGGGCGATCAACACAAATGACTCTGTGATTTTGGGCTAAGGGTGCCGCAACGCCATAGGTGAAGTTTTGAAGATTGCCGGCTAAACCATGGACCATGACAATGGCCGGTCCCTGTCCTTGATCGACATAGTGCAGGCGAGTAGACCCTAATTGGGCAAAGCTGCCGGCTGGCGGTAAAAGTTGTTCAGCCTTCTTGTTTGAAAAGGCAGCGAACAAAACCAATCCGACGAGGCTCATGAAGAGCAAAAACAAGATCCATAAAGCAAGCATGTGTTCCTCGAAAGGGGTTAACTGAAGCGCATGACACCATCATTCAAACGGCCGTATTTAATCAGAAAGATATCTTTCAGATAATTTTGATTCACTTGCCACGGCGCAATTTTGCCTTGCTTTGGAAGCACGTCGCGAGCGCGTTGGACATAGCCAGATGTGAATGATAAATAGTCTTGCTCTTCGACCTGGGCATCTCGAATTGGCACGGCTTTTCTATATCCTTTTTTGCGCATGTAATTCAACAGCCTGCAGGTATACACAGCGGTGAGGTCGGCTTTCAAAGTCCAAGAAGCGTTGGTATAACCAAATGTCATGATGGCATTGGGCAAGTCAGACAACCACATGCCTCTGTAAGCCATGGCCTGAGATGCCTTGAAGGGCTTGCCATCTACTTCAATTTGAATGTCGCCCAAAAGGTTCAAAGTTAAACCGGTGGCAGACACGATGATGTCTGCTTCAAGGGTTTTTCCGCTTTTCAATTCAATGCCATTTTCAGTGACGGCATGAATGGAGTCAGTGACCACACTGGCATTGCCGCTTCTGATTTGTTTGAACAGATCACCATCTGGCACCAGACACAGCCTTTGATCCCAAGGTTTGTAATCAGGCGAAAAATGCTTGGCTTGTTCATCTGAGCGCAATTGCTTGGCAGCCATCTTGACCAAGTAGCGTTTTACAAACTCCGGTTGGCTGCGCGCTAATTGATAGGACAGCATGCCTAAGCTGACATTTTTAGCGCGTGTAAATTGATAGGCCCATTTCGGAGGCAAGTACTTTTGCAAAGTCAAAGAGAAGTTGTCCTCTGCTGGCCTTGAGACGACATAAGTAGGGGAGCGCTGCAGCATGGTCACATGCGCTGCCGTCTTGGCCATTTCTGGCACCAAGGTGACGGCTGTAGCACCACTGCCAATGACCACCACTTTTTTCTGATCGTAATTTAACTTGGCTGGCCAAAATTGAGGGTGAACCCACTGACCTTTGAAGTTGGCTTGGCCTGGAAATTCGGGTTGATGGCCATTTTTATAACTGTAGTAGCCGCAGCACAGGTACAAAAATCTTGCTTTCAAAATGACCGGTTGATCATTTTGTTTTTGACGGGCCGTAATGGTCCAACAGGCTTCATCCGTTGACCATGTGGCATGCGTCACGGAATGGCCATGGCGAATGTGCGGTGTGATGCCGTTTTCATCGGCGGTCTTTTGAATGTATTGGCGAATGGTGCTGCCATCGGCAATCGACTTGTGATCCACCCAAGGTTTGAACGAATAACCCAAGGTGTACATGTCAGAGTCTGAACGAATGCCTGGATATCGAAACAAGTCCCATGTGCCGCCAATGGCGTCTCTTGATTCCAAAATGCACCAACTGGCTTGCGGACTGTGCATTTGCAAATGTTTGGCGGCACCAATGCCAGACAATCCGGCACCCACAATCAAGACATCAATGGGCGAATGATCGTTAACCGCGCTCTCTGATGCGGATTGAAGCGAAGCGTTCATTGTTTAAATGCCCAAACTTTCTAGAGTGACCAAACCTTTGGGCGTTTGTAGCGTGGCCAAGATGTTGGCAGGCCCCTCACTGACAGCAATGTGGCCTAAGGAAATGGCGTCATACGCTGCTTGAATTTTGTTTGCACTTGGATGCGAGACAGTCAAAGACTTGAGTGACACGCCTGAACGTGGCAAGTGATTGCGAGGATGCAAATGCATAGGATCGGCTGCCTCAGGCTTGCCCCATTGAATGAGCGTGGGCAGGGTGCCGTCAAAGAGCCTGTCGCCGTCTAGCCTGACCGTAATTTGCCATTGCAGCAGGCCTTTGGGCGTTTTGCGGCTGGCATGGATGACGGGCCCGCGATCAATGCCTTGGGCTTTCCATGCGTGACGTGCGTCTTGGATGTTGCTTGTATTGGCCACAAAATGAATGAGGCGAGGTGACTTGACCAACTGAGCTTGGAGTTGCGGGTTGTCTAAGTCAAACCAACGTGTAGGCGGCGGTTTTTTTTCAATCACGGCATCGGGGTTGATGGCAATGATTTCTAAATAGGCCACTGGAAAAGCGGGCGTGGCAATTTTAAACAGGCGGTTGTGTGTGCCGTATTTTTCATGCTCACCACCTGCAGCAGGTGTGATGCCTAAGGTGGCCTCACACCATTCAACACCTTGTTGCAAACTGTGGGCTGCAACGACCAAATGGTCAATTTGACTTTTCATCAAGCGGCTTCAAATTCGATTTGAACTTTCAATGATTGCGATTTGTCGCAAGCCAATTCAAAGGCTTCTACCGCTTTGTCCATGGGCAAGATACCCGTGATGACAGGTTTGCCATTGATCAGGCCTTCATTCAAGAACTGAACCGCTGTGGCAAATTCCGCATGGAAGCGAAACGTGCCGCGCAAATCAACTTCTTTGGCAACCAACTGCGTCATGGGCAAGCTCATGTCGCCGCCCATGCCCACCGTGACCAAGACGCCGCGCGGCACGATGACATCAAGGCCTGCTCGCAACGCAGGCTCGCTGCCTGAAGCTTCAAACACGGCGTCAAATTGGCCTTTGTCGGCTTTGTATTTGTCAAGCAACTCGGGCTGGGTTTTGAGATTGATGGTTTCGTCAGCGCCCATTTCTTTGGCGCATTTCAGGGGCAGGTCTGCAATGTCGGCGGCCACAATGCGGGCCGCACCGGCACGGCGTAAAGCCCCAATGAGCAGCGAGCCAATGGGGCCACAGCCTGTGACAAAAACTTGTTTGCCCAGCACGCCACCAGCGCGTTGAATGGCATGCAAGCCCACCGACAGAGGCTCGGCCAATGCGGCTTCTGAAAGACTAAGGTGCTTACCGATGGCGTGGGCCTGGTAGGCTTCAATGATGAGTTGCTCGGCAAAGGCGCCTTGAATGTGAGGGAAGGGCATGGCGCTGCCAAAGAAGCGCATGTTCAAACAATGATTTTGTTGACCCATTTGGCAGAAGCGGCAAGAGCCGCATGGGCGCGAAGGAGAAATGGCAATTCGCTGACCCACTGTGAGGTGTTTGACGTTCGCACCAAGCGCGCTGATCACGCCCGAAATTTCATGCCCGAGTGCCATCGGTTGTTTAATGCGCACAGTTCCAAAACCACCGTGTTGGTAATAATGCAAATCAGAACCACAAATGCCCCCAAACGCAACGTTCACGCGAACTTGATCGGGACCCATGTCGGGCAGCTGAGTTGTTTCAATTCTTAAGTCTTTGGCAGAGTGGCAAATGAGCGCGCGCATGAAAAGTGCCTTTCAACGGAAAAGTTAGAGTGTAGCCGTGACGCCACCATCCACATAAAGGATGTGCCCATTGACAAACCGGGAGGCATCGCTGGCTAAAAAGACCGCTGCGCCGCCCAAATCCTCGACATCGCCCCAACGCCGGCTTGGGGTACGGCCCACAAGCCATGAAGAAAACTGAGGATCGTCCACCAATTTTTGATTCAGCTCGGTTTTGAAATAGCCTGGGCCAATGCCATTGACGTTGATGCCAAATTGGCCCCAATCAATGGCCATGCCTTTGGTGAACATTTTGAGCGCGCCTTTGCTCGCGGTGTAGGGCGCAATGCCAGGGCGGCCCAGTTCGCTTTGAACAGAGCAGATGTTGATGATTTTGCCGTGGCCACGCGGAATCATTTTTTGCGCCACAGTTTTGCCAACGTAATAAACACTGTCTAGGTTGGTGCGCATCAGGGTGTGCCAATCTTCGTCCTTGTACTCATGCAGAGGACCGCGAATTTGCATACCGGCGTTGTTGATTAAAATTTCAATGGGGCCCTCATCGGCCTCAATTTTGTTCACAGCTGTCGCCACATCTTGGGCGTTGGTGACATCAAAAACCGATTGGCTGATCTTGAGGCCTTCAGCTTGAAGTAGGGAAGCCGCCGCTGCTACTTTCTCTGCATTGCGTCCATTGAGAACGACATGCGCGCCAGCTTCGCCCAGAGCACGTGCAAGGGCAAAGCCGATGCCTGCAGAAGAGCCTGTAATCAGGGCAAGCTTACCGGTCAGTTGAAATGATTGAAGTACAGTCATATTTAAAAAAATTAATCGGTAGGCAGCGCATATTCATCAGCGCTGAAAACAGTGTGAAATACAGTGCCATCGAACATGGCAATAAGGTCCTTAGAAACTTCCCGACTTTTGAGACGCACCTCTGAGGCCAAGGCAATTTCAATGGATTCACGAGTAGGGTAGCGCACGGAAAGCACCATGCCAAAGTGAGGATCTGCAACATCACTTTCAACTTGTCTCAGTACCCGCACTTCTTGCGCACCTGGGAAACGGGTCCACAAAGGCACGAGCTCTTTGCGAATGTAGTTGTTGAAGGCTTGCTCCATGCCAGGTTTGACATTGCCTTGAAAAAATGCGCATCGAATGAACATGTAAGTCCTAATGTTTGTGAAGAGAATGGGTTTGAACGAAAGAACTATTATGCTTAAGCGCATCCTCTTGGTAGGCGACTAACTTCGCCATGGCATTCTCCAAAAGATCCGATACAGCCTGGTTGATGCTTAAAGCGATGACATCACTTTCATCAGCACTGGGTTTTTCCAAGGTTTTCAGTTGACTGTCTAACAAGCCGGCTTGCATGTAATGGCCCTTGCGATCTTGCATGCGTTGCTTGATTAATTCAGGTTGGCCGTCTAAAAAGAGAAAAATAACGGGGCCCGCTTGCTGCCGGATGCGATCTCTGTAAATGAGTTTGAGCGCCGAGCAAGACACAATGGCGCCCGCTTTGCCCTGAGGGTTTTGTTCTGAATTGGCAAGGTAGTTGGCAATGCGATCTAGCCAAGGCCAGCGGTCGGCATCTTCAAGGGCAATGCCGGTACTCATCTTGGCCACACTTTCCGGCAGGTGAAGTTCGTCGCCGTCTTTCATGGGCAAACCAAGGGCCACTGAAAGTCCTTCGGCCAGTGTTGATTTGCCGGATCCGGAAACACCCATCACGATGATGCGAAGTGGAGAATCTGCTTTGCGCATCAGATGTTGTTTAAATTCATGCGAGCCAATACACCTGCTCTGTCACAGCTTGATTTGAGATGATTTCGCGGCAAAGTGTGTTTTGCCGCGAAATTTAATTTCAGTCTGCCTTGGCACCAGAGGCTCTGACGATGGGGCCCCAGCGTTGAACTTCTGCTCTGTTCATATCGGCCATGGTTTCTGGGCTGCTGCCCATGATGATGTAGCCCAACTCGGTCATGCGTTTAACGAACTCGGGTGACTTGGTGCCTTTCACCGCTTCAGCGTTAAGTTTCATGACCACATCACGAGGTGTATTGGCTGGCACTGCCAAGCCAAACCACACGCCTGATTCATAACCCGCCACGCCTGCCTCTGCCATGGTGGGCAAATCGGGCAGCAAAGGATCGCGTTTGGAGCCGGTGGTGGCCAAAGCTTTGAGCTTGCCAGATTTGATGTGAGGAATGGCCGACGGGATGTTGTCAAACATCATCATGACTTGACCACCCAGAAGGTCCGTGACAGCGGGTGCACTGCCTTTGTAGGGGATGTGTGTGATGTTGACATTCGTCAAAGATTTGAACATCTCGCCAGACATGTGAATGCTGGTGCCACTGCCACTAGAAGCGTAATTCATGGCGCCTGGTTGTGCTTTGGCAAGCGAAACAACTTCTGAAACAGAGTTGGCTTTGATCGATGGGTGCAAAACCAGCACATTGTTCAAGGAAACCAAGGCTGATACAGGTATCAAGTCTTTATTGGGGTCAAAGGGCATCTTGGCGTAAAGCGCAGGATTGATGGCCTGAATGCCGCTGGTGGTCATGAAAATGGTATAGCCATCAGGGTTGGCGCGGGCCACTTCAGCACCGCCAATGTTGCCGCCTGCACCTGGTTTATTGTCAACCGTGACGGGTTGGCCTAAATTTTTTGCTAACTCTAGCGCAATCGCTCTGGAAGCAATATCGACAGCACCGCCTGGGGGGAAGGGGCAGACCAAGCGAATGGCTTTATTGGGAAAGGCTTGCGCCAATGCAGCGGGGGCGGACAGCAAGGCACTGGCCATGCCGACTGATAAAGTCAGAGCAGAAACCCATGAAAATGTTGGGCGTAACTTGAAAGATGCCATTTAAAACTCCTCAGGATCGAAATTGAGCCCCAAGCCTATTTGAATTTTTGGATTTTGAGCACAGGATATTCCCTTGATTCTGTGAGTGAAGTTCACAACAAAATAATTCAATTTCGCGGTTTAATAAGGATTCCATGGGTGTTTTCGAATGCCCCTTCGGACATCTCAATTCTTGAATCGAGTTTGCATGCCATATCTTCCTTCTCTGCTGCTGAATTTGGGCCACGCGCTTGACCATCTGTTTTTATTGATTTTTGCAACTGCTGTGAGTGCCATCGCCCAAGATTTTGGGGTTGCCGGTTGGGAGGACATGATGCCCTACACAGTGGGCGCCTTCATGATGTTTGGTTTTGCCTCGATTCCTGCTGGGCGCATGGGGGACCTGTGGGGGCGCAGACAAATGATGCTGGTGTTTTTTTTCGGCATGGGTCTCTCGGCCATTGCTGTCTCACTCACTCAAACCCCTCTTCAGATGGGTATTGCGCTGACTGTTTTAGGTATTTTTTCCGCCATTTATCACCCTGTTGGTATTCCCATGTTGGTCCAAAAAGCAGTTCGACCAGGGTTCGCCATTGGCATCAATGGTCTAGCAGGCAACTTGGGCATTGCCTTGGCGGCCCTTTCAACAGGATTTTTGGTGGCTTGGCAGGGATGGCGAGTTGCTTTCATCGTGCCGGGTTTGGTCTCTATTGTTTGCGGTTTTGTATTCGCTTGGGCAGCGCCCCATGAGTCGGATGCGCCTGCTAAAAAGAAATCCAATTCAGTCCAATTGCCCAAACATGTGGCATGGCGAACTTTCGCCGTCATGGTTGCAACGGCCACCACCACCAGCGTGCTCTTCAACATTACCACCAATGGCAATGCACAGTTGTTGGCCGAGCGCCTAGATGGCTTGGTGAACGACCCGGCTCGTTTGGGCATGCTGTTGGCTGGCGTTTATGCGGTGGCCTCGTTGGCGCAGTTGGTGGTCGGTAGTTTGCTCGATCGCTTTCCCATGAAGCCCTTGTTCTTTGGTGTCTTGCTTCTTCAAATTGTGGCTTTTGGGGTGGCGTCGCAAACCTCTGGTTGGATTTGGTATTTTGCAGCCATCGCTTACATGGTCATGGTTTTTGGTGCAATTCCATTCACCGACACCATGGTGGTTAGATACATTGACGATGCCATGCGCTCCCGCGTCAGCGGTACGCGCATTGCCATTTCGTTTGGTTTCAGCTCGATTGCGGTTTACTTGCTTGGGCCTGTGGTGAAGGTGGCCGGCTTTACGCAACTCATGGTGGCGCTGACCTGTGTGGCTGCGTTGGGCGCCATCATCGTTTTGTTCTTGCCTAACGAAGCGCAGATGAATGCCCACTTAAAGGGCGGCAGTGGCAACCACCTCTAAGCGCCAATTGGAAGAAGCCAAGTTGGCTTGAACAGTGGCTCTGGGTGGCGTGTGGCCGGGCACAACCCACTGATCCCAAACACGGTTCATGCCTTCAAAATCTTTCAAGTCCACTAAGAATATTTGAACCATCAGCAGCTTGCGCTTGTCGGTGCCAGCACGTTCCAGCAATCGATCAATGGCTTGCAAAACCTGAAGTGTTTGGCCTTCAATGTCTAAGTTCGGATCTTCAGGAATTTGACCTGCCAAATAAACCACGCCATTGTGAATGGCCATCTCAGAAAGCCTGGCGCCCACATCAAACCGTTGAACCATATTCACTTCCTTAGGGCGTGTGTTGTGCCAAATAGGCAATGGCAGCTGCCATGCCGTTGGGGCCATAAGGAATTTTCTGAACCGTCATGGCCGCTTCAACGCCCGCAAGAGCACCCAAGATCATGGGTTCGTTCATATCGCCTAAATGACCAATTCGAAAGACGCGGCCAGCCAAGGGGCCTAAACCACCTGCAATGGCCACTTGAAATTTTTCGCGTGCTACGGTGCGAATGGCTTCTGGGTCAATGCCTTGAGCAACTTCAATGGCGGTGACCGAGGATGAGAAGCCTTCTGGATCTTGGCAGTGCAGTTTGATGGCCCCTGCTGTGGCCCAGCAAGAGACGGCAGCCCTAACCGCTGCGCCCAATCTGTGGTGACGTGCAAAAACCGCTGCCAGGCCCTCTTCTTTGAGCAAGCCCAAGGAAACCTCTAAACCTGCAAGGTGTGCCAGAGGTGGGGTGCCACAAAACTTGGCTGATTGGTTGTCGGTTTTTCGCTCTAACCAGCTCCAGTAGTAGCGAGGTTTGGCATGAGCCTTAGACCAAGCAAAAGCTTTGGCATTGACAGCCACAAAGCCAAGGCCAGGCGGCATCATCAAGCCTTTTTGAGAGCTGCCCAAACACACATCGGCACCCAGTGCATCCATGTCAAAAGGTGCTGCGCCCAAGGAAGCCACCACATCGACCACGTACAGTGCTGGGTGGCCTGTGCGGTTAATGGCGGCGCGAATGGCCTTGAGATCGCTGGTGATGCCGCTGGCGGTGTCGGTATGAACCACCATGACCGCTGAAATTTTGTGCGCTGTGTCTGCGCGAAGTGCGGCCTCAATGGCAGTCACATCTATTTGCTGACCCTCTGTATGAGGTGTTCTGATGACAGGCAAGCCTAAGCTGGTGGTTTGGAGGGCCCATTGGTCAGAGAAATGGCCAGAGCCGGCAATCAACAAGCTGTGTTGGTCAGAGCCTAAATTGGCCGATGCGGCTTCCCAAGCACCATGGCCATTGCTGGCATAAAAGAAGACATCGGAGGCCGGCGATCGAAGCAGCTCTTTCATGCCTTTTTCGCAAGCCGCAATGAGGGCGCCTACGCGGGGGTCTGACAAGTCAGTCATCGGCCTTTGCATGGCGTGCATGACTTCATCGGGGACATGGGTTGGCCCAGGTGAGTGCACAAATCGAATGCCAGGTAGCCGAGGAGTGATGGGAGAGCTCATGCTTTGTACTTTCATAGACAATGACAGTAGAGCATAAATTGAGTTTCAGCTTTCTGATCGAAGCGCTTGAGAAAAATTCAGGTACTTTTTAAAAAACACTAAACTACAAGCCAATCAATCTGGCTTCAGGAAGACACTTCATGCCCAACAAAATGCAGATCATCCCTGGCGCTTTGGCCCATTGGGGTTAATGGCGAATGGAATCCCGCAGAGCATGGGTGGTTGTCTGGGCGACCTTTGTCTGCTTGGCAGTCATTTTTGGCGTGTCCTATTCGTTTGCAGCGTTTTTTGAAAATTTTGCCAAGGAATTTGCAGCGCAGCGGGCCGATGTGTCATGGATTTTTGGTCTTTGCGGCTTGGTGTACTTCGTATTAGGTGCGGGTGGCGGCATGTTGGCCGATCGGTGGGGGCCTAGACTTGTCTGCATGACAGGTATGGTTTTCATCGCTCTGGGCTTGTTTTTGACCAGCTTGGCTCAAAGCTTAACGACCGTCTATCTCAGCTATGGTCTTTTGGTGGGATTGGGCATTGCCCTTGTTTACACCCCATCCATTGCCTGTGTTCAGCCCTGGTTTAACAAGCGCCGCGGTTTGGCGTCTGGTATTGCCAGCTCGGGTGTCGGTGCTGGCACACTCATTTTGCCGGTGGTCGTCAGCTACTTGTTGATAGAGATCAATTGGCGAGAAGCGCTTCAAATGATGTCGGCTGGCGTACTCTTGTTTGGATTGAGTGCTGGATTTCTATTAATGCGGGCCCCCAATCTGAACGGCAGCACAAGTGGCCAATTGCCTGGGCTGACTCTTTCGGCCGCTTTGAAAACGCCCTCGTTTAAATGGCTCTATATGGGCACCTTGTTGGGCGCGCCGGTCATGTTTGTTCCTTTTGCGCATATCTCTGCGGCTGCCAGAGATGCTGGCGTGCCGGATGCACAAGCGGTGGGCCTCGTTGGCTTGATTGGCATTGGCAGTTTGGTTGGTCGTTTTGCAATTGGTTGGTTGGCCGATCGCATGGGGCGAATCAAAACTCTCATGCTGATGCAAGGCTTGATGGGCTTGTCTTATTTGGTATGGGCCGGAGCACAAGACCAGTGGATGTTTGCTTTGTTTGCCCTTTGGTTTGGGCTCAGTTATGGCAGCATTGTCTCTTTGCTGCCTGCCATCTGCATGGATCTGTTCGGGGGAAGGGCTGTTTCTGCCATCATTGGCACGCTTTACACAGGCGCAGCTTTGGGTAATTTGTTGGGGCCCGTGATGGCGGGGCAGGTTTTTGACATGACGCAAAGTTACGCGCTTGTCATCTGGATCACGCTTGGCATTTCAGCTATGGCGACCTACAGTTGCTGGCGTATCTTGAAGTACCCCAAGCTCTTTGAATAATAAGAAACGCTTGTGCGTGTTTTGAATAAAGTTTGACATGGAAATTAGTCAGTATTTGGTGATTGCCAGTTGTGCATCTGTGCTCATTGGCATGTCCAAGGGGGGCTTGCCCTTTGTGGCCATGATGTCTGTGCCCTTGCTTTCTTTGGTGATGTCACCCTTGAAGGCTGTCGTTCTTTTGTTGCCCGTCTACATCATTTCAGATGTTGTTAGCGTGTGGCTTTACCGAAGGAGTTTCAGTCTCATCAATTTGAAGATCTTGGTGCCGGCCAGTATGGTGGGTATTTTGATTGCGTGGTTCACGGCATCTATGATTTCAGACCTGACCATCAAGCTCATCATCGGCTTGGTAGGGGTGGGTTTTTGTTTGCAGACTTGGTTCAAGCGAGGTCAGGTTGAAAGTGCCTTGCCTGCATCGGTTCCCAAAGGTGCTTTTTGGGGGGCTGTGTCTGGCTTTACAAGTTTCATTGCCCATGCGGGAGGCCCCCCTTTTCAGGTTTACATGTTGCCTCAGAAATTACCCAAGGCAGAGTTTGCTGGGACGGCCACCATTTTGTTTGCCATCATCAATTTGGCCAAAATCGGCCCTTATCAAAATCTCAGTCCTTACAGTTGGGATGATTTGATGGAGGCGCTTGTCTTGGTGCCTTTTGCGCTTGTCGGCACTTTTTTGGGCGCTTATCTCACCCAACGAATTGCAGACGCGTGGTTTTTCAAATTGGTTCAAGGCGGACTCCTCTTGGTCTCTTTGAAACTCATCTCGGATGCAATCAGAGGTTAAGCCTATGTTTTTAAACAACTTATTTTTTACCTTATTGTTTCAAAACTACTTGTTATTCAACTATTGGATTTATAACCATAAGTTGATAAACTAGACTTCGTATGAATAAAATCACACTTCGAGCTATTACGGCCTTTTCCAGAACGGACCTCAAAACCAAGGAGGGGTCTTTGTCTATCCGCGCAAGAGAGATCAACTACCAAGGCAAACAATACGTTGCGTTAGAGTCTGAGTCGTCTGAGGAATTGCTGGCGCTTTACCGCTGTATGAATCGTGGTGAATTAAAGCGATTGAAGCGTTGGCCAGCAGAGCTAACGGGCAAAAAGCCAGTGGCTCAAAACACGGTTGCAACTTCCAATGAGAAGAAAACCCCCGCCATTTTGGAGCTGTCGCCTCTCAAAGCAGGGCCTCAAGTTAAAAAGACCAAAAAGCCAGCAGCACGGGCAACTGCTGCCAATGTGAATCAAACGGATCTGTTTGAATCGTAAAAAAACCGCACCATGTGAGTGATGCGGTTTTGGCACAAGGCACCTGCTAAAAAAGCAGGTGTGAGTGACTTCATTAAGCGTGGGCGGCTTTCAAAATCGCATTGAAAGTGCTGCTTGGGCACATCACCTTTTGCAGCAACTCGGTTGAGGGTTTGTAATAGCCACCAATTTCTACAGGCTTGCCCTGCACGGCTTTCAATTCGTCCACAATTTTCTTTTCATTTTCAGTCAAAGATTTGGCCAAAGTTGAAAACTTGGCTTGTAAATCCTTGTCTTCCTTTTGAGCTGCAAGTTCTTGTGCCCAGTACATGGCCAAGTAGAACTGGCTGCCACGGTTGTCCAATTCGCCCGTTTTAGTCGATGGATTTTTGTTGTTCGCCAACAAGGACCCAGTGGCAGCATCGAGTGCTTTGGCCAAGACTTTGGCTTTCTGATTGCCAGTTTTAATTCCCAAATCTTCCAAGGAAGCTGCCAGGGCCAAGAATTCACCCAGTGAGTCCCAACGCAGGTGGTTTTCTTCTACCAACTGCTTGACATGCTTCGGTGCTGAACCACCTGCACCTGTTTCGTACATGCCGCCACCCGCCATCAGCGGCACGATGGACAGCATTTTGGCGCTGGTGCCTAACTCCATGATGGGGAACAAGTCGGTTAGGTAGTCGCGCAAGATATTGCCAGTGACAGAGATGGTATCCAAGCCGCGGATCACGCGTTCAAGCGTGTAGCGCATGGCGCGAACTTGAGACATGATTTGAATGTCCAGGCCCTTGGTGTCGTGGTCTTTTAAGTAGGTTTCGACTTTCTTGATCATTTCTGCTTCATGAGGGCGATAAGGATCAAGCCAGAACAAAGCAGGTGTGCCAGAGTTGCGAGCACGTGTGACGGCCAACTTGACCCAATCGCGAATGGGTGCATCTTTCACTTGGCACATGCGCCAGATGTCGCCCGTTTCAACGTTTTGTGACAACAAGACTTCGCCTGTGGCGATGTCCACAATGTTGGCAATGCCGTCTTCTGCAATTTCAAATGTCTTGTCGTGCGAGCCGTATTCCTCAGCTTGCTGGGCCATCAAGCCAACGTTGGGCACTGTGCCCATGGTGCGAGGATCGAAGTTGCCGTTGGTTTTGCAGAAATTAATGACCTCTTGGTAGATGCGGGCAAATGTGGACTCGGGAATAACCGCTTTGGTGTCCTTGGGTTTGCCGTCAGCACCCCACATCTTGCCGCCAATGCGAATCATGGCGGGCATGGAGGCGTCTACGATCACATCGTTGGGTGCGTGCAAGTTGGTGATGCCTTTGGCGGAATCCACCATGGCCAAATCGGGACGGTGCTCGTGGCAAGCGTGCAGGTCGCGAATGATTTCGTCATGCAAAGAATGGGGCAAGGATTCAATCTTTTCATAAAGATCGACCATGCCGTTGTTGACATTGATACCCAACTCATCAAACAACTTGCCATGCTTCTCAAAGGCTTCTTTGTAGAAGATTCTGACAGCGTGTCCAAACACGATGGGGTGTGACACTTTCATCATGGTGGCCTTGACGTGCAAGGAGAACATCACGCCAGATTTGCGGGCATCTTCCATCTGCTCTTCGTAAAACTCGCACAGCGCTTTTTTACTCATGAACATGCTGTCGACTATTTCGGCAGCCTGCAAAGAGACCTTGGCTTTCAAGACGACCGCCTTGCCAGATTTGGTGATGAGTTCCATGCGGACATCGCGTGCTTTGTCCAGTGTCATGGATTTCTCGCCATGGTAGAAGTCGCCGTGTTTCATGTGCGCAACGTGCGAGCGTGAGGCCATGCTCCATTCGCCCATGCTGTGCGGGTTTTTTCTAGCGAAATTCTTCACAGCCAGCGGGGCGCGGCGGTCTGAGTTGCCTTCACGCAAAACAGGATTGACGGCACTCCCTAAACATTTGGAGTATCTAGCGCTGATGGCTTTATCAGCATCTGTTTTAGGATCTTCAGGGTAATCAGGAACCTTGAATCCTTGGGATTGAAGTTCTTTGATCACGCCTGCCAACTGGTGCACAGAAGCGCTGATGTTGGGCAATTTGATGATGTTGGTTTCTGGGAGCAGTGTGCGCTTGCCCAAATCTGCCAGGTTGTCTGCGACCCTTTGTTCGGGTGTCAGGTATTCTGGAAATTCGCC
>Ga0315909_10003130_pt1 | contig 20456 bp, 39 predicted proteins | sample LakEriMetagenome_11_FD_203527 | JGI IMG/M metagenome (GOLD analysis project Ga0315909, IMG submission 203527) | Freshwater fungal communities from buoy surface, Lake Erie, Ohio, United States - Buoy 2 MA125 | ecosystem: Environmental > Aquatic > Freshwater > Lake | place: USA: Lake Erie, Ohio... | reverse complement strand
GGGCTACTGAACGTGGTATTGCTAAGGAACAAGCTCGTGTGGTTTTGCCTGAAGGTTGCACCGAATCGGTTATGATCATGTCGGGTTCGTTGCGCTCGTGGGTTCACTACTGCCAGCTTCGTATGGATAAGGCAACTCAGAAAGAGCACAGAATTATTGCAGAACAATGCTGGGATATTATTGGCCAACATTTCCCAGATGTGAAGAAAGCTCTTGATGATCTTGTAGCACATCAAGAATTTAAAAACAAGTTACCATAAAAGAACTTATATATAAAGTTACTATGTAAAATGATTGAAGCTATTGTAGCATTAGGAAGAGTGTATGATAACAGTAATGAAGCGTGACGGAACACGCGAGCCACTAGACATTAATAAATTCCACAAAGTCGCTATGTATGCATGTGAAGGTCTATCTGGCGTTTCTGTATCTGATCTCGAAATTAAAACTCATATTCAATTTTACGATAAGATCAAGTCGACTGACATTCAAGAGACTTTGATCAAGGCTGCTGCTGAGCTTATTACTGAAGAAGCACCGAATTATCAGTATGTTGCTGGTAGACTAATCAACTATAATCTTCGCAAAGAAGTTTATGGCGAGTATGAGCCCTGGCATCTATGGAAGCATTATAGCAAGGTTGTCATCGATGGATACTATGATAATGCTCTTGTAACTGCATATAATCAAGAAGATTGGAACGAACTAGCTGATTACATCGATCATGAACGTGATGGTCTTCTAACATACGCTGCCATGGAACAGTTCCGTGGCAAGTATCTCATCAAGAACCGTGTAACAGGAAAGTTTTACGAAACTCCACAGATGGCTTTCATGCTTATTGCCATGACTCTCTTCCAGAATTATACTAAAGACCGAATCAAGTGGGTAAAGGATCTCTATGATGCAATCAGTACTTTTGATATTAGTTTGCCTACTCCTATTATGGCAGGCGTCCGCTCACCTCAACGTCAATTTAGTTCGTGTGTACTTATCGAAACTGATGACTCGCTGGATTCGATAAATGCTACAACATCAGCCATCGTCAAATATGTTAGTCAGAAAGCTGGAATTGGTATCGGTGGGGGTCGTATTAGGGCTATTGGATCTCCTATACGCCGCGGCGATGCTTCTCACACTGGTGTTATTCCTTTTTGGAAGCATTTTCAGTCTGCTGTTAAATCTTGTAGCCAAGGCGGTGTCCGTGGTGGAGCAGCGACACTCTATTACCCCCTTTGGCATTACGAAGTGGAGGATCTACTTGTCCTAAAGAACAACAAGGGAACTGAAGATAATCGTATTCGTCATTTAGATTATGGTGTTCAGTTTAATAAGGTAATGTATGAAAGACTTCTATCTGGAGATAATATCACCCTCTTCTCGCCTAGTGATGTCCCGGATCTCTACGAAGCGTTTTATACAGACAATGAAAAATTTAGAGAACTCTATGAAAAATATGAGCGCTCTACCAAAATCAGAAAAAAAACCATTTCTGCGATTGATCTCTTCTCAACCTTTATGCAAGAGCGAAAAGACACCGGACGAATCTATCTAATGAATGTTGACCATGTAAATGATCATGGATCGTTTATAAAAAATGTAGCTCCTATTCGTATGAGTAATCTGTGTTGTGAGATCACTCTTCCTACCACACCATTAAAGGACATTAATGATGAACATGGAGAGATTAGTCTCTGTACTCTTGCTGCTATCAACTGGGGAAAGATACGGAAGCCTAGCGACTTTGAAAAACCCTGCACCGTCGCGGTCCGCGCACTTGACGCTTTACTTGATTATCAATCATATCCTGTTAGAGCCGCTGAAGTGGGTACTCACAACCGCCGCCCTCTTGGTGTGGGGATTATTAATTTTGCTTATTGGCTTGCTCGTAATGATTCCACTTATTCCTCTCCTCATCTTGAGTTGGTTCATGAGTATGCTGAAGCCTGGTCGTATTACCTAATTAAAGCTTCGGTCGATCTCGCAGAAGAAACGGGAGCCTGTCCGAAATCTAATGAGACAAAGTATCATCATGGTCTTATGCCAATTCATACTTACAAGAAAGAAGTTGATGAATTAGTCGACCCTAGTTATAAAATGGACTGGGACTCTTTGAGTATAAGAGCAAATGTACTTGGAATTCGTAACTCGACTCTGATGGCTCTGATGCCGGCTGAAACCTCAGCTCAGATTAGCAATTCAACTAATGGTATTGAACCTCCTCGAGCTCTCATCTCGATCAAACAGTCAAAGGATGGCGTGCTCAAGCAGGTTGTTCCTGAGCTAAAGAGATTAAAGAATAAATACGAGCTACTGTGGGATCAAAAGTCTCCAGAAGGATATCTGAAGATTATGGCAGTCTTACAAAAGTTTATTGATCAGGCAATTTCAGTAAACACTTCTTATAATCCTCTTTGCTATGATGATGAGAAGATTCCAATGTCTGAAATGATTAAGCATGTTCTTATGCATTATAAGTATGGTGGTAAAACACTATACTATTTCAACACCTTTGATGGTGCTGGTGAAATTGAAGATTCTAAACCACTAGCACAAGGGCAATTAGATGATGAGGACTGTGACTCTTGTACAATTTAACAGGAGTATTAAATGGCAAAATCTGTTTCATCAAAAGACGCACATGTAAAAATTACAACTGGAACCTCACAAGACATAAGACGTCCTAAATTTTCTACTATGAATAAACACAAGAAGAGATCCTTCAAAGCATATCGAGGCCAAGGTCGCCGATAACAGGAGTTGATTATGAATTATATCATGTTGAACACGGACAATTGGGAAGATGTTGGTAAATGGTATCGACTTGTTTCTTTAAATAGACGTACTAATAGTACTGCTACTGAATTGGTTTTAGAATATAATGGAAAAACATTTGAACGAGTCGTGGCTTATCACCAAATTGAATGGGAAGAAGAAAGCTAATTAAATGAGTGTGTTTACACAAAATAAAATTGATAATACTGAGCAACCGTGTTTCTTCGGAGAACCGGTTAATATTGCTCGCTATGATAAACAGCGGTATAATATTTTTGAAAAGTTAACTGAAAAACAACTTGGGTTTTTCTGGAGACCAGAAGAAATAGATCTTTCTCGTGATGGTAAAGACTTTAAAGGACTGAACGATCATGAAAAGCATATCTTTACATCTAATCTCAAGCGGCAAATTCTTCTTGACTCTGTACAGGGACGCGCGCCTAGCTTGGCTTTTCTTCCGATATGTTCGCTCCCCGAACTCGAAACCTGGATCCAAACTTGGGCATTTTCCGAGACGATTCATAGTAGATCCTACACTCACATCATTCGAAACGTATATTCAGATCCGTCGCGGGTATTTGATGAAATGCTCGACATTGAAGAAATCTCAGAGTGCGCCGGAGACATCTCAAAACACTACGATCGATTAATCAAATCCAACAATCAGTACTCTCTCTTCCAACATGACAAGAAGCATATGTATGACCATAAGAAGGCACTGTGGCTGTGTCTCAATGCAGTGAATGCACTGGAAGGAGTAAGATTCTATGTGTCCTTTGCGTGTTCATGGGCGTTTGCTGAAGTCAAGAAAATGGAAGGTAACGCTAAGATCATCAAACTCATTGCCAGAGATGAGAACATTCATCTTGCCTCTACTCAGCAACTCCTCAAAATTCTGCCGAAAGAAGATGAGGACTTTGCTCGCATACAAGAAGAGACTCGTGAAGAGTGCATTAAGATGTTCTATTCTGTAGTTGAACAGGAGAAAGAGTGGGCACGATATCTGTTTAAAGATGGGTCTATGATAGGACTGAATGAGCAATTGCTTTGCGACTACGTAGACCATATTGCAGCTAAGCGTATGGGTGCTATTGGATTAAATGGTAAACCTGGAGTTAACCCTCTTCCATGGACACAGAAATGGATTGCAGGATCTGACGTACAAGTTGCTCCTCAAGAAACAGAAATCACCAGCTATATCAATGGTGGTGTTAAAAAAGATTTAGATGAAAATACTTTTAAGGGATTTCAATTATAATGGATTGGACAACATGCTCCTCGTGTGAGGAAGAATTTAAAATACTTACTGATACTACAACTCGGCCTACGTTCTGTCCATTTTGTGCAGAGGAACTTGATCTTAAAGATCTTTTTGATGAAGAAGAAGATGAATAAATAAATCTTTCCGCTTGTTATGGAATAGATTTATGTGGTTATTCGAAGACAAAGAATTTGTTCATGATGGCGAATGGTATGGTTTCGTATACCTTATTGAAAATCTGACCAATGGTAAGAAATACATAGGTCGTAAGTATCTTACAAAAGCTGGATACAAGACTGTCAAAGGTAAAAGGAAGAAGATCCGTGTAGAGTCCGATTGGGACGACTATTACGGGTCTTCTCCCGCCTTAAAGGCAGACATAGAAGTGTACGGCAAAGAGAACTTCAAACGAACTATTCTTCGTTTATGTAAATCTCGTGGTGAGTGCAATTACTTTGAAACAAAGTATATTTTTGATCATGATGCAATACTAGATCCAAAATTTTACAATAACTGGGTAAGTTGTAAAATTCAAGCGAGTCATGTCAAGGCTCTACTCTTTAACCCCGAACAGGAGACTTTATGAGGTGGGTAAGATATTAGAACATAAGCATTTAATTGTAAGAGCAGAGCTGAGCGAACCTCCATATTTGCCACACGAAATAAAAGACTGGATGAGAAATCTCGTCGATAAGATTGGCATGAACATACTTATGGGTCCATATGCAGTATATTCTGATATGGTTGGTAATCAAGGATTAACTGCTGTAACTATTATCGAAACTTCTCATATTGCTCTTCATGTTTGGGATGAAGCAGAACCTGCTCTAGCACAACTTGACGTATACACATGCAGTGCACTCAATATTCAAGATGTATTTGATGCTATTGAAGAATGGAATCCCACTAAAGTAGAGTATAAGTATATAGATAGAGAAAATGAGTTGACATTAATTGAGAAAAGTATTATATAATACTTATAACATATTATAACTGAGGTGAAAAATGCCACATCCGTCAAAGAATCGCCCTCGTAAAGGTCGTCGTAAAATTGGTTCGACAAAGCGCAAAGCCCGTAATGGTCGGAAAAACAAAAAGTAAGGATACATAATGGAACATTTTGCTAATAATGTCGAAGGATATTTTAATGAAGTTGATTTTAGCTTTTATTCTGATATTGTTCGCCAGTCACCATCGCCAGCTCACTTTGTAGAAGTTGGTTCATGGAAAGGCCGATCGACTTCCTTTATGGCTGTTGAAATTATTAATAGTGGTAAAGATATTCGTTTTGATGCTATCGATAATTTTTTGGGAAGTGAAGAATTATCTGGAGATCTAGACGTAATCAATAATACACTATATAATGCTTTTAAAGCGAACATGTCGCCAGTTGAAGGTTATTATAACGTTACTCAATCAGAAAGTGTAGCTGCCGCGGCCACATATGTTAACAACAGTATTGATTTTGTTTTTATTGATGCTGCACATGACTATGATTCTGTAGTTGCAGATATTGCAGCATGGTTACCAAAAGTTAAACCGGGTGGTATTATTGCAGGACATGATTATAATCATGAGCCAGTATATCGAGCCGTAAATGATAGTTTAAATCACGTGAGTAGATATGGTAATTGTTGGAATGCTGCTAAGGAGAATACATAATGGGTAAAAAGAAAATTCGTAAGGCGCTGACTTCGAAGTCACAGCGGAGATCTGTTGTGAATGGTGTTAAAGAAGCTCGGAGCGCTCGAGCTGGAATTGAAAGTGCGTTGAATAAGATTGCTGCGTGGAAGAAAGGCTTGAATCCTTGGATCACCGTTCGTGGAATTTCTAAGAATATGCCCTTTGTAAAGAAGCGCGCTAATGAAGTTTATGGCGATCCTCGCGCTACATCTAATCTCTATAAAGGAAAGAGTTCTGATGAGTAATATTGTACTTTACACAAAAGACAATTGTCCGTATTGTGTGCAGGCAAAAAACTTCTTTAGTCTTAAGCAACAGTCATACACAGAAATGAAGATTGGCGTTGATTTGACTAGAGAAGAATTCATTAGTATCTTTCCAGAAGTAAAGACAGTTCCTTTTATTATTATTGATGAAAATAAGGTTGGTGGTTATGACAAACTCATTGAATACTACAACAGACCAGAGCAGCACTTCCTGGCAGAATAATTACTTAAAAGAAGCTCTTCATAAGAGCGTCGTTCAGGTAATTTTTGTAAAGAAAGATGGTACAGAGCGTAAGATGCTTTGTACATTAAAATCAGATCTTCTTCCAGCTCAGACTGATATTGAAGAAGCGGTACAAAAGAAGACTCCGAATCCAGACGTTTTAGCAGTATGGGATGTAGAAGCCCAGGGATGGCGTTCATTCCGCTATGATTCGATTATTGGATTTAGTGAAGAACCATGATCTATATGGTAGACATTGACCAGACTGTTTGTCTGACACCTAAGATCAATGATGTACATCGTTATGATATGTCCATCCCATTCTATCATCGTATCGAAGAGATAAATAAACTATACGATCAAGGGCACACCATCATCTATTGGACTGCCCGTGGTTCAGGGTCGGGAATCGACTGGACCGAACTTACCAACCAACAACTAAATGACTGGGGATGCAAGTTCCACGAAGTTCGTCTAGGAAAGCCGTCATACGATATATGGATCGATGATAAAGCTTTCAATGATAAAGAGTACTTCTTCCTTGCTGACCGTGAATTTATCGGAGATATTGATGAATAATGAAGATCTAATTGAATTGAATGAGCTCAACAAGGAGTCGAATGGTGGAACAGAACTTACCACACGAGGCCTCTTCAATCGACTTACAAGGGAAGAGCTCGATGGTATTCAAATTATCACTGCTCGCGTCCGCGACCTTGATCCTAACCGAATTAAGATCTATCATCTCCACGATTTACCTCTCGACCCAGAAGCTGCACATCTTAAAGACCCGGCTTCAAGAGAACGCTTTGATAAGTTGGTCTTTAGCAGCAACTGGCAATATCAACAGTATCGTGACTATCTTGGAGTTCCATATAGTCATCAGTCATCAGTTATTGAAACTGGTGTTGAACCAATTCCATTTGTTGAAAAGCCAAAGGATAAGATACGTCTCATTTATACATCCACACCTCATCGTGGACTAGAGATTCTAGTTCCTGTGTTCTGTGCTTTAGCTGAACGGTATCCAAACATTGAACTAGATGTTTTCTCATCGTTTGGTATCTATGGTCCAGGCTGGGAAAGCAGAGATCAACAATATGAACCTCTCTTCAAGAGAATGAAAGAACACCCACAAATTAACTATCATGGTTGGGCAGATCAGGAGACAGTTCGTGCAGCATATCAAAGAGCACACATTTTTGCATACCCTTGTATCTGGCCTGAAACCTCATGCAGATCTCTTATCGAGGCTATGTCTGCTGGTTGTTTGGCTGTTCACCCTAACTTCTCTGCTCTTTCTGATACATGTGGTGGTCTAACAGTACAATATGATGGAGATCATGAAGATCAAAATCTTCATGCTAATATTTTCGCTCATACTCTTATGTATGCTATTGAAAACATACAAAATAATGACTTAACAAACCTTCTAAGTTTTATTAAAACTTATACTGATACTCGATTCTCTTGGGAATCAATTATGCCGAAGTGGAAGGGTCTTATTGCATCATTAAAGGAACAACACCGTGATCTTATCCAAGGCACCACTCAGAGTTAGTTTTTTCGGTGGGGGTAGTGATATTCCTACTCACTTTGCTCAATGGGGTGGCGCTACAATCTCTACTGCTATTGATAAGTATGTCTACGTAGCAGTCATGCAGACACCACATAAACACATTAAAGTATCTTATTCAAAACAAGAACTTGTGACAAATGTAGAAGATATTCAGAACGATATTGTTCGTAATGCTCTCAAGTTTTTTGGTATTAAGTCAAATATTGAAATCACTTCATTTGCAGATATTCCGACGATTGGAAATGGTCTTGGTGGATCGTCAGCGTTTGCGTGTGCTCTTGTCAAGGCGCTCAGTGCATACCTTGGTTATGAATATATAAATCCATATGGAGTAGCAAAAACTGCATGCCATATTGAAATTGATTTGTGTGGCTGGAATATTGGCATGCAAGATCAGTTTGCATCTGCATTTGGTGGTATGAACTACATTGAGTACGCTAATGATCTTGGCCAAGGAAGAGTTGATGTAAAGCGCCTTGATTCGAATAGTATCGAGAACTATATGATTTTGATTCCTACAAATATGGAACATCATGCATCTAAGATTTTAGATAGTATTAATTTTGAAGCTAAGACTTTTACTATTCGTGAACTCGCTCGTATAGCAGAGATGCAAGGCACTCAAAAAGTAAATCCACTTGAATACGGTCGACTTCTTAATTCTGCTTGGGTTCTTAAGAAACAAATGAGTAATGAAATATCGAATAACGATATAGATAATATGTATGAACGGTGTAAAGAAGCAGAAGCACTTGGTGCTAAATTGTTAGGTGCTGGTGGAGGTGGTTATATACTAGCTCTCACAGAATCTAAAGAAAAGATTCGACACGAGTTCTCAGATCGTACCTGTCTTGATGTGGGTATTTCACACGAAGGAGCAAGAATTGTCTACAGAGATTAATCTTCTAGATATTATCTATGATCAGCACGTTCAGACTATCAAATATGGATTTGATTCTGTAGATCGCCGGCAAGTTCAAAAGGCGGCAGATCTAATCTATATCGCATCACTCACTCACTATTATAATAATATCTTTACAATTGGAAATGGCGCATCTGCTGCAATTGCTCAGCACTGGGCCTGTGACTATACAAAGGGATGTTCTCGTCTTAACTTTAAGCCACGTGTAATTTCACTCGCTGCTAATATTCCACTCATGACTGCAATTGGCAATGATATCTCGTTTGATGATGTCTATTCCTTTCAGATAGATAAGCTTGGTAGACCAGATGATATTTTAGTGGCTATCTCTTCAAGTGGTAATTCACCCAACGTTGTAAAAGCTTTAGAAAAAGCAAAAGAACTCAAGATGAAAACTATTGCTCTGACTGGATTTAATGGAGGCAAAGCTCGCGAGTTAGCTGATATTTCTATTCATGTAGATATTCATGAATACGAAGCAACTGAAGATGTGCACCAAGCAATTATGCATATGATCGCAAAATATCTTCGCACGAAAAATAGTGGTTGACATTTTTTATGTTCTATAATATATTGAATATTATGAAAGTAGAACTTAAAAACAGAAACCCGATCGCTCGAGTAGTTGGTCGCGTACATAAATCTAAGCTGATTCCTGCTAAGAAGGGCAAGGGATCTTTTCGTCGTGTGAAGAAGGTGATTATTAATGGCTATTAAGTTGAAAGCAAAACCAAAGCAGAAGTCTCGTGTGGTTATTAAGTCGATTGATGAGAAGCACTATGGTCCAGAACCAGTTGTAGTCACTGACACAACTCATGCGCTCAACTGGTATAATTACATGTATGATCATGAGAAGGCACGTGATTGGCTTCTTGAGCACATGAAAAAGTCTGGCTTTGAGAAGGCTCAAATTGAAGCTGTAAAGCGTTGCTCTAAGTACAAGATTCCAACTACTATTGGTTGGCAGGCTCGTATGATGATGAATGGCAATACACTTTCAGAATCATCGATGAACTTCTTTAATCAACAGCTTGACCTATTGTTTGCTGAAGGTGAACGCGTTAAGCAAGAAGAAGTTGAAGATACTGCTAAGCCAGTAGATATTCAGGCTCGTGTTCGTGATAAGGCTAATGCAATTATCACCAACATTGAAGAAGAGCTTGATCTGGTCATGGATGGTAAAGAATTCTCCATGTACACCTTCTGCCAAGCCAATGAACTCAACCCTCAAATTTTAAATATTGTTACTGATCACTATCGTCCTCAGTTAGAAGAGATTCTATCAAATGATGAACAAGTAAACGAAGCGTATGGTAAGCGCCAAAAGTTTTGGACTAATTTTTGGAACAATTTCTTCGCTGACATCGATCGTTACCTAAATAACAAGAAGGTAGTAAAGGTTCGTAAGCCGCGTGAGAAGAAAGCTAAATCGGCTGTTGATCTCGTCAAGAACCTGAAGTACCAGAAGGAAGAACCTTCTCTTAAGATTGTCTCTGCTCATCCGGCAGAAATTATTGGGTGCCAGCAACTATGGGTATACAACACCAAATATCGGAAACTGATTCAATATCTAGCAGTGGGTCCTGCGGGTATTCAAGTCAAGGGAACGACTCTTACTGGTTGGGATGTAGAATCCAGTATGTCGAAGACTCTAAGGAAGCCAGAAGAGTCGCTGACGGAACTCTTGTCAGCAGGCAGAGTTGGTCTGAGGTCGTTTATGTCAAATATAAAGACATCGGAAAGTCAGCCTAATGGTAGAATTAATCAAGAATGTATTCTATTAAGGATTATTAAGTGACAGATAACGTTATACCATTTCCAGGATTTAAACGCGAATCTCCTCCGCAGACCGTAGAAGAGATTGTTGATAAAGTAACTCAGACTCGAAAAGATCATGTGGAAGGAGTCATGGCCGACATCGTTCCTGAGTTCATTCATCTATTTGGTTCTTATGGGCTTGATGTTACTTCTGATGAATTCATTAAAGATGTAGCAATGATTATGGAATCAACTAAGTCTATGATAAGTAGACAATATCGTCTTGAACATCCCTTTCATAAAATGGTTGACAATATTTTTGATTTTAGTTATAATGAAGATAGTACAGTCGAATACACATACAAAATTCCAACAACTGATGAAGAGTAATATATCATGATTATCGTCGATCTGTCTCAGGTGATGATTTCTAACCTAATGGTCCAACTTGGAAACCATACTAATACTGAACTCGAAGAAGATCTTCTTCGCCATATGATTCTGAATTCGATTCGTTCATATAACATGAAGTTTAAGAATCAGTTTGGTGAAATGATTATTACATGTGATGCCGGTAATAACTGGCGACGTGAAATCTTTCCTTACTATAAGGCTAATCGTCGTAAGAATCGACAAAAGTCTGAGCTTAACTGGTCTCAGATCTTTGATACTCTAAATAAGGTTCGTGATGAACTAAAGGAGTATTTCCCATATCGTGTGATTCAGATCGATGGAGCTGAAGCCGATGATATCATCGGAACTTTAGTTCATAAGTTTGGTAATACATCAGAGCCAATTTTGATCTTATCTGGTGATAAGGATTTCGTTCAACTACAGCGTTATAATAACGTCAAGCAGTATGATCCGGTACAAAAGAAGTGGCGCATCACTAACGATCCAGATAGATTTGTTCGTGAACATATTATGCGTGGTGATACTGGCGATGGAGTACCTAATTTTCTTTCTGATGATAATACCTTTGTCGTCGGATCGCGTCAAAAGCCCATCAGCCAAAAGAAGCTTGATCAGTGGATTCTTATGAATCCTCGAGATTTTTGTGATGATCATATGCTTCGTGGTTATCTTCGTAACCAGCAACTTGTAGATCTTGACTTCATTCCTGAAGATCTTCGTGATCGTATCGAAGAAGAATTTGTCGCTCAGAATGGAAAAGATCGCAGCAAACTTTTCAATTATTTCATTGAGAAGCGTCTTAAAAATCTTATCGAAAGTATTAATGAGTTTTAAACATGCTAAAATTATCTATTGCACAAATCATTGAAACAGCCTCTAATATTGAGAGTGTCGAAGATCGTGTTCAGTACTTACGAAATAATGAGAGTGAACAGCTAAAATATATTTTAGAACTTGCTCTTGTTCCAGGCGTAAAGTGGGATCTTCCTGAAGGTGCACCTCCATATACACCATGTGAACTTGTTGATCTTGAAGGTCGCTTATATGCAGAGTGTCGAACACTTTATTTGTATTTACTAGGTAATGCTCCTAATCTTAATAGAGTTAAGAGAGAGATGCTCTTTATTGGACTATTAGAATCAATTGATCCTAAAGACGCCGCTCTGCTTATTCAAGTAAAAGACAAGCTACTTTCTAGTACTCTTTCAACCAAAATCGTCAACCTAGCATTTCCGGGTTTAATCAATGAGTAAGTCTATCAAGCGTAACAGTAAGTATAGTAATTATGATGATGAAGTCAAGAGTTATCATGAAGACCATGGGCAGAAGCTAAAAGAAAAACGGCTTAAATCTGCTCTTCGATCTGGTAATAAAAATGCAATCTTCAACGTAATTGAAGAAGATTATTAATGCCAATTTATGAGTTCAGGAACAAAGACACCGGAGAAATCTGGGAAGAGTTCCTCACTATGTCTGGAAAAGACGAATATCTAGTTGCTAATCCTCATGCACAGTTAGTTATAGGCGCGCCTGCTATCATTTCTGGAATAGCAGGCGTTACTCATAAGACTGATAGTGGTTTTAACGATCTGTTAAATAAGATTGGTAACGCAAACCCAACCTCTCCACTCGCTCAACAATATGGAGATAAGAGCATTAAAGCCTCAAAGACTCGCGACGCCGTTAACAAAGCCAAAAATAAAAAATAAGGATGACTCGTGACCGAAGCAAGACTTACTAAAAGACAGAAAAGAATTCTACGTCAAAACGGAGAACAAGAACTGATCAACAATAAGCCAACTTTCAACTCTCCAAATTTTAACTTGAAACGAGTTCATCCACTTACTGATAATCAGAAAAAGACATTTGAAGCTTTTCGTGATGGTAAACATCTGATGCTTCATGGTATGGCTGGAACTGGTAAGACTTTTCTCTCCATGTATCTAGCAATCAATGATCTAATGTCTGGAAATAGTGAACAAGAAAAGATCTACGTAGTTCGTTCTGTAGTTCCAACTCGCGATATGGGATTTCTACCAGGATCTCAGAAAGAGAAGATGAAGGTCTATGAAGCTCCCTACTATGCTATTTGTGGTGAGTTGTTCGAACGTGGAGACGCTTACGATATTCTAAAGCAAAAGAATGCTATTGAATTCATGAGCACTTCATTTGTTCGTGGTATCACATTGAACAACTGTTATATTGTTGTCGATGAATGCCAAAATATGGCAGATCAAGAATTGCATAGTGTGATGACTCGTATTGGTAAAAATTGTAGAATTGTATTTTGTGGAGATTTTAGACAAGACGATCTTTCTTCTGAAAGAAGAAAGGAATATTCAGGTCTTATTAACTTCATGAAAATTCTTCAAAACATTCCTGATTTTGAATTTATTGATTTTGAAATAGAAGATATTGTAAGAAGTTCTATAGTTAAAAGATACATTGTTGCTCGACATAAACTTGGAATGTCTTAATTGTCTAGAGGCCGATATCGTGCGCTCTAAACTTGTGAAGGAATACATAATTGCTCGCCAAAAGCTTGGACTACAGCCGTAAAGATTTTGAATTCGATCTACTCGAATTTGTACATCTGAATCGTATTGACGGAGAAACTGCTCGTTTGTACGAGACTCCTACTGGTGAACGCTATCCATCAGTAACTACTGTGCTCGGAAAGATGTCTGACAAGACCGCCCTTGACGAGTGGCGTAAGAGAGTCGGGAATGAGGAAGCCAATAGGGTTTCATCGCGAGCCGCATCTCGTGGGACGTTTATCCATACTATGTGCGAAAAGTACATTCTTGGTGAAACTGTCGACATGTCAATGCCTCATAACATGATGATTTTTAATCAAATTAAGAAAAATCTTGATGAAAAGGTTGATATGATTCGTGCAACAGAATGCACACTCTTTAGTCACCGGCTCAAGATTGCTGGAACGTGTGATTTGATTGCTAACTATGATGGTAGACTATCCATTATTGATTATAAGACATCTGCTAAGCGTAAGAGAAAAGATTGGATTGAAGGTTACTTCTTACAGTGTAGTCTTTATGCTTACATGCTATGGGAGATGACTGGAATTGGTGTGAAGGATATTGTTATCATCATCGGCGTTGATGATGAAATTGAGCCTCAGGTGTTTGTTGAAAGGCCTGTAAATTATATTGAAAAGGCTGTTGATTTAGTTCGATCATATCACAAACTTTATAAGTAATTGTTTTAAATCAAAACTAAAATGCACTCGGTTGATTCTGAGTGCATTTTTTTGTGTACATTATATGAAAGTTTTGATATATTAACAATATAAGGAATGAAGGAAAACATTATGACTGCTCCTAAGACTGTTCTCATTGGTGATCGTGTTCGTTACGAATCTGCTGCTGGTACGATTCGAGGTGAAGTCACTAAAATTGACTATGCAGAAAATGCAAATGGTGACGTCATTCCGTGGATTACGGTTTGTTATACCAAGTTCAATCGTGATTGCTTTGCCCGCATTCCTGGTAATTGCTTGGCAATGTATAAGTTTGTAGTAATGTTTCGTGATGTTGATATTCAAATTGCTCGTGGTGAAAAGGAGTTTGCATAATGTTTATTGTAAAGCTGATCGATCATATTGCTGAAGAACTCGGTGTTTCGGAGAAAGCTTCGACTAGCTTTAAGCTCGGCTACTTAGAAGGTGCCATGGAAGATATTCTTCTTCGAGTTCCGGAAGCTCGAGCGATCATGGAAAGCCATGCTCGCCGCTACAATTTTGTGGGAGTCGAATAATGACTTACGAAGTACATATCATCAATGGATTCTATGAAGATGGAATCACCTCCACTTCATCAATTTTTAGTGGCACTCGAGAAGCCTGCTGGACTGAGTTCTATAGACTTATGCAGCTCGAAGATAAGTATTTTGATAATTATCTTGTTAAGAAGCCGGCCGGCGATTGGTCTAACTGCGCTGCTGGGTATCCTACTAGGTGGGATGATCCTATCAAGGAGATTGCATAATGACTCGGTTGTTTGAATATATTGTCGCTCAGGATGATCCCTTTGAGTTTGTCTATGAAGGTATCTCTGGTACTCATGGTGTAGAGACTCAGACTGTTCTAACAGAGCTGTATAACGATATTTGCATTGATCAGTATCTGCATCCGGATGATGATTTTGAAAAGATCATTGATCGCATGATTAATTATATGGAACATGCATAATTTTGTTGACATTATTATCAAAATAAACTATACTAAGAATATACGGAATGGAGATTGTCATGATTAAGAACATTTTGATTTTTCTTGGCTCTGGTATTTTTGTTTTTGCTATGATTACACTGTGGGAAATTCAACAGACTCTTCCCGCATAATTGAGGAATTTATTATGTTTAAAGTTCGTGTTCTTGACTGGTCTGGTGGTGCTAAGAGCAACTTCTCTATGAAGTTCGCTAATGGCTATACTGTATCCTTGGCTATGGGTGACGGGACGTACTCGACGGGTACTGCTGACACTGGGTTTGTTTCTGCTGAAGTTGCTGCTTGGGATGCCGATGGTAACTGGGTGAAGCTTGGCAGTAATGATGACGTTGATGGCTGGCAGGATACTGATAGTGTGCTGGCTATAATGAATAAAATAGCTGCAATGTGATTTAACAGTTGACATTATTTTGAAAATAGACTATACTTAATTATCAATTGGAAAGGTTTTTGTTATGGCACATATGATTGAATTTATGGATGGCAAGGCTTCGATGGCTTATGCTGGTGAAACTCCTTGGCACGGTCTTGGTACGGAAGTTCCGGCTGATATCACTCCGAATGATATGCTCAAGGCAGCCGGTCTTGACTGGCGCGTGACTCCAGTTCCTGCCTTTGCCGAAATCGCTGGTAAGCAGGTTGACGTCGGTCACTCAGCTCTGGTTCGTGACGTCGACAACAAGATCCTCGACGTAATCACTAACGACTGGATTCCGAACCAGAACGAAAAGGCTTTCGAGTTCTTCAACGATTTCGTCGCCGCTGGTGAAATGGAAATGCACACCGCTGGTTCACTTCGTGACGGCCAGCTTGTCTGGGCTCTTGCTAAGGTCAAGGAAAGCTTCGAGCTCTTCAATGGCGATGCTGTTGAATCCTACCTCCTCTTCACGAATCCACACAAGTATGGTTGGTCGATCGACGTTCGCTTTACTCCGATTCGTGTGGTTTGCAACAACACTCTGACTCTGTCGCTCAACACTCAGTCGAGCAAGATCGTCAAGGTTAGCCACCGTCGCGAATTCGATCCTGAGCTGGTCAAGGAAACTCTTGGCGTTGCAAAGGAAAAGCTTGCCAAGTACAAGGAAATGGCTGCTTATCTTGGCTCGAAGCGTTTCAACGATGAAAATATTGTTGATTACTTCAAGCGCATTTTCCCTGTCTCTGGTTCCAAGAAGGAAATCAGCAAGAATGCTAGCATCGCTCTGGAAATTATGGACCAGCAGCCAGGTGCTGAATTTGCTGAGGGTAGCTGGTGGCAGGCTTTCAACGCTGTCACGTTTATGACTGATCACATGATTGGTCGTTCTACTGACAACCGTCTTACCTCGGCCTGGTATGGTTCAAACAAGAATCTTAAGACTCGAGCACTAGAAACCGCGGTTGAATTTGCAGATGCTGTGTAATGACTAATGAAGTGATTGCAGCTGGTATACTGGTGATTGTGTGTGCAATCATCAGTTATATCAGTTATCGTGGTTATATTCAATTTGATAATGATTATGATGATACGCACGTTTGATAAATAAACGTATGGTAGAACAAAATGGCGTTTACTTTGTTGGAATGATGATTGAAACTGAGGAAGACGAGATCGTCTTTCCAGTAAAATTTCATACAAAAAATTATAAGGAGGCGCTTATACTTACGAGTTGTATCACAGAAGGCGATCCACGAAAACGAGTTATGTTTATTGAAATGGATGAAGAATTATGAAGAAGTTTATTGTATCTATGATTGTTGGTAGCATGCTTATTGCCACTCCAGCCATCGCTCGTGAAAATCGCGATCGACACCATAGAGAATACAATCATCGAGATCGCGATCGTAACACTGGCTGTGGCTGGTTGTGCGGCGCTATTCTTGGCGGAATTGTAGTAGGCACTATTAGTTCCAGTCAGCGAGACTCGCGGGATCGTAGTCGTGAATATGATAATCAGTATTATCCGCCTGATAATCGTTACGATCGACGCTATTGTGTACGCGAGCAGGTGACAGAATGGTATCGCGGAGAGCGCTACGTCTATTGGCAAACTCGCTGCAATTAAGGAAACTAAATGAAGAAGTTTATTGTTCTAGCAGCGCTGACGCTGGCCACTCCAGTGTTTGCACAGAAGACGCCGGTTGGTAAAGCTTATAACGCCAAAGTTATTAAAGTAACTGATGGTGATACTATACAGATTGAAGCACTCTGGGTGCCAGCACCAATTAAGAAGCAAATTTCAGTTCGTATCTATGGTGTAGATACTCCAGAAAAAGGTTTTCGTGCGCAGTGTCCCGCAGAAGATGAAAAGGGTCAAGCAGCGAGCGCCTTTACAAAGGATCTAGTGGCCAAAGCGGTGAAAGTTAGATATATCCTATATGATTGGGATAAGTATGGTGGCCGAGTGCTGGGTGACATGATTCTTGATGGTAAGAGTCTTCGAACTCAGTTAATTGCCAACGGATATGCTAGAGAATATTTTGGTGATGCAAAGCAATCTTGGTGCAATTAAGTGTTGACATTTAAACAAGAATAGATTATATATAGTATATCAGTTGTTGACAATCAACGATAAAGGTTCTGAGGACACGGGGGCAGTACCCGTCACCTCCACCATAAGTGATCTTAGTCTTTAAGATCCTAGTTTTATAAATAACTAGGAAGGAGAGATTAAGTGAAGCATATTCATCATAAAGTGCCTAAGTATTTGGGTGGAACTGATGACCCAGAGAATTTGATTGAGTTAACTGTTGAAGAACATGCAGAAGCTCATAGAATTCTCTACGAACAACATGGCAGATGGGAAGATCGACTAGCATGGTTGGGACTTTCTGGCTTAATAAGTAAAGAACAACTTGTTAAGGAAATGCTAAGTGAGGCTGGCAAACGAGGCGCGGCTAAAGGAAACGCTAACAAAACTGCAAGGCGTGGACCAAAGCCCGGAGAGTTTAAGCCAACTGGAACTGGTGGATTAAGATGGTTTCATAATCCAGAAGATCCAACTCAGAAATGTTGTTTAAGAGAAGGTCAGATTCCTCCTGAAGGTTGGGCAAAAGGTCAAGGTCGAAAGACAAGATCATTTATGACGGGGGTGAGATAGGATCGACTGGGACGGAATAGGGCGGTTCGAGACTGATTGCTTGGCAAAGTTGCCATTAAACACAAATGCTAACGATAACGATAGCGTTGTAGGTATCCGCCTAGCGGCATGACCTCTTGGGCCCGCCGGAGCCTCGAAACAGAATCCGGCAACTTAATATATGGTATAAATAAAATATCGCAACGGAGGTTCAACCTCTATTGACTCTTACAAAGCTTCAAGTCTTAGGGCTAGAGAGCAGTATCTTTAAGATACTACTGACGAAACCATAATGATTTTGCATTTCCAGTAAGAGGGAAATGGATGGAAGATACCTTCGTTATTTCATTTTGTATCTTCTCATAGCGACGGACAAACTGTTAGGCTGAGATGCCTTTAAAGCAGTCTCTGTTTGCCAAGATCATTTAAGATTAGAGGATACAATGAAACTTTTCGAAAACAGGAAGGACTTTCCTTATCTGCGTTGGGGTGAAGGTTTTTTCCTAGGAGCCATTGCAGTTACGAGTGTAGCTCTTGCAACTCCACAGAAAGAACCAGAGGTCAAGGTGATTAAGGTTCCGGAAATTCAAGTAATAGAAAAAGAAAAGATCGTAAAGAAGCCTGTTTATCTCAGCGCTTACGATAAACAACAAATCCAATGCATGGCCGAGAATACATATTTTGAAGCTGGTCATGAACCCTATAAGGGCAGGATTGCGGTCAACAACGTCGTGTTGAACCGCGTAAAAGACAAACGCTTCCCAAAAACACCATGTGCGGTCATCAATCAGAAGGCCAGAGGCGTATGCCAGTTTTCATGGAAGTGTGAAGGAGGAAAGCGAATTCAGGATCTGGCTGCATATCGCAAAGCCAAAGAGATCGCTGAAAATGTGTACCTAGGAAATTACGGTGACGTAACAAGAGGTGCAAAGTTCTATCATGCGGACTATGTAAGTCCATCATGGGGTAGAGTTTTTGATCGCACTGCTAAAATTGGTGCTCACATTTTTTATCGAGGATAATTGATTATGGTGGACGACGTTATTCTACAAAAGACTATGTCGAATGAGAAGTTTATTAAAGAAGTAGAAATACTAGTAGTAAAATACAAACTTGATTATATGGATGCCGTCGTCCACCTCTGTGAAAAGAATAATATAGAGATTGAAGCGGCTGCTTCTATCATTAAAAATAATATCAAGATTAGGTCTAAGATTCAAGCGGCCGCTGAAGATTTGAATTATTTGCCAAAGTCTGCGAGGCTTCCAGTATGACACCGTTCGAGAGTTATAAGACTTTTCTTGCTGTTAAGAACCATTTTACTACAGACAATTATGATTATATCAAGTACAACGGCAAAATCGGTGCAAGCCAAACTAGCTTTGAGACTCGCAAAGATAAGTATCAATTCTATAAACTATCCAAGCATAAAGATCCACTTAAATATCTAGTAGCCAATTTTGTAGATGGTGATCTCAAGTGGGTTGGTGATCTCTTTAACGATGATTCAGAGAAAGTTTATTCTGAATGGCTCATGCGGCAACAGTCTTTGACTTATATTTTTGAGCAAGATCTAAATAAGTTGTTGACAGATTTTGATACTAATGTTATTGTAAAGAATGGACAACATCCATATTTACTTAAACAATACTTGCGGCGTCAAATATCTATTGAAACTATTATTATTCTGAATGATATTCTTGGTTTCTTTAGTCACTGGAATAAGAAGATTGAAGATACGGTACTTTGGCCAAGCATATATAAAAAGTTATCTAAATATAAACCATTCTTTCATTATGATGCATTTAAATGTCGTAAGATACTGAAAGATAAATTTGCAGGTGATTGATGTCTGAATATTTTCGTTACTCTACTGAACCAGCGAATCCGGCAATGACTGCTCCGGCACCTTTAGCTTCTTCAAAACATCTATTTGAAAAAATGCTCGCCGCTAAGCAGGCCGGTAAAGATAATTACTGGACTGTAATGTGTGAAGTGTTTGCTGAAGACTTTAAAAATCTTCCTAAGGAAAGATTCAAAGTCTGGGCTTCTGTGATGTCAGTTCCTTTTATGACTCGTGCTCGGTTCCTTGATTACTTTGCTGCAGTCCTTCAGTGGAAGGAAAACGCAAAGGTTCGTTATGCTCTTGAAGATCCTGATATTGGTATCACTGAGCAAGATCGTGGTATGTATAATCTATTTGAAGATTTTACAACAACAATGAATCGTGTTCAGCATATGGCTCATCTTCTAATTAATGGATGGAC
>Ga0315909_10003129_pt1 | contig 20458 bp, 10 predicted proteins | sample LakEriMetagenome_11_FD_203527 | JGI IMG/M metagenome (GOLD analysis project Ga0315909, IMG submission 203527) | Freshwater fungal communities from buoy surface, Lake Erie, Ohio, United States - Buoy 2 MA125 | ecosystem: Environmental > Aquatic > Freshwater > Lake | place: USA: Lake Erie, Ohio... | reverse complement strand
CATTAATGTTTTGTATTTTATAAGTTAATATAGGGAAGTTACCCGTAATATTTCCACAACCACCATTACCGTCAAATAAAAAAGTAATAATATCACCAATTTCAGGTGTACCTGTTGTAGGTGAACAAAAATCAGGCTCCAACACTATTAAATTACCGTTACATAAACATAAATCTACAGTGTAGTTAGCATTTTTTGTATAGGCTGAGTTTGTAATTGCGGACCAACTGTAAGGAGTACCTGTAAAAAATCCTCTAGTTGCCGCAGTATTATAAATTGGGGAAACTACCGATTCTTGAATGGCAATTCCGTATGTACTTCCTGAAGACCCTTTAACATAAAATGGGTACTTCAAATTCATTTTATTACTATTTGGTTCTTGACTACTATTTTGAGAATTATAAGCAGCTTCTAAAATAAAATTATTAGTTTGATTATAGTTTGGTGCAGAATTATACGAAACTTCACTATCCCCAATTTGGAAATATCTGATATCAAATCTACCCTGAGATAGTCTTAACCTACCTGTGTCCGTAATTCTAGTATTAAGTAATCCTGAAGTGTTTTTTATTATATATGCCATATTGATAAATATTAAGGTGTATAAATTTGTATTTGATTTCTAACAACTCTGTCTGATATTATTTGACAACAGTTACAAGAATTACTAATGATGTTTAAATATACAGTTACGTTAGCCTCTCCTTTAGTTATACAAGGAAGGACTGATTGACCATTAGTTTCTGTGTTAATACCAATTTGAATGGTTCCTGTTAAAGTATCTCCGTTATTAAATGTAAAAGGTCCTGACTTATACATAGCATTACCTGTTTGATTTATGTATATTGGATTACAAGTATCTGATGACCCATTACCTAAAGACAATGGAGTCATAGTATTAATTGTTTGAGGGGAACCATTTATTAAGAATGAATGGTTATTAACATCCCAAGCAACTGAGCCAGGTCCACTACCAATAACAGAATATTCTAACATAAATTCCGCAGTAACATTAATTCCCAAAGGTAATGAAAACGGATTAGACAAATCATATTGGAATGAATAATACTTGTAGTTACCACTAGTACCGTCATAAGTAAAGTTTGTTGCCGTAGCCGCCAACGTGTACGTATTAACATTGGTACCTCCAACAGTTATACTTTGGTTAATTATATAATTATTCGCATCTTTATAATATACATTATATGTATTAGGTGCTAATCCCGTAAACCAACCAATTGGGTTATTAAAATTAACTCCATCTAAAGAGAATGAATAAGGCGCAACTCCAAGAATAACATTAGCACCAATAGTACCGTTATTTTGATAACAATCCGAAGGTGTTGAATTAAGGGTTAATACGGTTTTAGAGGATTCAGGTATAGACGCACAAGTTCCTATTTGGGCAATAATATAATATTCCATTCCAAGAGGATTATATGAATACCAATTACTATCAGGGATATTATCAAAATCACCTGACCTAAAATACCCACCATAAGGTAAATAACCCAACATTTCCCAATACCCATTAGTATTCCAAGAAACATTTGCGGTATTACCTGTATAATAAGGTTTACCATTTATTGATGTACCTGAATCACAAACATCAATTAATGTGGTTACATTATTCTTTGTATCTAAAAGAGTAATACAAAGACAAGTTAATGTTGGTGGAGTAGGTTCAACTTCAAAATTCTCATATGTCATACAAGATTGATTGTAAAGTGTAATACCTGTTGTAGTGTTTGGCACCGCAACTTGCACACCACTTATATTCGTTAAACTAGCCAATGTTATTCCCGTGGCAGGTAATAAAGAAGGATATAATTGGGCAATATTACCACTACCGATTATATCGTAATATATAGTGTATGGACCTGTAGAAGTTCCTCCTGTTATTTTTATAGTATAATAATTATCCATTACAACCTGAAATTATTTCAATAGAATTTATAGTATTAATATTACCGCTAGTTATTGTTAAAGTATATGTAATATCATTAGGGGCGATATTACTATATACAATATTATTGTAAATACTGTTATTAATAGTAAGTTCTCCTGTACTATAGGTACTAATACCACATCCACCCGTAGGTGTTTGAGCATCTACATATACATCTATAACATCTCCTATTGTTATCGTAAAATTACCTCCGTTAGTTGGTCCGCCACAAGGAGTTCCACTATTAAATTGGTAAATAGTTACCCCATTCAATTTAATCCATCCCGCAGTTTTAGCACATTGACAATTAGGACATTCTTTAAAATGTGACCAAGTAATGTTTTGAGTCTGTGGTAACGGAGTTGCGGTTGGTGTTGCGGTTGGAGGTGGTGGGGGTACTGGTAATATTGGAGTTGGTTGAGGTACTGGTGTAGGGGTAGGTGTCGGTGTTGGAGTTGCAGTAGGTGTGTTGTATTCAATAACTGAACCATCAAAACTGCAATCAACAGACGATGTTAATTCACAAGTTGTTGATGCGGTAAAATCCCCCCATAAATCTTTAACATTAACAGTATAAGTCCCTGAAGGTTGGTTAAATATAGTATTACCCGTTATACTTGAATTATTGGGTAATGTCCACACAACAGTGTATGGAGTGGTTCCACCTGTAACATAAACAGATAGTATACCGTCATATCCGTTTTCACTTGGCTCGTTAATAATATTACATTGTACACCTAAAGGAAGTAATGTTATTGGTCCACATTCATTTTCACTTTGTCCAGGTATTGGTACATTACTAGTTGTTGTAGTAGTTGTTGGGGGACAAGGTTGACATTCACCGTATTGACAACTATTACTAGGTTGAGTGTTAACTAAATAGTTTCCTCCTGCATTTAACGTCAAATAAGGTTGTGAATTAAATTCAACTGCCTTATAACAAAAAAGATAAGGTTGTACAATAATTAAAGTACCAATAACAAATTCATCTTGATTGATGTAAGTATTCGATAATTTATATAGTTTATTATCACAACAACCTCTAACATATTGACTTTTTTTACAAGGAGATGTGACCGCAGGACCTAAAGTAGTTCCATCAAAATATCTTACAATAACACCATCAGATACATATGCTGGGGATACAGGTATCGTACCATTAATGTCGTAAAAGGCTGACCAACTTATTGTCGACGCACTACTTGTTTGGAATGAAGGGTCACAATAGTATCCAATGACTGGGTTAATCCCAAATCTCCAACAAGCATCCGAATCAGTGGCACCGATAGCTAAATATTGTAACGTTAACGCCATTATATATTTATTAAATCTTTAATTTCACAACCATTATCATCAATAGCCTTAACACTCGCAGTACTTAAAGGTAAGTAAGGTGCTGGAACTAAAAACGTATATGGTATGTCAACGTCGTTTATGGTTGTAATGAAAATACAATTCAAATAACTTCCGTCACACAGATAAATATCGTATGGTTCAGTTCCATTTAAATTTGTTATTGTTATTGTTTTATTCATATTTTATATTAATTAACAAGGCACTACATCAATAATAACTCCTGAGTTAGAAATTTGAATAGCGTAAGCCGACCCAACTCCATTTAATTTTATTGCCACCCATTTATTACCTCCTGCGGTTGGTAAACTAGGATATGAGTCATATACAATATCTCCAACAGTGATAGAATTTATTGTAGACCTTTGGATAAGATAACCTCTAACCGCATTATAAGTTAAACAAGCAGATGTACTAGTAAATGCGTCGGGTACTGTTCTTCCTATGTAAGTGAAAAATCCTACTGTAGGGGTTGGCGATGGTGGTGTAGGTATTGATGAACAACAAATAGCAACAACTTTATTAGCGGTTCTTAACGCCACATACATTCTATTTGTTGGTGGGTGATATTGTATTGTGAAAGGTTGTGACGATAAAGGTATTTTATTTTCAACAATTCCTGTTGATGGGTTCATAACCGCAATTGTATTATCACCACTATTAACAATATATAACCTTCCATTAGTTGTATTATATTCAATAGCGGTCGGATTTGAAAGTAATGCTGAAGTATATACGGCACCTACAGTACCTCCAGTTGGGTTAATGTTTATAATTGAAATTGCATTAGCTTGGTGTGGTATAAATATTCTATTATTTGTAGTATCGTGTCCTAGTTTTCTTATGGTTCCTAAAACAGGATAAGACAATGGTATAGTACCTATAATACTATTTGTTAAAGGATTTATAATTGTTACCGTATTCGTAGTAATATTAGTTAGGAATAATCTATTATTGTATGAACTATGTAAAAATCCTCCTCCACATTTACCAGGTATACCTGTCATAACACCAGATACTGTCAATGAAGGTGAGAATACTCTAATAATTTCTCCTGTAGTTGTTCCACTATTATTAGTAATATAAACATAATCATTTATAGGATTATAAACCATTCTTCCACCCGTATTGGACGCTGGTCCAAGATTAGTTGTTTGAAACGCAGTTGATGAAATACTAAGTGGGAGTTTAACAATTATTTTATTATTATTATTATCATAAACCATATCAGTACCAGGGGCAATAGGATTATATGGTGTTGGTGGTATTGAATTTGTTGATGTATTAATCTGATATACACCACCAGGAATTATAGTTGTTCCAGAATAATTTAATACTCGTACTGTATTAGTATCGTCTAATAATAAATCTATAGGACTAAAAGCCACTGATGAAAATTCACTAATAACCACATCGGAACAAGTGGTTGGCGTTGGGGTTGGTGTTGGTGTACTTGTTTGAGTTGGAGTTGGCGTACTTGTATTAGTTGGAGTTGGTGTCGGAGTTGATGTTGATGTATTTGTTGGCGTAGGTGTAGGTGTTGATGTATTTGTTGGCGTAGGCGTAGCAGTCGGACTATCCGTAGGTGTTGGAGGAATAGTTGCGGTAGGCGTTGGGCTTGCCGTAGGTACTGGTATTGTTGGGTACGGAGTTGCAGTAGGTGTTTGAGTAGGTGTTGGTGTTGGAGTACCTGTAGGTGTTGGTGTTGGTGTTGGTGATGGTGGAGGAAGTGGTGGTGTTGGTTGAGGACATCCGTCACAATCTAATCCGACTAATCCTGTGATTGAATTCAATATAGAATTTGAAGATAAGTTAGATAATGAATCGTAAGTTACACACACAACAGTTTGGTTAATAACTGCCGTCATAGTATAACCAGTTTCTATGGTAATATTATTATAAATTAAATCACCATTTATATAATACTCATCACCTGTTTCACAATTTATTAATTTTTTAGTTTGAGAACATTCAAAAGTTTCGTCAAATATTTCATAAGTTAAACTACCAAGGAAACATAAATCTCTATTAACTGTAGGTGTTGGTGTTGGAGTCGCCGTAGGTGTTGGTGTAGGGACCGTAGTTGCGGATAAACTAATTGATGTACTTGAACAGTTTATTGTTGGTGTTGGTGTAGGAGTTCCAGTTTGTGTTGGAGTTGGAGTTGGTGTAGCCGTAGGTGTTGGAGTTGGGGTAGGTGAATAACATTCAAATACCGCATCAAAATCAACAATATCACAAGGATTTGTAGTAGTTGTGGTAGTTGAGCAACCACCAGCAAATAATTCATATATATCAGGACAAGAACTGTAACAAGGTTCTTTACCGTAAAATATACAAGGACCTCCTAAAGAATCAGAAAGACACCATTTATTACCATCATAGAAAATGTAACCAAAATCACCACCAATTGCAAAAGTAGTATAATAATAAGGATTACCACCATAATAACCTTGTAATGTGAATGTACCATCATATGAACTTCCATTACTTAAACAATAATTAACCAAACAAGAATTGGTCGGTGTAGGTGTTGGAGTTTGGGTTGGAGTAGAAGTCGGTGTAGGTGTTGGCGTAGGTGTTGGCGTAGAAGTTGGGGTTTCTGTTGGAGTTGGCGTAGGTGTTTCTGTTGGCGTTTCTGTTGGAGTCTCTGTTGGTGTTTCTGTTGGAGTCGGTGTAGGTGTTTCGGTTGGCGTTGGTGTCGGACAAGGATTATCTATTAAACATAAAGAACAATCAACATCTCCGTAATAAGTCGCTGAAATACCAACGTAAGTTGGGTAAGAAGGATTATAAGAGTGAACAAGGGCACAACCAACAAATCCAATAGAGTCGACATAATAAAATTGACCAGGATTTATAGAACCTGGTAATCCAGATATATTATATGTTGAACCGTCACAACAACTAACAAACGAGTAAATAGGTTGTGTTGGTGTTGGGGTTGGAGTAGGACATATTTGTGAACAATCAACTCCTGTGTATATCGCAATACCATTATAAGGTAATGATGTATCTACACAAACATTTAATAACAGAGTACTTCCTGATTGATAATCTCCACAACAATCATAATATTCCCAAAATGGAGCATCAGTTACCCCCGAAGTACAAGTAATTGGTGTAGGTGTTGGTGTAGGTGTTGGTGTAGGTGTTGGACAAGGAAATACAATTAGACAAGTTGCACAATCAGCATATCCTAAGCCAGCAGATACTGTTGGGTACGATGGATTGTAAGGTAAAGGAATACTATTACAAGTGTAACAAGAAGAACCTATATTGTAAGTTGTGCCAATAGATAATGTAGTAAATCCAATAATATTAAAATCTACCTCATTCAAAGGTGGTGGTTCGGTACTACAACAGTCAATAAATACATATCTAAAAGCAGCCTCTTCTGTTGGCGTTGGCGTATTTGTAGGAGTTTCTGTAGGTGTACTAGTCGGAGTAGAGGTCGGTCCTTCAGTTGGTGTTGGAGTACTTGTTGGTGTATTAGTCGGAGTACTAGTTGGCGTAGAGGTTGGTCCTTCAGTTGGTGTTGGTGTAGGTGTTTCGGTTGGCGTTGGTGTCGGACAAGGTCCGTTATCAATAACGGTTAAACCTGGATTGTTATCATAACAAGCACCAAACGCTAATAAACAAGCACATATTTGAATATCATTACCGTCCGCAATTTCAAATCCAAGAATCTCATTTCCTTCACAATCAACATAATCAAAAAACTGAGGAGTACCAGTTGTATTTATAATTGTATAAGAAATACAATCGGTACAAAAAGGATTTGAACATTCAGTTTGAAATACTAAAGCTAAGCTGGCCGTTTGACGAGGTGCTGATTCAGGTTCAATACAGGTCCAACAACTACCATCACATTCAGACGAATATGTTTGACCAACAACGCCATCAAAATCATTTTGAACTATATACTGACCACAACAACTTATAAATTTATTAGATGAAATAGGTGGTTGGGTAGATGTTGGTGTAGGGGTTGGTTCAATAGGTATTGGTGTTGGAGTAGGTGTAGGTGTTGGAGTAGGTGTTGGTGTCGATGTCGGACTTGTGGTAGGTGTCGGTGTTGGTACAATTGGGGTTGGCGTAGGTGTTGGAGCCACCGTAGTTGACGTAGGCGTAGGAGTTGGTTCTCCAGGTGTAGGTGTAGGGGTTGGTGTAGGGTCAACATCACATACACAATTAGTACAGTTTTTACCTGTTGGGTGACAGATATTACAAGGGTCTGAAACTAACAATTCTGAACAAAAAGTAACTATTTGGCCAGGAAGTACCGTAATTGTCGTATTATCTTGCAACTCACAATCAAGATAAGTTACTAAACATTCATCAAGACCTTCACTATTATCCGCTTCCCAACATATAACCACAGGTGCTGGTGTTGGAGTTGGGGTAGGTGTTGGTTGTTGTCCACAAACACAATTTTCGTCAATACCCGCATCTAAAATATTGATTGAAAATGGTTTATTAATATCATAACAAATGAATACACCTTGGCTACCACTACCTGTTTCTAAATTTCCATTACAATCAAAGTAACTGTAATTATCGGCATCGATAATTAAACCCCTGTGACAATCACAAGGCAAATCTGTAGGTGTAGGAGTTGGTACCACCGTAGTTGACGTAGGCGTAGGAGTTGGGACAACTGTGGTTGAAGTAGGTGTAGGGGTTGGCTCAATAGGGATGGTTGTTGATGTTGGAGTTGGTGTTGGTTCAGGTGTCTGAGTTGGTGTTGGTGTCGGGGTTGGTGTTGGTGTACACGGTCCGTTATCAATTATTGAGATACCAGGTGTTGCACTAACAGTACCTTCGATAGCACAAAAACTTATTACTTCATTTTCAATTGGGAAATCCTGAGGATTACCGTCACAATCTGTGTAAAATACCGTTCCAGGTCCACCACCAGAACTTATAGCGGTGTAAGAAACACAAGGTGGAGTAGTAGGTGTAGGTGTTGGTGTTGGTATTTGTGATGCACAACAATTATTAGTACTTGTTATAGTTGAATTTACTAATATTATCGGTAAGTCGTTTTCATAGTAATATATTTGAGGTGTAGTGCCAATTGGATTACAAAAAGCATTTAAATAATTACCTGCAGTATCATATGTATTTGTTTCAGTATTACCTATATCACCACAAATTTTGTTACTAACATATATAGTATTATCCAAATATATGGTATTACCTATAGCATTATCTAAATCTATTTGAGAAATGTTAACATCCCAATAATAGCAAGGACAAGGTGTTGGCGTCGGTGTTGTTTGAACACACTGTGGACAGTTTTGAGGTGATGGGTCTCCTGCAGGGTCACCAGGCCCTTCACATACTTCATATCCTTGGGTATAATATGTGTAAGAAGTATTTGGGTATTGAGTATCTAAATCAATGGCAGGTGAGGGAGGAATTCCATCATAACCTTTGAAACAAAAAACAGGACTTCCATTATTAACTTGATATACCTTATCAATTAAAAAAGTTAAGGTAGATGATGAGTAATAAACATATGGTGGACAACAAGAAATACCATATTGAGATGGTAGTGGTAAACAATCTAAACAATCTTGTATTGGTTGATAATAAGAACCAACTAATCCGCCATCATTATAAAAAATTGTAGGGTCTTGGGTAATATATTGATAACAATAGTATTGAGTTGTTCTAAAATAATCACCAACAGTTCCTGAAACAGGTGATAAAAATAAGAAACCTGTATTACATTGTTCAACAATAAAAGAATCAGTACAAGGCAATTCAATAATACAATTTGTACATCCGCCAGGAGTGTAAGTTTGTATGTCTAAAAATTTGGCACTAAAATTAAATGTTGTAGCAGAAACAACAGTATAACACCTACCATTATATTCGAAAAAATCACCAGTAACTGGTGAATTGGGTAAATTAACGGTATATGTTCCAACACCACAAGAACAACCGCTAATTGTATAAGTTAACATAGGAGTACAAGCACTATATTCATCATTACAAGTTAGTCCTGCTAATTGAGATTGGGGAACCCAAGCTCCAAATGCCAAAGGATATGTACCAGTACCACCTGTACTATAAAATTCAAAGCATTGGTTATTCCATACAATTAAGTCACCACTACTATAATTATTATTTGTAGGGATAACAACATCATATACAGTAAACGGTGAATCACATTGTTTAATTTGAACATTTCTACATCCAGGCGCACCACAAGCATTAACCTCAAATTCATTAGTAATTGTAACATCAATACCTGTACCACCTGATAATTGTATTTCATAACAAATACCAGTGTTTTCATCAAGCACAACATCATTAGGGTCATAAAGACCTAGTGTTTCAATTTCTAAAGTTTCACTAACTCCACACCTATTTGCGAAATAAAATTCCATCTATATTTTAACCTTATTATGATATAAATAATCAGTTCTTTGATTTTTGAATCAAAGACTTCATAATATCAACATATTTTATTGTTGAACTATTTTTATCAATATATTCAAAATGGTTTATGTTCTCTTTTAATTTATCTAAAGGATTTATAATAATGTAGTCACCTTTATAAAATTTGGTATCTTTTAGGTTATCTGTGACACCCGCCATATGTAATATTGGTTTTTTATTATAAATATCAATATTGTCAGTTGCCCAAGAAAAATCCAATTCTTTTATTATTTTAGTATCTTTTCCAAAACACCATAAGTTCCAAAGAACACTCCACATTTCCGCAGTCCAAAATTGTATCTCACCAGGACTTATTGGAAATCTTCTTTGGTAATCTATCATTTGGTCATACAATGTGGTTGAATCATTATATATCTTATACCATTGTTCTGATGTAGTATTTTTAATAATATATTGACCTCCTCCTGAATTATCTTGGTTACTCGCGACACAATCAATATCAATCCCAACAACATCTACCATTTCTTGTAGTAATTGGTTTTCTTTAGAAATTGGATGGGCGTTCTCATATCTGCGACAACAATCAATAATATATGAGTACGCAATATATCCCTTGGTGTCAGCTAAATAACAATAATCATCATCAAGTAATAAATCATAATTAGGTAGTTCTCTAAAGACAATATCCGCATCGTGAAGGAAAAAAACTTTACCATTTTCAGGAAATTGTTCTAACCATTTGTGAACTAAATAAGGTTTAATACTTGGTATATAATGTTTTTTATCTCTTTCATCATTATAAAAATGGACATTATACCCTTTTTTAGTTAAACTTAAAGCGCCTTCAGATGGTTCAGTAGCTCCGTTAACCAAACCAAATATTATATGGATTTGAGATGGTTTAATACCCATTTCAGTAAAATTATGACCATATATCTCACATTGCCAATGAAAATAAGGTACGTCAGGTTGTGCGGTAACGTATAATAACTCAGACATATAAATTTTTTAAAATAATAATAAGATTTTATTGTTTTTTATAAATAGGAAGATTATGGATATATTTATAATAGTATGAAGTTAATTAAAACGATACACAAATTAGTCGAGGAAGCAGAGAGAGATTATTATTCTGCGTGTGAAAGATGTGCAGATGAAAGAACCATCAAAAGACTTGAAAAAAATTATATGGACACTTTAGAGTTAATGAAAAAACTAAATAAATTAGAAGATAACTCTAACAAGAAGTAATACTTTCCATTGATTTAATCCCCCATTTTACGTATTATTGTTCGTAAAACCTATTAGGTTTTTATAATCCATATATTAAGCTAAACGAACAATGAATAACGGTCATTATGATTTTATCGAAATCGGTACCTCAGATTTTGACACATTAATTGAATTGTCCGATGATAACACTGTTGGTCTAAGTATTGAACCAATAAGATATTATTTGGATAGATTACCAAATAAAAAAAATGTAAAAAAATTACAGGTTGCCATCTCTGATAACGATGGTCATCTTGATATCTACTATATCCCCGATGATAAAATACAAGAACACTCTTTACCTTGGTGGGTTAGAGGTAGTAATAGTATTAACAACCCTCATCCTTTTACAATTAAAGAAATCGGTGAAGAATTATATAACTCTATAGTAACAATAGACAGAGTACCCACAATTTCTTGGGATACTTTAGTTAAACAAGAAAACATTCAATCTATTGATTATTTAAAAATTGATACTGAAGGTTTTGACCACGTCATTTTAAAAGATTATTTAAAAACTTGTGAAACTAATCCAAAATTATTAGCAAATAAAATAAAATTTGAGTGTCATAAGGAAGTTTCAAATTTAGAGGAGATTGAAAAATTAATTCCTAAGTTTAAAAATTACTTTATTGAAAGACACGAAAGTGATATTACTCTAACAAAAGTTAAAATACCTAGAATAATTCATCAGACTTTTAAGAGTGAAAACTTACCTGAAGAATTAAAAGGATGGGTTGAGGAATTAAAGAGTCGTAACCCTGAATTTGAATATAGATTCTATAATGATGAAGATTGTATTAATTTTATCAAAGATAATTACGATGAGGAAACTCTTAACGAATATCTTTCAATTAACCCTTCTTACGGTTCTTGTAGAGCAGACTACTTTAGATACCTATTAATGTATAAAGTTGGTGGTGTTTATTTAGACATTAAAAGTTTTGCAAACACACCTTTAAAATATATTATTAAACCTACCGATGAATATATCTTAACTCATTGGGAAGGTAGGGATTGGTCAGAGGAGTTAAACTACTATCACGGAGAATTCCAAAACTGGCAAATTATAAGTGCACCTGGTCATCCATTTTTAAAAAAGACTATTGAGATGGTTAAGGAAAACATCAAAAACTATAAAGGTGAGATGGGTAAACAATCTGTATTACGTTTAACAGGACCTATTGTTTATAGTAAAGCAATCCTATCATTATTAGATAAACATAAAATAGACTCACCTGACTCTCCTGTAAGAGAATTTAAAATCTCAGAAGAGTTAGGTATGACTTATAGAATATCCCTTAAACATCAACATTTAATATACGGCCATAATGCAAGTGAAGATGAACCAATTATCCTGAAAAAAACAAAGGATAAAAAAGCATATGTATTATATGCAACAGATTCATATTTGGATGTCGTAACTTCTTGTGCAAAATCAATACGAGAATTTAGTGACTTACCAATTTATGTGTATATGTTAAATTCTGTTTCAGTTGTAGATGTTCCTAATACAAAAACAATACAATGGTATTGTAAAATAAATTCAGATAACAATCTATATAAAAAATCGGGAGATAACTTTTTTATAGATAGAGGTAATCGAACAATTTATGACATATTAATTCAACGTCCATTAATCACTAAAAATGTGTTAGAGAATTATGTTGAGACGGTTGCTTATGTTGACAGTGATTCAATTGCAACCCCATATGTTGATAGAATTTTCGATATGTACGACAATACCTCAACATTCCCTTACTTTGTTGAGGGGATATACGACTACTTACATATAGATGGTAGAGGAGGTGCTGATAGTAGAGATGATTTAAGCACAACTTTAGAACATCCTGCTTGTGAACTATTTAATGTTGACCAATATGTTAGACAAGAATATCGTCAAACAGGTTATTATGTTGCAGGACAAAATACCATAGATTTCTTAGACGAATGGTATTGGATGTGTATTAACCCAAAAGTTTTAAACGACTTTAAGTTATATGCTCCTTATCACGAAGAAACCATTGTTAACATATTATTGTGGAAGAATAAAATTTTTAAAGGATTACCTTATTGTTATATTAATGGTAGTTCTGATATGGTTGATAGAGTTTATAATGAATTTAATTTTAATGGTGTTTCTAATCATATTTCAAATTGGGTTAGAACTCCTTCAAATTTAAATGATTTATTATTTTATCACGGAGAGAAAAGAATAAACGTTATGAATGAAATGATAGACAAAATCAAATCATATAATAACGTACCTAAAAAATTAAAAGTTTTATTCTTAGCACCACACCTTTCAACAGGTGGTATGCCATCATTCTTACTGAAAAGAATCGAGTCATTACAAAAATATTCAGACCTACTTGAATTGTTTGTAGTTGAGTATTCAAACCATTCTGACTATTACGTAGTTCAAAAAAATATGATTAAGGAAATTATTCCTAGTTCTAACTTTTGGACCCTTGGTAGTGATAAAACAGAATTACTAAAGATTATTAAGAATAACAATATTGATATAATTCATATCGATGACGTTATTGAGGAATTAGACATTTATAATCCAATACCTAAAGAACTACTTGAAGGTCTATATTCAAAAGATAGAACTTGGAGAATTGTTGAGACTTGTCATAACGTATCATTTAGACCTGATTTGTCTAAAATGTTACATCCTGAGGCTTACGCTTACTGTACACCATATCACGAACAAGTAACATTTAAAGAGTTACCTTCATACGGTGAAACAATGTTATTTCCAATAGAGTACAATCCTATCACCAATGAAGAAAAACTAAACGCAAAACAACAATTAGGATTTGACTTAAATAAAGTACACGTAGTTAATGTTGGCCTTTGGACTAGAGGTAAAAACCAAGGAGAAGGTGTTGAATTAGCAAAATCATTAATTAATTCAAACCCTGAAATACATTTTCATTTTGTTGGTAATCAAGCACCTAATTTTGAAGAGTATTGGTCCCCTATTATGAAATCAATTCCTAAAAACGTAACAGTTTGGGGTGAGAGGTCGGACGCTAAAACATTTATGATGGCTGCAGATGTTTTTATGTTTAATTCAACTTGGGAATGTAATCCTTTAGTATTAAGGGAAGCGGCTTCATATGGATTAAAAATATTATCAAGAAATTTACCTCAATATATGGATATGTTTACACCATATATAACTGAGATTGATGAAAATATAAAATCAACTAAAGATAAGTTACTTAATCTAATTAAATCAAACATTAGTTATAAAATTCCACAAGGCGAATTTGAGTCTTTTGGTGAACAATATTTTAACTTCTATAATAAAGTAAAAACTTTAGAAATTAAAAAACAAAAAGTATCAAACATTAATACTCAAATTATTCAACATTATGTGAATCAACCTTATTTTGAAATTAAAGGTAGTTCAGATAAAATTTTTAACGTTAAATTCTTTGATGAGATAAATTATTGTCATTATGAAAATAATTTACCCGCAAATCATTGGGTCAAATTAAATAGACAATATTTTACTAAATGGAGAACTGAGGTTTGGGAAGATAACGAATTAATTTATAATAACACTTTAGACTTTACAGGTAAGAGAGTTTACATCGCATTAGACAGTAAATCTTTAGGTGATTCAATATCTTGGATGCCGTACATTTTAGAGTTTAAAAATAAGCACAATTGTCATTTAATTGTTTCAACATTTTGGAATAAATTATTTAAAAAATCTTACCCTGAACTTGAATTTGTAGAACCAGGTGTTACGGTAAATAATTTAAATGGTATGTATAAATTAGGATGGTTTTATAATTCAGATTACGAACCTGAAATACCTAACACAATACCATTACAAAAAACCGCAACAAATATTTTAGGATTAGAGTTTAAGGAAATTTTACCTAAAATTGATTTTACACCAAAATCTAATCCTTTTAAAGAAAAATATGTTACAATTGCAAATGAATCTACATCAGGATTAAAGTATTGGAATAATCCAAACGGATGGCAAGAATTAGTTAATTACTTAGTAGATAAGGGATACAGAGTAATCAATGTATCTAAAAATGGTGACACATTAAAAAATGTTACAAAATTAAAAGACACTTCAATCGAAAATACAATGAATGTGATTCATCATAGTGAATTTTTCATAGGTTTATCAAGTGGGTTGTCTTGGTTATCTTGGGGTATTGGTAAACACGTAGTTATGATTTCTAACTTTACTGAACCTGACCACGAATTTACAATAAACTGCACAAGAATAACAAATCCATCAGTATGTAATGGTTGTTGGAACAACCCTAAATTCAAATTTGATAAGGGAGATTGGTATTGGTGTCCTGAACATAAGAACACCCCAAGACAATTTGAATGTCACAAATCAATTACATCTGAAATGGTTATAAATTCAATACAACACTTAATAAAATGAACTTAGAAAATTTTAACTGGGGATGGATGAATAATTCCGAAGAAGGATTGGTTCACAAACATCACATAACGTTTGAAACGTTTGAACATAAAATGTATGAAAAGGTATTTGAGGTAGAAGAAGGTGACATCGTATTAGATATCGGTGCCAGTGTAGGTTCATTTACTTATTCAATACTTGATAAAAACCCTAAACACGTATATTGTGTAGAACCTAGTGAATTGGAGTTTCCAACGTTAATTTCAAACACAATAGGTTATCCTGTCACCCCAATTTTAAAAGGTATTTCAAATACTAACACATATGTTGATGTAGAACATCTATATGATAATAAATCAAAGATGGAAGGTATGACTTTTAAACGGTTAGTGGAATTATATAACTTAGAAAAAATAGATTTCCTTAAAACGGATTGTGAGGGCGGAGAATATGATATTTTCAATGATGAAAACATTGATTATATTAAAAATAATATAAAAAAAATAGTAGGTGAATGGCATTTAGGAAGTCCTGAACTTAAAGAAAAGTTTAGAAATTTTAGAGACAAATATCTCTCACAATTCAATAATATTGAGGTCTATTCTGTAGATGATTTTAACATTAAATGGGATTTATGGAATGACCACTTTATTGAATACTATGGTGAAGTATTAATTTATATAGATAATCGTTAATTATGAAAATAGAAGTATCAATTGGTGAGATAGTAGATAAACTATCAATACTCAGAATTAAAAAGAATAATATCTCAGATTCTGAAAAATTAAAAAATGTCACGACTGAATATGATTATTTATATTCAATTGTTTTTGACGAATTAAAAATAGAAGAAAGTGATTTTTATAACTTAGTTTTAATTAATGAAAAACTTTGGGATATTGAAGATAAATTAAGGGATAAAGAAAGAGATAAGTCTTTTGATAATGATTTCATAGAATTAGCTCGTTCTGTATACTTTACCAATGATAAAAGAGCCGAAATAAAAAAAGATATTAACTTAAAATACGGTTCTTTATTTGTTGAAGAAAAATCATACAAAGAATATTAATATGAATTTTACAAAACCTAATAACGACCCTCAAAACTATTATTGGTGGAGTGAGGGATTTTCTCAAGATGAATTAAGAAAGATTTATTCAGATTTAGAATCAATTCCTTTTCAACAAGCAACAACAATTGGTGCAAGTGAGGATGATACAATTAAAGAAATACGAAGTTCATCAATTAAATGGATTCCAAAAACACAAGAGTGGAATTGGTTGTATGAAAAATTAATGAATATGGCGGTAGAAGCTAATTCTATATGGAATTTTGATTTAATATCCGCAGATGAATTAATTCAATACACTGAATATTATGACGTAGAAGGTGGTCACTATGATTGGCACCAAGATATAGGTCCTGGTGACGCCTCTAAAAGAAAAGTTTCAATAACGGTACAATTATCAGAATCAGATGAATATGATGGCGGTGATTTAGAAATTTGGCAAGGAGGTAAATCATATATAACTGCTCAAAGAGGAGCGGGAGTTGTATTTGTGTTCCCGAGTTATATGATGCACAGAGTAACAAAAGTTACTAAAGGTACTCGAAGGAGTTTTGTCTTATGGGTAGGTGGTAGTCACTACAAATAAAAAAGGGAGATTAATTAAAATCTCCCTTTTTTATGTCTTATGAGGTACAACCTCTTGTTACTTTAAATGTGTAACTAAATTTAACCGTACCTCCAATACTTAAATTAGTCGTATTAAATCCTAATACAAATAATGTATCACAAGGTTCTAATGTATCTCCAATAGTGTATGATGTGTTGAAACAAACGACACCAGTTGCATTACTAAAAGCTTCTGAAGTATCCGCTAAATGTGTCACAGTTACAGGGTCAATACTTGCTGCGTCCGCACAACTAAATCGACCTATAGCACAACCGAATAGATTACTCGAATCGGCCCCTGTACATTGAGCAATACCACAAACTTCTATTACATCACCATTATAAAGGTACCAAGGACAAGGTATTCCTACGTTAACGTATTGAGCATCAATTGGGTCTGTTTTTTCTCTAGCAAGTGCCGTTGGGATGTTTAAAGTACAAGAGTCCCATCCGCAAGTTCTATCCCCAACCCAATAAACAACACTATTTTGATTAGGTTCTTCTTCAAAAGCTCCTGAGTGTGACGCAATAACCCATTTTTGACCAAGAGTAACATTAGCCTGACCTCCACCTGCGTCGGTAACATTAACACAAGTTCCTACAAAGTTAACAGATGTCGCAGTACCAACTACGGTAGTACCTTCATCTTTAATCGAGATGGAGCCACCTCCACCACCGCCTGATGTACCAGATGTTCCTGATGTACCTGTAGGTCCTGGAGGTCCTGGAGGTCCTACTATGGTTGCTCCTGATGTACCACTTGTACCTGATGTACCGTTAGAACCTGGTGTTCCATTAGTACCTGGTGTACCGTTAACCCCCGATGTTCCTGAAGTTCCTCTTGTACCTGAAGTTCCGCTTGTTCCCGACGTACCCGAAGTTCCTGGAGTACCAGGACCACCATTAACACCTGAAGTACCTGATGTTCCACTTGTACCTGATGTACCTGGAGTACCAGGACCACCATTAACACCCGAAGTTCCCGAAGTTCCTCTTGTGCCTGATGTACCCGAAGTTCCACTTGTACCTGATGTACCTGGAGTACCAGGTCCACCATTAACACCTGATGTACCACTTGTACCTGAAGTTCCACTTGTTCCTGGAGTTCCTGGACTACCATTAGCACCTGATGTACCACTTGTACCTGAAGTACCATTAACTCCCGATGTTCCTGAAGTTCCACTTGTTCCTGGAGTTCCTGGACTACCATTAGCACCTGATGTACCACTTGTACCTGACGTACCGTTTACACCTGAAGTACCGCTTGTACCTGATGTTCCTGGAGTACCAGGAGTACCATTAATACCTGACGTACCTGATGTTCCTCTTGTACCCGAAGTTCCTGAAGTTCCTGAAGTTCCGCTAGTACCATTAACTCCTGAAGTTCCACTTGTCCCTGATGTACCGTTTACACCCGATGTTCCTGAAGTTCCACTTGTACCATTAACTCCTGAAGTACCGCTAGTACCTGACGTACCTGGAGTACCAGGAGTTCCATTAATACCTGAAGTTCCTGAAGTACCTCTTGTTCCTGAAGTTCCGCTAGTACCTGATGTACCGTTGATACCTGAAGTTCCGCTAGTTCCTGAAGTTCCGCTTGTTCCTGAAGCTCCGTCAACACCACTAGTACCTGAAGTTCCACTTGTTCCATTCACTCCTGAAGTACCACTAGTACCTGAAGTTCCGTTGATACCTGATGTTCCTGAAGTTCCACTTGTACCATTAACTCCTGAAGTACCGCTAGTACCTGATGTACCATTTACTCCTGAAGTTCCTGAAGTACCTCTTGTTCCTGATGTACCACTTGTACCACTTGTTCCACTTGTTCCATTAACACCTGATGTTCCAGACGTGCCCGTAGTTCCTGATGTTCCACTTGTTCCATTGACTCCTGAAGTACCACTAGTTCCTGATGTACCATTAACCCCTGAAGTTCCTGATGTTCCATTAACTCCTGATGTTCCACTAGTTCCTGTTGTACCGCTAGTACCCGAAGTTCCGTTGATACCTGATGTTCCTGAGGTTCCGCTAGTACCATTCACTCCACTTGTACCTGAAGTACCTGTTGTACCACTAGTTCCTGAAGTACCATTTACTCCTGAAGTTCCTGAAGTTCCATTTACTCCTGATGTTCCTGAAGTACCTCTTGTTCCTGATGTACCACTTGTACCTGATGTACCACTTGTTCCTGAAGTTCCGTTAACGCCTGATGTTCCTGATGTACCGTTTACCCCCGATGTTCCACTTGTACCAGAAGTACCCGAAGCTCCGTCAACACCACTAGTACCTGAAGTTCCACTTGTTCCATTTACACCGCTAGTACCTGAAGTACCTGTTGTTCCTGATGTACCTGAAGTTCCATTTATACCACTAGTACCTGATGTTCCTGTAGTACCTGAAGTTCCACTTGTTCCGTTAACACCTGAAGTTCCTGATGTTCCTCTTGTTCCTGATGTTCCGCTCGTTCCTGAAGTACCACTAGTTCCGTTAACACCTGAAGTTCCTGAGGTACCTGTTGTTCCTGAGGTACCTGAAGTTCCGTTGATACCTGAAGTTCCACTTGTACCTGTTGTACCACTAGTTCCTGACGTACCGTTAACTCCTGATGTGCCTGAAGTTCCAGTGGTTCCTGATGTTCCACTTGTTCCGTTTATACCACTTGTACCTGAAGTACCCGTAGTTCCGCTTGTTCCTGAAGTTCCGTTGATACCTGATGTGCCTGATGTTCCACTTGTTCCATTTACACCGCTAGTACCTGACGTACCTGTAGTTCCAGATGTACCTGAAGTTCCATTAACACCTGATGTTCCTGACGTACCTCTTGTACCTGAGGTACCACTAGTTCCTGAAGTTCCTGTCGTACCACTAGTTCCTGAAGTTCCATTAATTCCAGACGTACCTGACGTCCCTGTAGTTCCTGAAGTTCCACTTGTTCCATTAATACCTGAGGTTCCCGACGTACCATTAATACCTGACGTACCACTAGTTCCTGAGGTACCTGAAGCACCATCAACCCCACTTGTACCTGAGGTACCTGTAGTTCCACTTGTACCACTAGTTCCTGAAGTACCTGAAGTACCTGAAGTACCACTAGTTCCGTTAACACCTGATGTTCCTGATGTTCCTGTAGTTCCTGAAGTTCCGCTCGTTCCATTCACCCCTGAAGTTCCTGAAGTTCCTGAAGTACCACTAGTTCCTGTAGTTCCCGATGTACCGCTAGTACCATTAACACCTGATGTACCTGTAGTTCCTGATGTACCTGTAGTTCCTGAAGTTCCGCTCGTTCCATTCACCCCTGAAGTTCCTGAAGTTCCTGAAGTACCACTAGTTCCTGAAGTACCTGAAGTACCACTAGTTCCGTTAACACCTGATGTTCCTGATG
>Ga0315909_10003126_pt1 | contig 20477 bp, 14 predicted proteins | sample LakEriMetagenome_11_FD_203527 | JGI IMG/M metagenome (GOLD analysis project Ga0315909, IMG submission 203527) | Freshwater fungal communities from buoy surface, Lake Erie, Ohio, United States - Buoy 2 MA125 | ecosystem: Environmental > Aquatic > Freshwater > Lake | place: USA: Lake Erie, Ohio... | reverse complement strand
AACTGTTATTACATTATCAGACCAATCCTTAACCAAATCATTATGTGTTATAAAGAAAACTATTTCATACATATCCTTTATTTTATCAAATAATGTTTTTAATTTTTCTAGATTTTCTGGCGCCACTTTACCTAATACCTCATCGAATGTAATAAAGTTTGGCATTGGTAAGGTTGATAGCTTCCCTAATACAGCTCTAAGCGCTAAACTAGACGCTGTTTTTTCAAAACCAGAACCAGATTTTAATAGTTTCTGAATACCATCTTTATTTAATGTGAAATTAACATCATTCTTATCATTAATAAATATCTCAACTTCAAAATCCACAACGTCTTCTAATAATCTTTGTAACTCAGAATTTATTATAGGTAATACTGAACGTAATACTAATTTGCTAATACCCTTTTTACCAACCAATTCAATGTAGATTTTAAATATTTTATCAATCTCTTCTTCTTTTTTAATGGTGGATATTAATTTGTTTTTATTAACAATGCTCTCAGCATTTATTTTTAAATCAGTTTGAACCCTTTCTATTTTTTTAATTGTTTCTTCTTTAGTATGGTTTTCAACAGATAAGTCAGTTTTGATTTTTGTAACGCTTATTTCTATATTTCTATTTAAATTTATAGCTTCTAAGTTAAGGTTGTATTTTCTTAAATCATTTTTCTTTTCAACGACTTTATTTCTAAGACCACCCATCTCAACTTCTAACCTATCTATATCTAATTCTTTTTTATTTTTATCATCTACTAATTTTTTAATAACATCAAGTGTTTCTAACTCAGTGTCAGTATCTTTTAATTTTTTTTCTATTTCAGATAATTCATTATTTAATTTTTCGATATCAAGTTCATGCTTAGCTATGTGTTCTGAATTATCAACATCATCAAGTTTTCTATTACACGATTGGCATACACCCCCAGCTATTAAATCTGATACAACTTTTTTAAGTCTTTTAATCTCAGCTTCTTTTAATGCTTTTTGTGTGTTTAATGAACCAGATTTTTTAGTTAATTCGTGAAAAATATCCTCATCAAAATTAACATCACCAATTTTAACCAATTCTTGTTTGATTTCAGACACTTTATTACCAAGTTCGATACCTTTATCAGTAATAGTCTTAATACTGTCTTCTAGGCTATCAGGATTCAATTCTGATATGGTTACATCAATAGTTTGTTTATTTGATAGTAACTCGTCTCTTTCTTCTTCTAATTTCTTAATCTTATCCTTGGCTGTATCTAATTCTTCATTTAAAGATTGTTCAAGGTCTTGAAACTGTTGAATCTTATCTTGGTGTTCTTCTATTTCTTGATTTAATGTGATTACATCATATTCATTAGATTTTTTCTTTCTAGAAAATTCATTATACATTGTGCGCACTATCGCCTCTTTCATTTCTAAAACTTCAAGCCCTATTAGTCTGGTAAGTATTTTACCAGATTCTGAGGTTGTTAAACCAATAAGTTCATCTAGATTTTTTTCAGTTGCCAATACAAGCATTTCAAAATCTTTTTCAGAACCTATACTATCTTTAATTTTTCTAGTTGTTTGTTTTGCATCTTCTTCATTTAATTCTTCTTCATCTCCATCTGGTAATATCTTATAATAATTTACTTTATTAACAACGGTCCAACCACCACCTTTCTTAGCAGTTCTTCTCATTTTACGTTCAATGATTGTTTCCTCATTTTCAATTTCAATCATACCTCTAACAACCAATTCATTTTTATCTGAGAATTGATTGAATATTTGTTCGTTGGTGTCTGTTTTTGTTGTATTACCGTGTAATAGAAATTTTATAGCGTCAATCGTAAGGGTTGTTTTACCACCTTGATTTGCTGGGATTGAATTTACAATTGTAAGACCTTTTAATTTTGTAAATGGAACATAGTTTTGTTCACCAAATGAAAGAAAGTTATCTATCATAATCCACTTTATAGACCAACTCTTATGTTGAATGTTGTTCAAGTCAATATTTAATTCACCATTTACCTTTTCATCTAATGCTAATATCCTATTAAAATCAATATTCTTACCTTCTCTACTTATAAATTCTTTCATAAGACTCCTCTGGTAATTTACATCCATTATATTTTCAATACCAGCACCTGTTATTTCAATAACATCACCGTTAGCTGTTTTTTTGATTGGTCTGTAAATGACATTTATATTGTTTTTATTAAAACCATACTTAGACGCAAAATAATTCTTTATTTTGTTCTTAGCTTCACGACTATAGTTATGTGGTTGGTCATCCCAATATACTTTAATCTTAGCATTTGGAGATAGTAGTGTTAAATTGTCCGTCATGTGTTGTGTATTATTCCCCATACAAATCAGTTTTCTTTTTCTTTTTTTCTAGTTCTAAATCTTTTTTTAATTTATTGTTTTCTATTTCCAAGTTTGCAAAGTCTAATGTTTGTTTATCGATAGTTTCTTTATTTGTTTCTATAAGACCATTTAATCTACCAATTTCTTTTGTTAATTTTTTCATTTCTTTATTATCAGTAATGAAAACTTCTTTTTCAACTTGAACTTCAATAATCTTTTCTACAATTTTCTCCACTTCAACTTCTACAATCTTTTCTATTTCTTTTTCAACAATCTTTTCTCTTACTGTTGGTGTGGCTCCATATTTTTCAGCTGTGAAACCTTGTTTCAAACACTTAACCATAAACTCATCAATATTTGTAATATTGTTAAGTCTACAGTAATCCCAGATTTCGTCTTTAAATTCTTTATTCACTTCCATCTAGCATACCCGTTACATCTTCTTGCGTTTGGTGAAATAAACATATCTCCTGAGAATTTTCATCCACAAATAACGCAATTATTGGTTTGTCAACTCTATATACCATAGAATTATCATCTTCTGGGTCTAAGTACCCAACTTCTCCATTTACAACAGACCATTCACCCATTTCTTTTGGTAATCTATCTATAAATTTTTTTAATTCGTTTAGTGTCATTATAAATTTGTTAATACCTCTGTCCCATTATCGAGGTCTTCAAGGGACTTTATTTTAAACTGATAAAATGGTGATTTGTTGTCAACATCATGTTCTGTAAATGTTTTTGTTTCAACATCCCATAATAAGAATCCGTGTTTGCTTACATTCTCACCAAAGTTTTGTTGAATAAGACTTGATGGATACGCGATTGGAATCCCCTTATGGTTGAATGATTGACGCTTGTGAATGTCACCTAGCATTGCAATATCACACCCTTCAAATATTTCAAGCTCACCACCATGGTCAATCTCATATCCAATATCTGTTTTAGCATTTATAATTGGTGCGTGATACAATCCAATATATGTTTTATCGTTTCCAAATTGTTCTCTAGCAGCTTCAATATCTGGTCTAGAGTTATCTTCAAATATTGAATAAACACACCATACAATGTTATCATCCAAATAGCATTTTGATTCTTTGAAATAGTTTACATTTTTATCGAATAAAAATTGAACCATAGGTGATATTGAATCTATTCGGTCTTTATTGTTTTCTAATAAATCATGATTACCAGCAATCATAATAACTGGTGCTATTTCTTCAAGGTTTCTTAGAAACCATGTACCAAGCATAAGTTGTTCGTTTGATATTACAATCTTTTGATGAACCAAATCTCCAGCAATAACTATTCTGATTTCTTCTTTTTTGTATTCTGATAACAAATCTGTTAAATCAGACATTAAATTTTTAAACACTGACATATACTCTTCGTGCATACGAAAAGTTCTAAGGTGTATATCAGCTAAGTGTATTATCTTCTTTACCATTTTCTTCGTTGTATTTATTTAATTTGTAAATATATTTATCCATTAAACCTATCATGTCTAATAATTCTTCTCTATCCATTATTAGAACGCTAGCAGTGCTTTGCATTGATAAAGCTAATACTGAATCAGTACCATGTTTTAATTCATGACTCAAAGCGTGTTTAAATTCTGGCCAACCATCATGAACAATTTTATATAATTGCTCATCATTAAAGGGTTCGTATAAATTTCTATTATGCATTTTTCATTATATTATAGTGGTGCATCTCAATAAGTTTCTTCGCCTCATGTTTAAGATACATTATTTGAATTTTTTGAAAGGTTAATTTTTCTTTATCCCAATAACCAATACATATTTGTCTACATTTTCTATGTGGGAACTCCAATTCATACATATAAGCATAAACACTTAATTGTAATGTATAAATTGACCATTGACATGCTTGTAAGTGGTCAAATGGTTTATAAAGTGTTTCATATCCGTATTGGTTAAAGAAATTGAATTCTCTGTTTGTTTTCCAATCCCATATATCAAAGTATGTTTCATCAACATCAATAACAAGGTCAGACATACCAGCCAATTCGTATTGTTCAGAAAACATAATTCTCTCTGGCCACATTGCAACACCTTCATCCATTTTTAAAGCATTCCAACCATCAATAACAGCTTGTTCAAATTTACCTTCTTCAGTATCTTCTGGAAAATACCACTTGTTAGCCAACAAATATCTTTCAACTATATCGTGTACTCTAGTACCGTATACGTTTGCTTCATCGTTTAACATTTGCCAATAATCAAGGATTTGTTGTTGTGTTAAACCAATATAACGTTCTTGTTTTACGTTATCTGGTTGGTTTACAATAGCCAAAGAAACGGCCTCTGAATCAAAATGTGGTTCAATTGATGTTAGTGTGGTGGTAACTGATTTATATATCTTACCAGTTTCTCTGTGATGATATTTGTGTTCTATCGGTTCTAAGTATACAGGACCTGTCCATAATTTCGCGTTTGCCATAAAAAATACATTTACTGCAAATATACTAATAAAATACTATATTTACAACTTTTAATCGCTTAAATTATGGGAACTACTTAATAATTTTACAATACCCTTAGAACCTAAATATTGGTAAATACTGGATGGGTCATGACCTTCTGGTGGTAAACACAATTTTATTCTACCTCTTAGGTCGCTAACATTTAATTCTCTATATAATCTAATAGCATCTTCATAAGCATCGCTATCTAATAATATAACAATGAAAGCTTTTGATTTCTCTAATAATTTTTCTTTTAGATTTGTTGATAAAAATTTACCTAGCAATGGTATTGAATTGGGTACTACTATGTGGTCTGTAACACCTTCAACTAAATATATTGTTGCATCCCAATTTACTTTATTTTCATTAAATATTATTTCAGATTTTTCAGCGTGTGGGTTTAAGTATTTTACTTTTGTTTTTTTATTTAAAAACCATCTAGCTATAAAATAGTTTAGATAATTATCTTCATCATAAGACGGTATAATTATCCTGTTTTTAAAATCACCAGTTATTGTATAACCTATATTAAATTCTTCTATAATGTCATCACCTATACCTCTGTTTTTTAAGTATTTTTTGGCCAAATCTGACATATAATCTTTACTAGTACACTCTGATAGTTTTTTATACCCTTCTGGTAACCTAATTATTATTCTTTCGCTATCTTTTTTGGTGTAATCGTAATCTGGTTTGAATAACAAGTATTCTTTTAAGTGTGTAGTATTTCCGTATTTTTTTACAAGATTTTCTAAGGAACCATGCATGCGGTTTGTTTCATAACAAACCCAGCATTTGTAAACACCTTTATTGTAGTTCATTTCTAAATTACCCTTACCATCACCCAAATATTCGCCTTTATCAGCAGAACAAGCTGGACAGTCAAAAGCCATTTGACCTGTCTCATGGTTGTGTTTTCTAGGTTCACCTAAAAAACTTTCAAATATGGTTGGTAAATAATTCATTTTGCAAATATACAGCATAATAAGTATATTTGCAAATAATTTTATTGTTCTTTTTCTAGATTACGTTTATTAAAGAACGCTAAACCACAAACATAAGCATCTGAAGTATCAAAAGTTTCTTTCTTAAGTTTATTGTTTTTATCATAGAACCATGTGATTTGTGGTTCCAATTCAGCAACCTTTTCCCATAAGACATATTTTTTATCAATATCATATGGGTATCCACCAAATAAAACTGGTGTGTTTTTAGAAATTTGTTTTTCTGTTAATAGTGTACCATCTTTTTTAGTTGTTCGAACAGCCATTAATTCTGGGAAAGCATATTTACGAGCATCGTAAGATGATATAAATTCTGGTACCACACCTATTGTATCATAGACTGATTTAGATATCATCCCATTGAATCTTAATAGTGTGGCTATTGTGTAAACATTGTTTGATTGTAGTAATGGTTCTTCTATTACGACTTTTGTTATACCAAAATCAGCATAGTTTGACAAAAACTCGCTTTCAAATATTTCAACTTTTCTAAAAAGTTCTTCCATTTTATTGTTAGGTTTAGGTTTTACCTTTGGACTAACATGATGAAGCAATTTAATATCACCCTTATCCCCCTTATCCTCAAATAAAGCAATACCTATAGTGCTAGTTGAAATATCTAGGGCTAATAAAAACTCTGGTTCTTTTTCCATATAACTTTTTATTAGTAATTTAAGACTTTATAAATAAAAATAAAGTCTTAAACGCTAATTTTTATTGAAAGAGCTAAAAATTCGTTTATATTTTTAGATATTTGTCTGTCTGGTTTAGCATATGCTATTAAGTTTCCAATATCATCGTATAAACCAACCTCACTTATTCTAGGTGTATCGTTAAATTCAAATGTTGGATTTGTACTAGAACCAAATTCACCTCTATCAGCAACACAATTTATAATTTGGTATACACCCACAGATTGACTATTAAAGCTAATAGTTGTTGCTGTTGTTGCTGAAGCTGTATAGTTATTAACTATTGTTGGGTCTGTAATAACAATAAACCCTTTATCTAAATAAGCAATACCAACTAAGGTATCTGCGGTTAAAGATAAATTTGTATTTGTTTGATAATTGTATGTTTTCTTTCCAGCATAACTAAACGGTCTATCTAAATTATAACCTGTAGCCCAGCTTAATGTTGGGTCACCACCATTTGGTGTCATAATAGAATCGGATACAAGCATAGAAACATTAGGTCCAAATATATTACTTCTAGAGTTATTATTATCAGTAAACGTGCTGTCTAAAATGTTTAGAGGTTGTGTGTTGTATTGATATGTAGAATATATTGTATACGTACCAGCACTGGTTGGTAAATCTATTTTAAGTGTTTTACCATCAATTAAATCACCATAAGTTGAATTATTTATTGCTATTGCTATTATTTTGTTTACTGCGAAACCACTAAATGCTGTATTAGCATAACCATTAGTTGATGATGTTGTTGAGGTAAATGTTGTAAAGTTAGCATCCGTAATTGGCAATCCAAAAGAATAATATAAATTAGTTTTTGCATCTGTTGTGTAATCTGTTCTGTTTATTACTGAATATGTTAAATTATTACCACTAACTGTTGTATAACCAACCGCTTCGTATTCTGATAAAATACTACTTGATTTAGTAGCAACTGCTTTTGTTAATAATCCACTAGAATTTACTATTAATGCATTTTTTAAACCAACAGCTCTGGTTGTGCTATTGCTAATTGAGTTGCTTACACCTATATTACCAGCAATACTAGGCACTTCACCTGTTGATAGTGATAAATTTGTGTAATAATTAGCATCTGAATCACCTAAACTAAAAGTTTTTATCAAACCGTTGTTAGTTGAAATCATTCTTTCTCTGCCTATTGGTGTTAACCTAGCGGTTAATGTAATTGTTGTTGCTGTGCTGTTATATCCCATTTTTTATATATTAAAAGTCCATACTTAATTCAAGCATTATAGTATTACCACCAGACAAAGGAACTGGATTTGATAATTTTCCGATACAAACTAGATTATTACTAGAATCATAAATACCAACTTCTGTTACCTTTATTGTTGCTGGGTTTGTGGCTGGGTTTGTACTTCTAGTTGGATTTGTCGTAGAGTTAAATTGACCAGCGTTTATTGATATGTTAAATAATGTTTTATATATTGTTGCCCCAATATATGTTGTTAAATTACCATAGAAAAACCTCTCATCACCAAACTGTAAGTAAGATGGAAAAGTATTTGGTGCTAAATTCAAAGATTGTATTGCACTATATGTTGTTGCATTGTTATCTTTTAATTTATCTAAAACAAAACCTGTTATTGAAGATGTTTGATTTTCTAATAACTTAGGGTCAATAGTTTGATTCGCCACTGAAGTTATTGCAGTTGTTGTAAAATCATATTGTTTCCAGCTTCCTGATGCTGGTCTTGTTGTTGATTCAGCAACAATTTGATAAAGTAATTTAAATGTGTCAGCATAAAAACCGTAACCATCATAACCAACATTTTCAATTTTACGCATATACGTTAATAAGTCAGTACCATTTATTCTAAATGCTATGTCTTTAGGTGATGATGTACTATTTGTTATTTTTATATATTTTTGACATGACAATGGTGTTGTTAAACCACTAACATAATTGTTTTCTAAAGTATATGTTAAATACATTGTTTCATTAACACCCAATACACCTGTTGATGTACCACCAGAAGGTGATTGTAATACCGCGGCTAATTCTGGTAATGTCCAGTTTCTATTAGCTTTATATGACATGGCAGCAACAATTTCATCGTCAGTAAACACAACTGTTTTTAATTGTGGTAATACTTTACCAACAATACTTGGTGTTGCACCGCTATTAATCATTGTTGGATTTTCTATCAAATCAATATATTGAATATCTGTATTCGGTATTAATTTAGTTGTACCTGAACCCACAAAAGTCATACCCATTGTTGTTCCACTAGCTGTTGAACCACTCATTCTGTGATACATTAAATCTGGTAAAGTAACGCTTAAGTATTTATTATCAGCGATATTTGTATAGAAATATTCCCCATATAAGTTTGATATTGTATTGTTTGTATAATGTAACACTGAAATAGATTTTACAACATCATCTGGGTAACTTAAACCAATACCGTCACAATTTAATGTGCTAGTTGATGGGTCCGATTCACAATCAATTTCAAAATATGGTTGTTTTTGACCTAAGAAAGTGTAAGAACCAAATTTTGTATAATCTTCATATAAATTTGTTGATGTTAAACCAGTTATACCAGCTATGTTTTCACACCAAACATTGTTCATATTCCATACTGGAACATCTGAACACGTTACATTATTTGCAGAATCAAAAGATAATGTTCCAGTATCCCAATAAGCTGTTGTATTTCCAGTAGCAATTGTATTGTATACTTCACCACCTCTATATACAATTACTTGACTAGTAACAGTTTGTGATGAAAAATTTGGTAAATTTCTATCTAGAGTTACTGAGTTTGTACCAAGAGCTTGGACTTTATACCATAAGTTAGGTAAAGGGATTGTATTTGCGTTTACTGTAATATTACCAGCAGTTGTATTACTTATCTTTAATAAGATTAAATCACCAACATTTACAGTAGCACCAGTAAGTTGTAGTGTTGTTCCACCAGTAAATACAACATTACTTATAGTTGTTGTAAATGGTGTGTATGTACTAGCAGTTAATGTGGTGTAAACACCATTAGAATTAGAGAAAAACCCTCTTTCAGTTGCTTCATTATTAACATCAGCTTTTATAACATTTAAAACCCCACTGTTTATCTCGTTTAAAGGGTTTGTAGTGGTGCTAGGTTTAATGAAATATTTTATATTAGGTTGTCTATCTACTGGTCTCATAACAACACTAGTTGCCGATAATGAAACATCGTTTGGGTTTGCGTCTACTAACGCTTCTCTAACATAATTTAATTCAGAATCACCTATTGCCCAAAATGAAAAATTTAATCTTCCTTGGGCCAATTGTTCTCTACCTTTTTGTGTTAGTTTTATGCTAACAAATGGGCTGGTACTTGGTATAATGTAACTCATAATTTTGTTTTATCTTTTGTCTTTATTTTAATTATAAATATGCAATTGTAAAGAATATTAATACGAATTTATAGTATTAGTTGCAATTGTTATTGGTATTGTGTCACTATATGCGTAACTGTTGATTATGTTTCCACAAATTGTTTCATAATTTTTATCATTTTTAACTCTATAAAATAATCTATCACCATAAGTATAACCAGATAATGGATAATCAATACTATAAAATGGTATGTCTATATAATAATCAGTTGTTGATGAATAAACCACATTTGTAAAATTAATATCCGTTGCTAATTGAAAAGTAAAATATCCATTTACCTTTTTAGGTGGTGGTGTTATTGACCATGAAGCTGTTGGTGTTTGTGTTATTATGTCTCCAGTAACGCCATCTGGGAAATAAGATATTGTTATTATATCATTTAGTACTAAATCACCATTTAAAATTATTCTTCTTGGGTTTGAGGTTGATTGGTAAAAATCAATACCATTAGCTAATACAACACCATTAATCATAACTAATACTTTACTAAAATCTATAGGTTTAGCAGAGGTAAATAATTCAAATTTACTAGTTGTTGTATTAAAAAATACTGAATAACTACCTTGAGTATCAGTAGCACCACTTGGCACTATTGTAGTAACTTCAAATATATCATTTTGAATCTTATTTGGTGCTGATGCTGTATATATGATGGTGACAATATCTTCTGGTACTAATGGAGCATTCATATAAACAATACTATCACCTGAATAAGTATAATCAACATCTGCTGCTAGAACCAAACCATTTAAAGTTATTATAAAAGGAGTGTCAATATCTGTTGGTATACCTATAATAGTATTATCTGGCTCACCATAAACAATTTCTAAATCTTCACCATCATAAGTTTCATTAAGTGCGTCAATATCTGGATAAATAGTATAATAATTAATTGGTAGATATGCTTGTACTAAAGCACCGTTAGCAACACTATTACTAGCGTTGTAGTTAAAAATTGGTGTTGCGGCTGTTTCTACAACTGATATATAATAATCTAAATTTTTATTGTATATACCATATTCAGTACCACCAACATATCTAGACGTATCTATAATCAACCCTAATTTATTCATATATTCAGTACACGCTGAAAATTTGAAAAATCCTTTAATCATGTATTCATTATCTAAGGTTAACCCAGTAGACGGTATTAATTGAGTTGTTGCACTATTTGTTAATGAAGTATATGTTATATCTTCAGAAACATAAGTAGGTATGGCACTAAAAGCATTTGTATTTTCTTCATATTTAAATAATTTATAATTGAATATTGCCGTATTTGCTGTAAATGTTGTTGTGTTTGACGTGAATACAAAATTAAGGGGTATTGTTTGTGATTCTCCGCTTATAATATGAGAATAACCACTTATAGATGTAGCACTTAATACAGTACAATCTAATGTTGTTGCACCACTGACATAATAAGTTGGGGCATTAAAAATACAAATATCAGAGCTCTCATTAAAAATATTAATATATTTGTTTCTAAGAGCGCTTACGTTTGTTTGTGGGTATATTCTTTCTTGATATCTCATTATTAGTAACTAATCTCTATGTTTTTTTGTGTTATACCTACAGGTGGTTTATACCCAAAAGGGTTTGGTATAACCATACCACTAGTTATTGGTGTTTTTGAAAAATTTTGCAAAAATGCTTTAAACCCATAAATATCAATATAATCTTCTCTTTGAACTTCTCCAGTTACTGATTTAGAATATTTTACATTACCTTTTATTTCGGTTATAAAAATACCTTGTATGTTTTTAATTAAATGTATCATATTAATAAATATTATAGTATTGCGACATATCCAGTGTTATTTTTAGTTTATTCATTTACTTTATTTACTAAACAATCATAATCTATATCATCAGTTGTGGTACAATAATTACTAGTGTTTCCACTTTCAACTATTATACCAGCATTAGAATATGTTACTGTTGATGAGCTTAAAGGTGGTGTGCTACTATCAACGCTAATAATAAACAAATCATCTTTAGGATAACTAATATAGAATCCATTTTTACTACAACCGTTTCCAATACCTTGTTTTTCAGTTAAAGACAAAATTGCTGTGTAATTAAATAAACCTAAACTTTGGAAAGTTTGGTTTAAGAACTCAGTAAAGTTACTATATGTCCAACCAGTAGAACCGCTACAACCAGAAACGACCGTATTACTAGCTTGAACTAAATTTAACGTTCCATTTGTTACTGTTGATGAGCTTAAAGGTGTTGTGATATATTCTGTGTCATTAACAAATAGACCATCAATTGTAAATGTTAATGCTGTCAAACTACTAGAACATGTAAATCCTGATATAACAAATTCTGGGCTATCTATCATATTGTACCATCTTATATTCTTTTCACATTCAATACAGAAATCATCATAATTTGTATATTGTAAATTACCATCTTGGATATCCACATTGCCAATAAATTCAGAACCCCAATTCATTTGTGATATACATACGCTATTATATGTTTTTTTCTTGTTACTAGTAACAGTTGTCCCACTAGCAGCAAAAGGATTTATATTTGTTGTTATAACCTCAACACTTTGACATAAACCACTAGAGCCGTTTATAGGGCTAGGTGGTGTTATAAAATTTAATGGGTTATTACATAATAGTGAACTATAACTTCTATATTTAAATTTTTGCTGGTCAAAGAAAGTATTGGTATACACTTTTACACTTCCCCAAATAGTTGTTGCTGGCACAACTTGTTCAATCAAATCATCCCAATAACTCTTAATAAGACCAGTGAATTTATCCATTTTATAATAATCAAATTCATTACTAGCTGGGACACCATATTGCGTTGCGTTAAGATATCTATCATACACAGCTTTAAGCGTTGGGTATGAGGATAATACTTTTCTATTTTTTGCATCTGTTAATTCAGATATCATTAATTCTTCAAAAGTCTCAAGTGTGTTAACTTCTGTAATATTTGTTGTCATAAAACCAGTGAAATTTATTGATTGGTCCCCACAAGAAATACAACATGAATTACATTTACCATTAGTTGTATCCCAAAATGTATCAAAAGGAACAATTTCTGGATTTGTAATTGCCATATTAACATTAACATACTTAATAAAATCATTTAAACTTGTTATACCATTAGTAACAAACTCATTAGTTACATTATAAATGTTATTTTGTACATCTGATAAATCATCAATATAATAAAAACCTAAATCACCATTATCTTGACATGTCACCCACAAATTATAATAATCATTACCTTGATTAAGAACTATTTTTAAAATTTTACCACATAATTGACATTCAATTTCTGGGTAACAACCTACGTCTGGTGGATTTCCTAATAGTTGGTTTCTAAGACAATTACTCACATATTTATAAGCAAGCAAAATTAGATTCACAGCTGAAGTTGCGGTTTGAGCAGTAGGTAATACAATAGAGTTACCAAAACTATCCGTAGGTGTAAAACCAGTTATTGATTCACATGTGATACCAGTTAGCACATTTGGGTTGTCAACCAAATAGCACCATACATCATTCTCAACAGCTGATGCCATATTCATGGTTAAATCTATCTCTTTTGAATTTAAAATAAGTCTATCTTCATCAACTGTGTATTCTGTTTGACGTATTTTGTTTGAATCGTCATAATTTGCAACAAAGAAATTTCTATCAGTTGTGTTTTCTACTTGTAACCATGATTTTTTATTATCTATAATTCTTGTTATTTCGAAGCCTGGTGATTCGCTAATAAAAATATTTGTTCTATTAGCGTCGTCACAAACTTTGGTCATATTAATTTGGTCAATTAATAAACAAAAATTATCACATGAACTATTAATAATAATATTTAATTTTATCTGGTTATCAGTCGCACCAGATATGATTCGTGGGTCGCTTATTGTGAAGCTATGCGTTAACCAATTTGAATTAAACACATTTGATGATAATGAGCTATTAAATCCACTTAACGTTGCAATATTAGATGAATTAAAAAGTTCTTGTTGTAACACATCTTTTATGTTGTCACAAATTGACACATTTAATTCTTCATCATCTTCTATAACACCGTAATAAGTAAATTCTGGATAAACTAAACCAGTACAACCAGAAGCCCATGTTTCTGTTGTTGATGGGTCACCACAAACAAAGAACCCACTATTGTCTTGTGTTTGTGTTAAGTATTCGTATAAATTTGCATGAGTTGGAAAAAAATTATCTAGATGAATCTGAGTTATAACATTATTTTCATCAATAAGGTCTAAAGTTGCGCTAGCGCTAATATTTTCAAATTGTCCTATTAAGCTTGAACATGGGTCAACAATATCTCCAATGCGTGTTATACCAGCATCTAAAATTTCTATTTCATTTTTAATACTTTTTTGAATTCCTGCTAATTCTGAAATTTGATTTAACAAATTTGTTTTTTCACCAAAAGGTGTCTCACATTCAAAAATTAATTTTTCACCATTATTAACTATACTTTCTTGGTTTTGATTATCTATTTCAATAACATCTAAACATGTATAACTATCTGGATTGCCATTTATAAATTCATTATAATTATTATCACCCAAAATAAGTCTCCATGAATTCAAACCAACATCTGTTAAACAAAAATTAACACTTTTTGTTTCATAAACTGGAGCAACTTTTGTTTTTGATGTTGTTATTTGTGTTTCATTTGTTAATGAACCAAAACCAGTATTTAAAAACGGTAATTTTTGCACTGGGGTTATTTCTGTTGTTGGTGTTGCTGTTACAACCTCTTCTGTGGTTGGAAAATCATTACATGTGATTGAATATGATATGTTTGCAGCTTGTTTAGATAAACTTTCTAATTCATTATTAATATCTAACAATTCCGATTCTTTAGTAAATTTATTTTGTATTAACTCTGTCTCACTAACTCTAGGGGGAATTGCAGGACTACCACCTCCAGAGTTATTTATACGGTTGTAGTAAAATATGTTTCCTAAATGACTACATTTTATCTTAAATAAATAATCAAAACTAACTTCCAATCTACATGTATCATTTTCAGTTAAAGTAAAAAATGCACCATCATTACCAACTGGGTTTAAAACTATTTTAATAGGTTGGTTTGATAAACATGATGAATCTGGTGTTTGACTCCATCTACATTTTTGTTCATCTAAATCAAAATAAATATTATTTGGGTCAACATTTGACGGATATTGTGGTGGGTTTTGTGTTAATAACGTATTTTTTAGTATTTCACAACAAATTTTTGTTGTTTGATAAGGGCTAAAAGTACCATCACCATTTGATGTTTCAGCATATATAGTACCATCTGGTACAAATACAACATCTCCACCATTGTAATTAAAGATTTTATCCCAAATTTTATCACATTGAAGTAAAACACTGGTATATTGTTTTGGTGTTATAGGCATTTTTTTGTTTTATTATAAATATATTTATTTTAATTATTGTGAGTTTGGTGGTGGTATTATGTCGCTACATTGGAAATTATATATTTGTTGTATATACCCATTGTTGTCTATTTTACATATTTTACCTAATATTGTAGCTGGTTGTATCTTATATTCTAGAACCCACCATTTATTTTGACCTATTAATGGTGAGCCAATACTACCATTTGGTGCTATGTATGATACTCTATCACCGACTGTAAAATCAAATGTTGCATAATTTTGACTATCAATGTATCTATCATTAAAAAAACCATCATTAAAATCTATACACATGTTAATAAATTCATTTGGCACTGCACCTTGCTGTAAAACAAGATTTGATATATCAAATGAAGTTTGTGATATAAGAACTCTTTCACGTGTAAAACTTGGTTGTGTTGGTCCACCTGGACCTATTGTGGTTGTAAAATCAATACTAGATGTGTTAGAAATAACATCACATTTTGTTAATGGGTCATTACAATCAGCACTTAAACCATATTCTAAATTAATTCTAAAATAAACTAAAGAATTAAAGTTATAACCACCAATTGATGTTGCTGTTAAATTTGAAACAAAAACAGATGGGTTAGTTAAAGTTAAATTTGACCAGTTAACATTATCAGTTGAGAATTGAATTCTTACTGTACCGTTACTACATGGTATATTACTTAATGTCCATGTAGCTGTAATACTACCGTCTAAACTATTTCTAACTATAGAAGTTAAAACTGGTGGTACACAACTTGGTGTTGTTACTGGGTTAGTAGGGTTTGTTGGGTTTGTTGGGTTTGTTGGGTTAGGTATTAAATTACCAAACGCATAATTACACCCAGTACCTTTTTTAATTCTATCTAGATATCCATTATATAAAACACCTATATTTGTTAAACCATAAGGTGTTAATTTGCAACCAAAACCAACTATACCTGAAAATGGGTCTATAACATTTTGAACAACTTCTGACCATACTCCTGGTGCTGGACATAAACTAGCATCAGCACCAACTATCACATTTGTACTACCGTTTAACCCATTAAGTGTTGCAAATGTTATGTATGGTTCCCCATTTATATAAGTAGGTGTTTGTCTTATCGCCCAATCTTTTGAAACATTACAAGCACATTTAGTTCCTTTTTTACAACAAACATAACCAGATTGGATAGTACTAGTATTAACATCGATAATATCGTTATACATCGAAACACCTTCAACTGGAGGTGATGTACAGCAATCTCTATCAATTAAAAAAGTTTTATATGGCACTATTGTTGGGTTGCCTAAATTGTCTTCATAATATTGAGTAAATACAAATAACCCACTATCAGGTTCTAAATCATAACCAACAAAACAATTTTCTTCTGGTATTGGTGGTTCAATTTTTTCAATACAAATACTTAAAGAATCGTCATTTTCGTCATATTCACAACCACATTCTGTTGTAATTGGTTGTGGTTTTGGGTCAGGAATTATTTCAGTTGATGTGACCACACAGTTTGGTAATTGTAAACCATTAGCGTATACCAAATCAACATATGTTTCACCATTATAATCTGTTATTTCACCCGTATTATAATTTGTGAATAAATCTTGTGAAGTTGATGTGGTTGTATCAGAGGTAATAGTAACAGCTGAAAAATCTGCTATTAAACTTCTTAATTGATTGAAATATTTATAACCTCCATCATATGGCCCTACGTGTGGGTTGTTACCTGTTGTTATATCCAATATTGTGTTTGGTCCACTAGTTTCTCTATACCATAAACCATTTCCTTGAAAATACATGTCATCCGTATCATCAAAAAATCTAGGGTATCCTTCACTATCAATAGGGTAATTGGTAATATCAGGCTCTAAACCATTTAATTCTAAAACAGTTCTAAATAAATCAACATCAATCGGTCCATCTACTTTATATAGGTATTCATTAAAGGTAACTAACCCATTTGGTGTTCCTATAAATCTAAGTAAAAATTCAACACCACTTCTAGTTCCTTTAGATTTCCAAATCCATGGGGTGTTTAATATAATTCTTCTCCAAAGTTCTATATCAGCTTCAACTGGTGTTAAACCTACTGATTGGCCACTATAAGTTGATTGGCTGGTTTGAATATAATCTGTTAATAAATCGTTGCTTATAACGGAATCTATTAATTCCCAACCCATAACTCTAGCTATGTTTTTTAAATAAACATCTGGTGTGTTATCCATTTTATTATAACTAACAGTATTTGCGAAAGCTAACCCTTCTATATATCTGTTAAAATTATCATAAGACACACCATATATATTAAGCAATTTATTTATTTTACCACCAGAAGTATCTTGGTCTTCATCAGCCAAATAATATGGTAAAGTATCAAAACCAGTAATAGATTCACTGACTAAGAATCTAGTCATAATGTTACTATTAATTAAATCACTATCACTAGCTAAATTAAGTAACAATGTGGCATAATCATTATAAGCTGATGTGTTATAATCTAAATTATACCCATCTGAAGTTGGCCATGTTAGAGTGGTTTCGGTATATAATAAAACACCAAAATCACTTCTAAGTGGATATTTAAAAGTGGATGTGTATATTGGATAGGTTTGTCTGTTTAATAAATAATATTCAAACTCATCTAAACTATTAAAAAAATTATCACATATTATCGCTTTTGGTTTTATGTGATAACTTATCGTATTACTAGTTGCTGTAAATGGATTATTTTTTATTTCAAAATAAATATAATCATTAGTAGTACTAGTAGAACCTGTAAAACCAACAACATCGTATTCTACTGAATTAATTAACATAGCGTATGATGCGAAATCAGTAACCATATTACGAAGAGTATTTGTTTCGTTAAATGTACCGCTTATATCACCATTTGTTAAATAGTTTATATTATACGGGTTTTTAATAAAATTTGTTGGTATTCTAAAAGACGATATATTTGTTAAATTGTCATAGTAGTAATTTTCATAAGTATTACCGATTAATTGTTCACCATCTGGTAAACTTTTAATTGGTTGCATGTATATTGAAGCTGGCCAATTGATAATAATGTTTTCTAAACCAACTCTGATGAATTCAGTTAAAGAACCAAACGTAGCATAATAGGATAACTTAGATTTGTCAATATTTAAGAATACTGTAGCATTATTGTTTAATAATGTTTCTGTCTGACTAACGGATAAATTTAACCCATCTAAAGTAACAAAATCTGAAAATTGTTTTGTTACAAAAAGCTTACTAAGTTTTGGGTCTAAATTTGTCGTAATATTGAAATTACCCATTGTAAACAATGGTGTACCACCCTCACTAGTTAATTGTAAACCAACTAAATCTGGGTTGTAATTCCTATATTCTATGTTGCCGTTGTATATAACTTTTTTTACATACCCAGCAACTTTTATTGTGTCGTTAGCCATTTCTTATATTACGCTTGTCTTATATTATTAAAGTTTTTACTAAAATCTATATTATTTCTTTCTTCTCTTACTTCAAACAATGGTTTTCCACTAAATTGGTCTTTTATTTCGTATAAATTGTATTGTTTGTATATTTGATTACTGAAATTGTATATAGTATAAATACCATCTTCAAGTGATTTGGATTGATTTCCAAATAACGCAAATGCCAATGTTTCGATATCATGGTCTACCATCTCAACTTCAACCATAACTGGATTAAAAAACGTGTTTGTTATAATCACATTTTGATTTGGTTGTCCTATAAATGGTAATACGTTTGGTTTAACGTTAGATGCTGAAGCTGGTGATACAGTAGCGAAAGTTAATGTTGAATTATCATTGAATCTATATCTTATGGCTTTTTGATTTGTATTTGTTAAGTTTTGATTAACTGGTTCACATCTATTATTAGATGTTATAACTCTAAAAAAGTTATTAATTTTTAAATTATCTCCAATTGGTGTTGAATTTAAATATTCAATTCTATAACCAACAAGCCCATCATTTTCAAATTTTGGTAAAAAATTAGTTGGTATTGTTGATAAATCAAATACTAAACCTTTTATATCAGGATAAGCAGATAAAACACCAACATCAACTATTCTTGTTCTTATTTCAATAGGTTTAATAATAATTGAATAATAACCCTTAACGCCAAAAGTTGTTACTGGTAATTTAAGTGTATACATACCACCAAAGATTTCAAAACCAATACCAGAAGCATTGTTTGGGTTACGCATTGGTACCAAAACTTGAGTTGGGTCTAATTTTTGTAATGGTGTGCCTTGGACATCTCTAGTTGCTGAATAACTGTAGAAGATTTCAACATCTTCTGGTAAAATATCAGCTGGTCTTACTATTCCGTAATTTCCTGTTGCCATATTATTTTTCTATTTTTTCTTTTATTATATTATACATGCAATCCATTTCATATTCTGACATTTCGTTTAAGTCTTCAATCGATAAGTTGCAATATTTTATTAACGCGTAATACTTGTTTAATTTTTTTATCATATTCTATCTATGTTATAATACCCATTACCATATTGTTGTAATTGACCTAAATTTTTAATCTCTGACAATCTTAAATGATAATCTAATACTGGTACTACACCTCTATCAATAAATACATCGTTTTCAACTTCTGGACGAGAAATTATTCCTAATAAAAATTCTTCTTTCATTAATGCTGATAATGATGTATTTGTTTGGTTCCAACCTTCACTTATAAATCTAAACGTAGTTGTTGGTAAGTCAATACCTTCAGGTAATAAAATAGGACTTATTGTTGATGCTGAATAATCTTTATATTGTATTCCAGTTGTTTGAGTTGGCATACCGATAGATAAATCAGCTGTAGTATCAAAAACATATGTTTTAGGTTCTCCAATATTTGTAACTCTATCTACACCATTTATTAATATATTTTTGTAATTTAAATATGTTTCTTCATTAATATTAAAACCAGCAATGTATGGTTCACCATTTTTATATGAACGAACATCATCTATTTTAGAATCTGTACTACCAGTTAATGGGTTATTACCATAATAATAATAGTGTGATAACGGTTTAGTTGGTAAACGTAGTACAGCTCTATCTGTTGGTGTTAAAATTGAACTGAAGTCCATTGGTACGACACCATTTATAAA
>Ga0315909_10003122_pt1 | contig 20491 bp, 20 predicted proteins | sample LakEriMetagenome_11_FD_203527 | JGI IMG/M metagenome (GOLD analysis project Ga0315909, IMG submission 203527) | Freshwater fungal communities from buoy surface, Lake Erie, Ohio, United States - Buoy 2 MA125 | ecosystem: Environmental > Aquatic > Freshwater > Lake | place: USA: Lake Erie, Ohio... | reverse complement strand
TGGAAGCTGCTCGTAGCTCTTGGTGGTATTGTGTCGTTTGCAACAGTTGTTGTTTTGAAGTTGTTTGGATTTATAAAGGGCTACTAATATGAAGCTACTGAAAGGCTGGAAGACGCTGACATTTAACATCCTAGCTATTGCAGTGATGCAGTGGGATGATGTAAGACAGGGCATCCTAGCTTTGTTTGGTGGGTGGGAATACGCAGTGTCTGTATTGGCCGCTTTAAACATTGTACTGCGTGTTATTACTGTCGGCCCAGTGGCTATGATGTGGATTAGTAAAGGAGAGCAAGATGGCGTGGAAGTTCGGAAAGAAAAGCCTTGAGCGTTTAGCTGGCATTAAAGAACCGTTACAAACTCTTGCCAAGGCTGCAATTACTGATAGTCCATACGACTTTAGCATCACTAACGGACTGCGTACACTAGAAGAGCAGAAGGTACTAGTCGCTACAGGCAAGAGTAAGACTATGAAGTCCAGACATCTAACAGGCGATGCTTTTGATATTGCAGTATTTGTTGACGGCAAGCTTACATGGGACCTGAAGTACTACAAAGCAGTAGCAACGCACATTAAGAAGGTTGCTGCTAAACTCGGCATTAAGATTACATGGGGCGGTGACTGGAAATCGTTTATCGATGGCCCGCACTTCCAACTGGAGAAATGAGATGATACCAGTAATGCAACCAATGTTTGATATGTACATTAAGCCGTACCTGATGTTAATTAAGATTGGTATAGTGGCACTGTTCTTTGGCACGATCATAGGTCTGTCCTTTTGGGGCGGAAAGAAATACGAAGAAGGTAACACCATAGACGCGGAAAACAGAGCCGCTCTGCTGGCAGAAGCCCAGAAGTCCCAACTAGCTGCTATTCAGGCCCTGAACGATGCAAACACAGCCTGGGAAGAGTTAGCCAAGGCCCAGGGAAAAAAGCACGACGAGGAACTTGTAGCCCTCGAGAAAAAACTTGACGTACTCAAAGCCAAAGAGCTGAAACTTGAGAAAAAACTAAAGGAAGCATATGAAAAAGACACTGAATGGGCTACTACTCCTATCCCTACTTCTTACGGCAGGTTGCTCGACGAGGCCGGTAAAGACTGAGACCGTCACTGTCTATGTTCCGCAGTACGCCCAGATCGACAAGCAGTATACTGACAAGGAACTACTACCGGTAAGCGCTTTTGGAGTCAATGACGACCTAGCCAGAGCCTATATTGAGGCTGTTGAGGCCCTAAAACGGGCTAATGCCAAGCTAGAAGCGATCGAAAAGATCCAAATTGACGAAAAGCCATGACAACTATTGCCTGGAAGAACGGGCAACTGGCCGCGGACAAGAGACTTGACCAGTGGATGACCACCTGTAAGATCTTTAAACTGCCAGACGGTTCTCATATTGCAGGAGCTGGCATGTTTGACGACGTAATTGAGGTAGCCGCGTGGTTTTCAGCTGGTTGCCCACCAGAAACTAAGCCTCAGTATGCCGAAGACAACACAGATCTGCTGCTAATGGGCCCTGATGGCGCATGTTACTGGCTAACGGACCCGTTTTTACGTAAACAGAAGGTTGCCGAGGAGTATTATGCCATTGGTTCTGGCGCAAAGTACGCTCTTGGCGCAATGGCTGCTGGCAAGTCTGCCAAAGAAGCCGTTTTGATAGCATCTAGGTACGATCCTGACACCGGAAATGGGGTAGATGTGGTCAGATCTCGCAAAAAACGAAATATTTCTGCTAAGTGACTATAACTTTTTGCGTTCCGTGGTGTTAATATACTTAGTAACTACGCAACTTGTCCTATAGGAGGACCCATATATGTCAGATAATGATCAAAACAATAACCCAGTCGCAGAGAATACAGAAATTGAAGTGAATATGTATGTATACACTAACAATGCTCCTGATGCTCCTGCTGAATCTCTACTAAGACTCTTCTACGAAGGCACAATGACTAACAGTATTGGTGCTATGAGAGCTAAGAACACAAAGACTGGGGAACAAGAACTACTTCTGGTAGGTATTTACTTCAAAGAAGACGGTTCTTCAGACACTTTTCCTCTGGCCCGAGTTCTCAGTGCCGACGATGCCCTTACTTATGTCTCTCCGGACGGCAAAGGTGGCTGGTTCGAGCCTATGATCGAGGTTCCAGAACAGACTCAGTAAGGAACTTTAATGACCAGAATTCGAGATGTGTGGAACAAAGCTGTTGATTATGCTGGCGACGTTATCCAAGGCGGCGTTAATCTGGTCACTGCGCCAAGTATTGGTGCTGCTGTTAATTCTGCTAAGACAGGTTATGTGCAGTCTGTAGACCGCAATAACGACGGTGTTATTAGCCCTTGGGAAGGTCTGCGGTCTTATATGATCGGAGTTCCTGCTAACGTTGTCAACACTCTAGCCTACACAGGCGATCCGTCAAGGGGTACTACTATGCCACAGGCTCAGTACGTACCTACCGGTAACTCCGTGTTTGGTAACTCGATGGGCCTGGACAGCTACGGATTCTTTGCAAATGCCCCTCAGTCCATAGACAGCAACTTTTATAACACCCAACCACTGAGTTCGTTTGGACAGCTAATGGCCCCTCAGTACGGCCAGTTGCCTGACCTTTCGAACAATGCGTGGTACCAGGGCCCAGGTGCTGGATCTATGGGCCCAGTCCCGCCAGCCCCACAAGCTCCTGTACAGGCTCCTGTAGCCCCGGTTGCTCCTACAGCCCCGTCTACCACCATTAGTGGCATTATGGGCGCAAATAAGCCTACACCGGTCCAGTATCCTAATAACGCTGTAGCTATGTATAACGCAGCTCCTATGATGTCTAAAGCTGACATGAACGCCATCAACATGAAAGCCGGAGCTGCTAATATGCTGTACGACCCTATGTCTAGAACAATGAAAGACACCTCTATTTCTTCTAGGTTTGACCCCATGGCGAGGCATAATGCGTTCGTCAAAAAGCTCGATATGGCCAAGTATGCTGGTGAGTTGAACCCAGGAAAAGCCCTAGAAGATGCCCAATTTAACGCTGAAATGAATGCAAAACTTGCCAGTATGGCCCAATAATATGAGACTTGACTATGAATGCAGAGTGGGTAAAAACACTAACTGAGTGCTATAAACAGGGCTATTCAGACGTCGAAGTTTGCAGAGAACTAAGAATCACACTAAAACAGTTTAACAAAGCCTACTCTGATAACGATGCTTTTGCCGAGATCGTAGACTTCGGACGTATGCTAAGCCACGCGTGGTGGATGGAAAAGGCCCGTACTAATCTAAGTGAGAAGGCTTTCAACACCTCGTTGTACGTAATGGTCATGAAAAACCGTTACGGATGGGCAGAGAAAGTGGAGGCCTCGCAGGTCGACAATTCTAGCCTATCGTCTGTGCAGGAACTGAGACAACGTCTCGAGAAGGAGCTTCCAAAATTGGTGAAGACTCTCAGACCAGACCTCAGCGATGCCAAGTTGCTCGATGTACTACAGGAGCACGCACATGCAGCCGAATGATATAGACGCGTTGCTGGGCTCTATTAGTACTCAGTCGTTTAAGGACCAGGTGAAGGAGGTTGCTCCTTCCCTGGAACTTTCTGATAGCAACGCTAGAGCTATGCAGTCTCTAGTTGATTTGGTAGAAAGCTACCAGAACTCACTAGAAAACTCCGGAACTGGCAAATGGTTTGTGGACGGCTCTACGTACTCAATTGAGAACTGCCCTAAACACAGTGCCTTTTTTACTGCATCGAAAGCCTATACAGAGACTTTGTTCATAGCGGGTAACCGCTGCGGTAAGACTCTAGCTGGTGCCTTTGCTATGGCGTGTCATCTGACAGGCGACTACCCTAGCTGGTGGAATGGTAAGACGTTTGACAGACCCATCAAAGCATGGGCAGCTGGCTCAGACGCTAAGTCCACCCGAGATACGGTACAGAAAGAGCTACTAGGATCGATCGGTAACTGGGGCACAGGTCTCATTCCGAAAGAGAAGATGGGGCGTTTCTGGGCTCTGTCCGGTGTTCCGCAAGGTGTGGATACCATCGAGATTAAGCACTCCTCTGGCGGCATCTCTACACTAGGCTTTAAGAACTACCAGCAGCAGTTGTCTGCGTTTTATGGTACTGCAATGGATGTTATCTGGCTAGACGAGATCTGCCCTGCTGACATCTACAACGAGTGCTTGATTCGTACCATGACTACCGATGGTATTATCTTTGTAACGTTTACTCCGCTAGAAGGCCTGACTCCGCTAGTAGTAAACTTCTTCAGCAAAGCTGATCTGCTAGCTGGAAGTAAGCCGCTACTGGGTGTGTCTAACGAACAGACAGAAGATGATGGTACAGACTCAAGACTAGCAAGTAGGAAGGTAGCTAAGGCTATCGTTACCGCGGGATGGGATGACGCCCCGTGGCTGACAGAAGAAGCTAAAGCTCGAATGCTTGATGATACGCCGCCTCACTTGAGAGCCGCGCGTTCCAAGGGCGAGCCTAGTATGGGATCCGGTAACATTTACCCAATCCCGCTGTCTGAAATCCTCATCAAGCCTTTTGAAATTCCGCCCTACTACGAACGCATATGCGGCTTCGACGTAGGCTGGAATAACACAGCAGCTGTGTGGTTGGCTAAGAACCCAGACACTGGCGTAGTGTATATGTACGACGAGTACATCAGAGGTGGCGAAGAGCCGCCTGTTCACGCCTCAGCCATCAAAGCCAGAGGTACCTGGATTCCGGTGTTGATTGACCCGGCCTCTCGAGGAAGATCTCAGGTAGACGGACGCAAGTTGATGGATATGTATAGAGCTGAAGACATGCTACTGTATCCAGCTAATAATGAGGTAGAGTCCGGTATTCTGAATGTGTGGAGTCACCTAAGCACAGGTAAGTTAAAGATATTCGACACACTGCCAAGAGTACAAAAAGAATACACACTGTACCGCAGAGACTTAAACGGTAGAGTTATTAAAGAAAACGACCACTTACTAGACGCTCTTAGATACGCACTCAACATGAATATCAGAGCTATATCAAAGCAACAAGCTACTTCAGTTGGCAAGGGATTAAAAGGATTTACCACGTCAATGAAGTACGACATTTAAGGGATAAAGAATGCTAGCTAGCGAACAAGAGTTGATGACTAAGGCGGTAGAAGAGAGCGAAAGAGCTAAGGCCTCTGCGTTTGCCAAAGATAATGGCCTAGACGCTCTCGGTCAGCACATTGTCGACTTGCTTAAGAAGCGCATTAATAACCGTGCTGCTAAGCAAGAAGAGTGGACAGAGTGCGGCTACTTGTACTTCGGTAACATGTACGGCAACTCCTACCTAGGAGAGAACCCGTTCTTTGACCAGAAGCAACGTAAGCGCCGTCCTGACTTCAACATTGTCCGCACTAAGTGTGATGCTGCTATCTCGCAGTGTATTGACATGCAGTTTGCTGTTAGTGAAAAGAACTGGGATCTGTGGCCGTCAGCTAATAGCCAGGATCCTACAGACAACATCAGATGCGCTCTTATGTCCGACGAGATCGAAACTCAGTTGGACGGAACTCGTTATGGCTTCCAGGCCCGTAAGGCCATGTTCGATCGCGTTGTCTTTGGTACAGGCATTCTAAAAGGTCCTGTAAACTGCGGTAAGTTGTCCAATAAGTATGTCCGTGATGAGTTTTCTGGCGTGTGGGAATCCCGTCCGGAGGTTGTTTATAAGCCAACAATTGAGCGTGTCGATCCGTGGATGTTTTTCCCGGACGATACCGTTAATGATGCTGACAAGATCAGCGATGCTGTGCAAGTGCACCCGATGTCTGCGTATGAACTGGCTGCATATAAAGACCATGACGGTTATGATGCCGCCACAATTGAAGAAATTCTAAAGACTCCGCCTACAGTTTATGCTACGGAGTACTTTCTCGAATACACCAAACTAGCTGATGCTAATCCGCGCTTGTTTAAAGACAAGTATTGTGTGATTGAGTACCACGGCTGCATTACCAAGAAGCTGCTTGACGCTGCTGAAATTGAACCGCTTTATGATTCGCCTACAGAAGACTACTTCGGAGAAGTGTGGGTCTGTAATGGCAAAGTAATTCGTGTGGAGCTGGAAAACATTGAAGCTTCATTCGAAACTCCTTACGCCATCTCGCAGTGGAGAAAGGATCCGTCAAGTGTGTTTGGTTTTGGTCATCCACTGTCTATGAGAGACCAGCAGCGTGTTGTTACCCAGACCTGGAGAATGGTGCTGGACAATGCGTCTTTGTCGTCAGGTCCTCAAGCCGCCTTACAAAACCGATTCATTCAGCCCGCTGACGGTGAATGGGAGATGGCTCCCCGTAAAGTGTGGTATCTGACTGATCCGATGATGAAGGTTGGCGATGCTATTCAGTTCTTTGAAACTCCTAACGTCACTAATGACCTCCTGCCTGTGCTGAACCTAGCACGCCAGTTCTCGGAAGAAGAGTCTGGTACTCCTGCTATTGCAGCCGGTCTGCAGTCCACACAGATGGGCAACTCTGCTACTGGTGACATTATTGCAGCTAAGGCCTCTACTACTATCCTAGATGCTCTTTCTGAAGAGTGGGATGATCAGGTCACACAAAAGATTATTCGTCGTATGTACGCCTGGAACATGCAGTACAGTACGCGCGAAGAGATTAAAGGCAACTACGTCATTGACGTACGTTCCGCCAATGAATACAAGAATAAGCAAATGAACATCCGTGACATCGAAAGACTGTCTATGGAGAGTGCCCAGAATCCTAACCTAGCTAAGTGGCTGAATCAGGATGCTTTGACACAGACTCGTCTTGCTATGATGTCTCTGCCGTCCCGTAACATTATTCGCTCTGAAGAAGAGGCCGATGCGTGGGAGAAGGAACAGCAAGCTGCTGCTGCTCAGAACAATCCGCATGCTATGAAAGCCCAGATTGAAATGGCCAAGCTTGAAGTCGACAAACAACGACTCGCTATGGAAGGCCAGATCGCTAGCATGGAAATGCAGGTGGATCAGATGCGTGTTCAGATCGATGCTCGTATGGCTGAGATGAAAGAGCAAGTTGCTTTGGCTAACAATCAAGCTATGGCTATGGCTGCTCAAGCGTCTACGCTCAAGGCTCAGTTGGAATACGAAGCTAAGATGGCTAAACTGGAAGCTGACGCTCGTAAGTCTGGCACATCCGCTGCTCTGGATGCTACTAAGTTCGATGCTGATCTGGCTATTAAAGCCGCGGCTCAGCAGCAAGATATTATCATCAAGAACAGAGAGATGGATTTGTTCGAACAAGAACTACAGGTTAAACGAGAAAAAGGCACAGGAATCTAAATATGAATTCAGACTTGACGAGTACGTCCCTCCGCCCCGAAGAAGACATCAATTTTGCTGGTAAAGATTGGCATCTGCTTAAGGCCCACCTCCATGACAAACTTGAGTGGCTAACCGCGATGTTATGTGGTGACATCTCTCACGACGAGTCTAATAAAATCAGAGGTCAGATCCTCTTAGCAAAGACGATCATTGCCCTTGAAAAATCCGTCCGCAACATGCCGACCCGCTAATAGGAGTTACTAATGACAAAAGATGTCGAACAGCAGTTTTATGATGAAGTTTCTAAAGCCATCCAGGACCAAGACTCAAAGACACTAAGCACTTTGATTGAGTTTGAGGAAGACAAGAAAGAAACTGAGACCGGTCCTACACAAGAGGATCTAGCAACAGACCAAGATCAGGAAGATCTTGAGAAACCGACAGAGACTGATGGGCCGGGCGATGAGCTCCGCACTGATGATGATGTTGAAAGCGGAGACAACGAAGAGACTGTCGAGAGCCTTAAAAAGCAACTCGAAGAAGCTCGCAACGTTGACCACAGGCTTAAGTCTGATGCTGGACGAGTTCCGGGACTGCAGCGCAAGCTGGCAGAACTGGATAAAAAGCTGCAAGAAATGGCCGAGAGATCCGCCGCAACAAACGAAAATGGAGACGATGCCTCTAACGACGCATTCGACAATGAACATTTGGCTATCATCAGAGAGACAGACCCTACACTAGCTGCGGCTATTCAGAAGTCTATCTCTGCTGCTATGAAGTCGGCACAAAGAAGTAGCGTTGATGCTGCTCGAGTTGTGACAGAAACCTTCCGCCAGGAAGAAGAGGAAGCTAGTCTAAGATACGAATGGGATATACTGGTGCATGAAGCGCCCGAAGCTCCAGAGATTTTCAGATCTCCTGAGTGGGATGAATGGAAGCAAACTATCTCTCCGTCTATGAGACAAATGGCAGAATCAGCAGTGGCCGATGACGTTCTGATCGCAATTGACAGATTCAACAAAGCGACTGGCCGAAGCCAAGTTGTTACACCTTCTCCGGTTCAAGAAGCACGGGAACGTAAATTGAAAACAAGAACACCAGGAAGTGAAGGACCGTCGTCCCCTTCCGGCAACTTTACAGACCCTGAAGCTTACTTCAACAAGATGTACAAGGACCTACTAGTCAAACCAGTAGGATCAAGATAAACTAAGGAGATTCACATATGTCTTTTAATGGTATGCAGTACGGCGATATCTCGCCGCGCGTCGGCATCTACGCGGTAGCCAAGTTTTTGGCCCACGCTCAGCCGATCCTAGTCCTGGAGAGATTCGCTACCTCCCAGCCCCTGCCTAAAAATAAGTCGCAGACAATCAAGTGGCGTCGTGCTATTCCGTTCGACACCTCGCTCGTTGCTCTGACTGAAGGCGTCACCCCGGCTCCGCAAGCTATGCGCTTCGAAGACGTGACCACCTCGATCAGCCAGTACGGTGCTTGGGTTGCGTTCTCGGATGTCATCGCTGACACCCACGAAGATCCGATTCTGAATCAGATGTCGGAACTGCTTGCTGAACAAGCTGCTCAGGTTAAAGAAGGCCTGATCTGGAACGTTCTGCGTGCTGGTACCAACGTGCTTTACACGGGTACTGCCACTTCGCGTGCCACGGTCAACGCCCCGGTTCAAGAAGCCGACCTGCGTCTAGCCCAGCGTGTCCTCAAAGGCAACCTGTGCAAGCCGATCACCAAAATGATCTCGGCCACGCTCAACACAGCCACTGAGCCGGTTGCTCCTGGCTACATTGCCTTCGGCCACACCAATCTGGAAGCCGATCTGCGCGACCTGACTGGCTTTGTGCCGCGTGAAAAGTATGCTTCGACTTCCGCCCTGATGGATCAGGAAATCGGTAAGTTTGAAGACATCCGTTTCATCCTGACCCCGCATCTGGCCCCGTTCTACGGTGCTGGTACTTCGACCGCTGGTGCTGGTGCTGCCACCGACGTTCTCGGTTCGAACGGCGCTGTGGACGTGTTCCCGGTTGTGGTTGTTGGTCAAGACTTTTTCGGCGTCACTGCTCTTAAAGGTTACGAGTCGGCTCAAATGGCCGTCAAGAACCCGAAGATGGGCGATAGCTACGAAGATCCGCTAGGCCAGCGTGGTTTCATGAGCTGGAAGATGTGGTACGTTGTTACCCGTCTCAACGAAGCTTGGGGCGTCCGCATCGAAGCTGCTGCTCGTTCGCTGACCTAATCTAGGCTATAAGGAGATAATTTAAATGGCTTTTTATTCGAAAGTGTTTTTGGACGGCAATAAAGCCGGTCCTGTTGGCTCTGGTCAAGAGTCGATTTCTGTCACCATCCCCGCCGGTACTACATACACCGACGTGGCCAACGGTGGTTCAACCCTGAACGTCGCTATTCTTGCCAACCTGCGTGGCGAAAACGGCGACGGTCTAGGCGCTGTGGCGAAAGTCGCTGGCACCACTGACAGTGCTGTCGCGTTTCTGAACCACAAAGCTCTGACCTCGGGTGCTAACCCGGCCCGTCTGGCTGAAATCTCCGAGTATGGTAACCTGGCCGCTGCTGCGGACTGGAAACTGCACAAGGACATTTCCCTGACTGCCACCACGATGTACGCTGGCTTCAATGCTGCCGGTCAGTGCATTGGCGTGAACAGCTCGGCTGCTACCATTGCTGCTTTGGCTGGTTTCGTTAAGCTGATCGCTGTCTACGCACAGCCGGTTCTGATCGACAACGTTCAGTCCGCTGGTACTCTGGCTGCTCCGACTGCCTCGACCGCTGCTAAAGTTGTGTCGATTACGTTCCAGCGTGCTCAGAAGACTGCGGTTGACGGTTCCAACCTCAAGCGTTTCTATGAGTATGGTGTCACTGCTTCTAACGTTGACTTTGCTGGTACTGCTGGTAAGGCTTAATAGCTGAAGTGTTGTAATAATGTCGGGGCTCTAGTAATAGGGCTCCGACCCCTTAAAGGAGATGACAAGAATGTCCCAAGAAAATGAAAATGTCGATATTGATTTCGACGATATGACAATTCAACAGGCTCGTAAGTACGCTTCTATTTATCGTATTTCGTTGCCTAAAGATGCATCAAAAGAAGATATCATCAAGATGATTAAGGCCAAGCGACAATCGCGTGATATGGCTCTAATTGTGGATGACAACAGCACAGGTCCTAAACCTGGCTGGGCTCGCATTTCGATTCACCGCGATCCTATGCCTGGCGCTACTAACAACCCTGTGTATATCGGTGCCAACGGTTACAACGTGACAGTGCCACGAGGCGTTGAGTGCGATGTTCCGATTAAAGTGGTTGGTGTTCTAAACGACTCTGTCGAAGAACGCCTGGTGCAGAATCCTAACGCTGGCCCGACTGGTGCAGATGCGTGGGAATACAAGAAAGTCATGTGCTATCCGTTCCAAGTTATTGCAATGAATCCAGGCCCGGATCCGAGACCTGGCTTTGAACGAGGCAAGGAAGCAGCTATGCGTCCTCGCATGAAGTTCAGAGAACTGTTCGGTCGTTGGCCTAGCCACGCTGAGCTGCTAGAGGCTAAGAAGGAAGGCTTCCTAAAGTTGGATATGGATGATCTGATTAGCCCAGCTGCAGAGAACGACGTTAAACTAGCTAACGCTTAATTAAGGAGACTTTATGAACTATCTGGAATTGGTAAACGAGGCTGTTAAGGAAGCGGGAGTAGAGCTAGATCCGCTGACTTCGGCTGACTTTGCTAACCCTAATGGGTCGAAGATGTACGACAGATTTAAGTCGTGGGTGTCTTTGGCTTGGCAGGATATCCAGGCAGATAATAAAGAGTGGTTCTTTTCGAACGTAGCTGTGGTTAGCACATTGCGTCCGAGAATTCGTGTTAAATCAGCCCTCGATCCTGCGGGGGCTGGTTTTGCAGGTAACCAATACTTCAACGGCAACATCGTTATTCCGGTTGTCGACGAAGGCTACTTCATCACTGGTGACTCTACTCTGGGTACCGGTGAACTGTTTTTAGACGTGACAGAAGATCAGGACTTGTCCGTCGTCCTAGCTAACATGGAATTCGTCGAGGATACACTTGCTCCGGATCCACAAAGCTTTAGAATCTCAGTCGGCCCTGGCTACGCAGTCAGTGAGATCGATTCCCGCATTGATGCTTTGGTCAAGAAAGATGTTAATCTGCTGATCGATGGTTCCGAGTTCCCGATCAAGTACGTGCCGTGGAAGAACTGGCACTTTGACCTGAAGAACGAATACGGTCGTCCGAGACAGTACACTGTGAGCCCTGAAGGCTTCGTGCACTTCTACCCAAATTTGAAAGATAACGCAGTTATCTCAGCCTACGCTAACTTGCTACCCCAAGTACTGACTGCTTATTCTGATACACCGCGCGGTCTAGCACCTAAGTTCCATCAGGCTATTTACTGGAAGGCTGTTGCTAGCTACGCAAACTACGACAAAGACAACGGCCTGTGGCAACAAGCTAACAGGAACTACATGAAGATGATGACGTATATGGACAGAGATCTGTCTGTTGCTCCTCGCTTTGCTGAGAGTGTATACTATGGCGGTTGAGGAAGGCCTGTACCCGATTCTGTTGACCATGAACTTGGGTCTGGATTTGTCCACACCTAAGCCCGCGGCACAGCCTGGAAGCCTGATTGACTGCCTAAACTACGAGCGTACTACCGTTGATGGCATGTCCCGTATTGACGGATACGAGCCCTACGATGCTCGGACCGAGGCGGACGTTACTTCTTACAGAGTAATTAACACCAGTTACCCGCATGGCTTGGTTGTTGGCGACGATGTCGCTACCCAAGAAGAACTGCTAGGTAACGTCGTGCTGCTCGAATCGCTACTTGAACACCTATCCGACCAATTCATTGGTACTAGAACTGCTGGTGCTGCTGTTGTAGACCTGCTCCGCGTAGAAGCTCCTATTTACTCGCTAGCTCCGGATCCTGATGGCTACCGTAACGTATTCCTAGGCACAGTGGTGGAAGTCATTTCTAGCACTTCCTTTGTCATAGCTTGCGTCAACGAAGAGCTACTCCGTAATGCTATCACTCTGGTTAAGATTAACCTAGGTGGCACTCACGTAGTGTCTGGTTTAGTTACCAGTTTCAAAGACATTAACGTAGACATCTACGATCCGACTGCTAACTTTACCAAGCGCAGAGCTTACGCCACTATCCTCAGAAACCGCATAGGCGACCTTCCAGGAGCTTGTGGTCTCCACTGGCTAAATGGAGTGCTGTACGCTGTTGCGCCGTCTCAGGCAGTCACTGAGGGTGCTGCAGGTGTGCTATACCGTGCCAGGGATATGCAGGTTCTGCTAGACGACGATTCCGGTGCTGCCCTAGTCAAGGGCTGGGAAGAGATCGACCTAGGCAACACGACTGCTGTCATTGAGGGCGTCACTCAGACCATCAAGAACTCTGTTCCGCTAGCCCCTACTCTTGAGCGCTACTCGAGCAAGTACCAGTTTATTACGGCTAATTTCTTCGGTTCTGAGATAACTACTGCTATGTACGGCGTCAGCGGAGCTGGTCGTGCATTTGTGTTTGATGCTACCGGATTCCGTAACATTGACACAGGCCTTACTGCTGATCTAGACAAGCCGCGGCATATTGCTAAGTTTGCTGATCGTCTGGCCCTAGGTTACTCGAATGGCTCTGTTCTGTTTTCTGTTGTCGGTGACCCTGAAAACTTCAGTGGTGTTGCAGGTGCAGTTGAGATTGCCTTTGGTGACAAGATTGTAGGCCTACAAGTCCTGGCTGGTAAAGCCCTAGGCGTGTTCTGCGAGAACGGAGTTTACTACGTAGACGCAGACCTGAATGTTAGCACTATTACCCCAAACCTTGGTTGCATCGAATACACCGTTGCAGCTATTGGCGTGCCAATTTATTGTAGCCCCGCTGGCATAATGACCCTTGAGCAGACTTCTGCTTACGGCGATTTTGTCGGCGTTCCTTTATCTGAAAAGGTCGATTCTTGGCTGAGACCCCGTCTCCGCAGAGTCCAGGGCAAGTACTCTTCGTACCCGTCTGTGATTGGTAACATGGTTGTTCGTACAAAGAACCAGTACCGTCTGTACTTTAGGGATGGTAACGTGCTGACTATGACGATTACTCCTAATGGTCCGGTGTTTACAAAGCAACTCTACACGTTCGTCAAGGACTCCGTAACGCACACATTCGTGCCGTATGCTACGTGCAGTCAGATGGGCGAAGACGGAACAGAGAAGTTGTTCACTGTGCACAGAAATCCTGCTTCGAATATCACGTACGACTACGTCGTGTCTCTTGACAGCGGTTGGGGTTTTGCTGGCGTACCACTTCCGTGTTACGTCGAGACTAACACGTTCAACGGAGAGAATCCGTTCATGTATTATAGAGTCACCAAGGCTCGTGTTCATGGCCTTGCGCGCGGTCTGTCGAGCTCCAAGCTCCAGACTTCTGGCACAGCTGATGGATACACAGACGACTATAATGAATCGCAAGTGCAATACATTGATCTACCTAACACAAAGCGGCTGTACACCGACGGATACGTACCCACTACCGACATTGTAGATCTGGCAGACAGAGGTCTGAGACTGAAACTTAAATTCAGTAACAGAGATTTGACTGAGACAGAACCAAGCCATGTGTGCCAATTAGTTACACTACTACTCAAATCTGGAGGCAAGTTGGATGTATAATCCCGCCCTATCGCTCGACAAACTAGGAAACAAAGAGGGTGGCGGCAATCCAGCTACTACCTATAACGTATCTCCTACCACTGCTGCAAACACAGCTACTACGCAGACTGCACCGGTGTCGTACACACCTGCTGGGCAGTTCGCTATGCCTAAGATGCAGCCTACTACTATGCCTGTAGCTAATCCTACGGACATGGATAATGCATACAACATGGTTACTGGTGTGCAGAATAAGCTACTTGCTTCTGACTCTCCGTACATGCAAGCTGCTAAGCAAGCTGGTCTGGAATACGCCTCTAAACGTGGGTTGCTGAACAGCTCCATCGCTGGCGGCGCTTCTCAGAAGGCTGCTATCGAAGCTTCTAATCCTCTAGTAAACAACGTGTTGAACGTCTACGGTCAGGAGCGTGGTGCTCAGCTCAGCGACTGGATGAGTGCTGAAGCTCTGAAGAGAGACTTCTCGACTACTCTTGCAGCTCTTCCGATCAAGACTTCTTTTGATATGCTCACTGGTCTAGCACAGGCTGCTACTAATGCGCCAGATGTGTTTACTCCTGAGTACATCAACAGCATGTCTAACTTCTTCACAGCCAACATGCAGAACGTGATGGCTAATTTCTTTGGGGCTCAGAATCCGAGCCAAGGCGGAGGTGGTTAATGAGTACTCCAGTAATAGCTGATTTCTTCAATGCTAATCCTGTGCAAATGAGCACACCGACTCCTGCTCAGTCGGGAAGCGGCTTTGCTTCTCTGATGTCTAGTGGCGGTGTAGGTGGCTTTGCTTCTAGCGGTTGGGGTATGCTAGCCCAAGGTATTCTAGGCGGTATTGCTGCGGAAAGTGAATACCAGGCTGCTAAGAAGAATAGTCAGCGTCAAGCTATGCAAGGTATGAACGCTAATGCTTATCAGATGGCTTTGCAGGATTGGTACCAGCGCCGTAACAAACAAGAAACACGTATGGCCCTGAGTAACTATAAGCCGTTTAGCACTATGCAGCAGATCGCTCCAGGTTACCAAGAGACTTATAAACCTGCTGATCTTGGCGCTATGCCGAATCCGATGGATTATAGAGCTGGCGACAGCAAAAAAACTAATATAGCTAACTACAAGAAGCAACAGAAGTCTGGCGTTGCTACAGTCGGCACCGGAGGCTGATCATGGAAGAACAAGAAAAAAGTGCAGTTATTGGTGACGTTAAGAACATTCTTAACTTGATTAACAAGCTGCTCGACCAGGGTGGTTGGGATGTTGTTAAGCAAGCCGTTAACTCTCAAGACCCGGCTCAGCCGCTTGGTGCTTTTATTGCCCAGTTGATTATGCAGATTACAGAGCAGATGGCGAAGTCCGGTCAAGATATGGATCTCCGTGCATGGCTAATGCCTGGCGGTATTGTAGAGGTCCTGCTAGATATGTTTGAGTCCGAATTTGATCTACCGCCTGAGTTCTCTGATGAGATCTTTAAGAATGTAGTTAAGAATATCCAAGCTGCTATGCAAGATCCTCAGCAGCAACAACAGCAAGGTCAACCGCAGCAAGCTCCGCAACAAGGCGGTCTGCAAGGCATGGCTCGGGGAGGTATGTAATCATGGCAGGTTTTGGAGCAGGTTTTGGTAAAGCCTTTGGCGGTTCTTTAGAAGCCGCTGGTAAGTTGCACCAAGAAGAGCAACTACGTAGTAGAGAGTATGAAAGAGCTAAAGCTGACAGACAAGCTGAGATAGCTGACACTAGGTCTTATCAGGAACGCATAGCCGCAGAAGATCGTGCACGCACAGCAGAAAATGAAACTCATAGATACTCTAAAGGCCCTGATGGTAAATTTTATTATACTACGCTTGAGGGTACTCTGGTTGAGAAGGATCCTAATTCTCCTGGAGTAAGACTGTACTTACAAGACGAGGAAAGACGCGGTCAAGAGAGAACAATGTTTGGCCTGGATGTTGAAGGAAAGAAAGTCGGTATCCGACGTGATGAGGCTGCAATAAGAGCGTCTGATGCGTCTGCTGCCGCTGCTCGAGCAAAGTCAAAAGCGGAAGCTGGAAAACTCCCTGATGATATTTACGCTAAAGTACAATTTGACCTTAAGCCTGTGACTACTAGATACGACAATATCGATAAAAAAACACAAGGCATTATAGCTAGGCTCGAGAATAATAACTCTAAGCCTGGCGTGACCGCGGCTCAAAGAGAAGCTAATGACGCTCTTATTGCAGAGGCTAGAGGTATGAGATCGGCATTATTGGGATCCCAACAAGCTCTAAGTGCTCAATATGTAGCTTCTGGTTTTCAGGCAGATCCTATGGAATTGTTTAAGCCCAGAGCTTCAGAGCTTGCTACTAAGTATCCTAATGCTTGGGGTAGGTTTGTAGAAGAGAATAGAAGAGATTGGACAAATAGAGATGCTGCTGCTGAGGCTGCTAGAAAAAGAAATCTAGCCCAGTCTAACAACTAAAGCTTAATTACTCAGTTGTACGACTAAAACCAACAACTATAAGGTAGATGAATGTCTAATTACCTGTTAACTCTTACTAAATACTATGCTAATAATCCGGATAAGCTGTCGGAAGGATTAGATTTGGCTAAGTCGATGGAACAAGAGTACGAAGAGACCAGACGTGTAAACGAAGAAAATAAGCGTAAAGAGGCTGCGTTTAGACTTGAAACAGATAAAAAGAATAGAGAGTTAGCCGCAGCCTTGCAGCCTCGACTAGTCGTCCAACGGACCGAAGAGGGCTGGGAACAAGTTCCCGAACCTCGTGATTCTTATACTCGTTTTCTAGAAGCAGAAAAAAAGAAAGCTGACTTTGACCTAGAGTCGCTCAGTCTTGTAGATGCTGCTAATGCTATTTTCGATCCTAAGAAAGCTGAAAGAATTAAACAAATAACGGAACGTAGAAATATGGTAGACGCTAGACTAGCTAATGTGCTAGCTCCTACCGATAAGGAAACTGACCGCTCTGCTTATGACACCGCAGCTGACAACTTTAAAGCCTTTCAGGCAACAGTTGCAGAAGGCCTTGTCGGCACAGTTGCTGACTGGGCGTCTCCTGACGTAACTGGTCTAGAGCGTAGACTTCCTAATGGAAAAATTCTTCCTGTTGCAGGAGAGTTCGGCACTTATAAAGACCAGATACTAGCGATCGAGGCTGCTGACAAGGCTCTCGAGTTGATGGGCAAAGGACGAGACGCAGCTGCAGCTTGGGCTGGCATGGATGATAAGTCGTCTGATATCCTCAAGGCACTGACTGGCGTCGACTCTCTTAAAGAAATAACTTCGTCTAAGCTTGCTGATATTCGCAATAAACAAGTACAAGAAAACCAGCGCAGAGCTAAAGAGGGTCTGCCCTCAATTGAACAAGAGAATGACGCCATGCTTGGCAACAGAGCGTCGGCTTTTATGAGCGAAGCTGCTGCCTCTATAAGACAAGACAAGACTTTAGAGTCTAAAATCGAAGACATTCGTTTAGGTAGGGCTATTAAGGAAGGCATGTCCAGCGTTGGTGCCTACATGTTAAGCAATCCTGGGATGGCGTTCGAAAAAGCCTTTGAATCCTCTCCATACTTAATAGCTGGTGGTCCTGCTTCTTCTACTCTTAGAGCGCTATCATTCTCTAAAGCTGCTGCCACTACGGGTGGCGCTGTTGCTATCGGAGCTCTTGACACTGCCCAAGGTGCGCAACAGGCTAAGGATGCTGTTAAAACAGTTGATATGGCTGAGTTGGCAAAATCTGCTGCTTTCCAAGAATTGAAAGCTGCTAATCCAGATGCTACTCCTGCACAACTGCGGGAAGTATTGGCCATGTCTGCAGAGTATAGAGCACTTGGTGTTGGCCTCGCAGCCAATGCTTTGCTTGCTGTTGTTTCTACCAAACTAGGACTGAATCCTGTTGAAGCTGCTGCCTCTGGCGCGGCTAAAAAGGTTACGGCCCTTGGCGCTACTGGCGCTGTGGTTAGAGAAGCTGTTGGTGAATTCCCAGAAGAAGCTGCTCAGCAGTGGTCTCAGAACGTTGGTGAGATTGCTGGCGGTGTTAGAGACCCTAGCAAAGAATGGGAAAACGTTGTTGGGGCTGGTACTCTTGGTGCATTTACTGGTGCTGCCACATCTGGTGGTATGTCTGCAGGCCAGGCTACTATAGATGCCGGTGCTACACTGAGTGCGAGAAGTAAAATCATTAAAGCTGAAGAGCAAGCTGCACAGACTGGCACTGCCCAGCCTACTGCCCAGACTCAGCCTGACGCTGCTCCTACGGAACAGGTTAGAGAAACTACACCTGCCCAGGATGATCAAAGAGATCCTGCTGATAGACTAGTGCCTGTGTCTTTCTTTGAATCAAAGCTTGATGAGGTTATTGCTCAGCAAGATGAACTTGTGCCAGATGGTACCGAGCAAAGAAAAGCTTTCAGCGACAGCGCTAAGCAAGAGTATAGAGCTTACCTGGAAAATGGAACTCCGATGTCGCAAGGCACGGCTGAGCTCGTGGCTTCGTTTGTTCCGGCGTATAAAGAAGTTTCTGCTCCGAGACCGCAGGAAGAAGTAGATGCTGGACTAAATCAGCTTGTGTCTGACGTCTTTGCACTGTCTCAGGACACAGGTGGCCAGTCTTTGGGCACTGTCAATAGCAGAGTCATGCAACGCATTTCTGGTGAGACTAGCTATCAGGTTCTTGAGAAGTTTGCTGAACTGCAAGCCACTAAAGCTGCTAATGCTGGCACTACTCGTGCCGGGCAAGTATTTAGCGCTGAGGCCGAAGCTGCTAACACTAGAGCACAACAACTTAAAAACCAATTCCAGACGCCAGTCGTTCCGACCGCGCAGCAGCAAGCTCCTGAAGCTACTGTCACTGCTGCTCCAGAAATTGTGGAAACTCCGAGTACAGCTAACATCGAACCTCCTGCAGCGTTCACTGACAGGTTTGAGGAGATGGATAGACTGGAGCAAGAGCGTGTTGCAGAAGAGACTCCTGTGCAGGAAGTGGCTCCTGAGCAAACAGTGGCAGCCTCAATTGCTGACAGTATACGTACTGGGTTTGCAAGTCAAGGAAATACAAAGCGTAAAGCAGAGGAAGCCTTGTGGGAACTTTCTAAAACTAACCCCGCTGCTGCTTTTGAGATAGCTAAGGACAATCTAAACACTAGTTTTGGCGAAGTTGCTAGTGTTATTCTTAGCATGGTTGATGCTGAAATGGGAATTAAAGAGTACCAGCCAGCTATAGATTTTATCCACAGGCTAGCCCTTTCTAACAAAAATAATAGCGGCTGGGCGCGTATGGCTTTGACGCGCAGTCCAAGACATTCGAACTTGCTAAACAAGCCAGCACCTGCAGAGACTGCTGCTCCGGAGGCTGGACAAGAGAGCGATACGCTACAGTCTGCTACTAGAGCTGGCGAGACACAGCAGGTTGGTCCGGAAAGTACGTCTCGTCGTAAGTTTATTATGGGCTTTGCTGCTGCCGCTGCTACTGCTGCGGCTACTGGCGCTGCCCCTAGCGGAACTTTTGCTGATGATGTGACTTTGGGCGAAGCTAAGGCTTTGACTAAGAAAGTAATGTCACAAAAAGTTTCTGCTACTGTTGAAGCTATTCTACGTGGAAGCGGCGGCACGGTCCAAGATGGTGCTGCCCGTATTAAAGGCGCTCTGAGAGAGATTGTAGCTAATGGTCCGGTAGAAGTGCGCGAACTGGCTAAGAAGATTCTGTCTCTCATGCCCAGTACTGGTATATCTTTAGAAGTAGACGATTACAGTCCTGCCAACGCACACGGTGCTGTTGAGCTACTTCCGTCTCCTAAACTAACGCTGTTTACTCTTGATGCCAGGGAAGGTTTAACTTTTGACACTTTCCTACATGAGTCTTTGCACATTGCTGCGGTGTCTAGATATGTCTCGCTAGGAGTCGGCTCTATTAGAGATAACGACAGTAAGCTTGGCGGCGGTGCTCCAAAAGCAGCCAAGGCTATTGAAGACTTTATCACTTTGTGGGAAGAGTTTAAAGACTCACTCACCTTTAAACAGAAAAACGATACTAGCAGCGATAACATTAGCATTCAACAAGCGGCTAATAGTCCTGATGAATTTTTTGTTCGTTCCTTGACTGATCCAGACTTCCAGAAATACCTAGCTGGTGTGGAATACAAAGGCAAGTCTTTATTTACTAAGTTTAAAGATTGGGTAAAGACTAATCTATTTGGATTTAAAAAAGGCACTGCTCCGTCTTGGCTTGATGCTGCTCTTGTAGCTAGCAACAATCTGTCCGACGCTATGGCTAAGGACGCTCCTGACTTTTCGCGCGTCGACGCTGTGCGTAGACATGAGGGTTATTTGCAGTCTGCTACCAGTGCTACTGACGGCTCTGTGACAAGTCCTAAGCCTACTGCTAAGAAGTTTAAGGACATGTCCCTGTTTGAACAGTGGGCCATTGTCACACAACTGCGAGACACTACTTCTGCTGCTGAGTTTGACTCTATCCTTGCTGGCATTGCTAGCGGGGGTATTATGCTGCGTAA
>Ga0315909_10003120_pt1 | contig 20501 bp, 38 predicted proteins | sample LakEriMetagenome_11_FD_203527 | JGI IMG/M metagenome (GOLD analysis project Ga0315909, IMG submission 203527) | Freshwater fungal communities from buoy surface, Lake Erie, Ohio, United States - Buoy 2 MA125 | ecosystem: Environmental > Aquatic > Freshwater > Lake | place: USA: Lake Erie, Ohio... | reverse complement strand
TTACCAGATAAAGTAATAGTTGCAGCTGAAGGTGTAGGTATATTTAATACATTACTTATTAAAGTAGCAGCACCTGATCCTGTTGTTGTTAAACTTGTTATTCTGTTTGTATATGCAGTATTCCAATCTGCACTATTATTAGTTATTGAAGTTCCCCAAGCTGAACCTGTTGAAAGTGCAATACCTGCTGCAGGATAAACCATTCCACCACCACCACCACCACTTGACCATGAAGAACCATTGTAAAAGTTGAGAGCATTTAAAGTAGTGTCATAAACAATAAGTCCACTTGCAGGAGTAGCAATAGCATTCTTCTGTGTTGTGGTCATTACAGGTGGTAAAAAGCCTTGTGTTGTAGAACTTACTTGTAAAGCAGCAGTTGTTACTGAAGTGTTTGTTCCTATGTTTACAGTACCAGATACTGATAATCCATTAGTTGGTGCAGCAGTACTTGCACTATATCCTATAGCAGCATTACCATTTACCTGTAAAGAACTACCAATTGTAGTAGTGTTCACACCCAAATTTCCACTTGTATTTATTACTATACCACCTGTGTTCCAACCACCAATTGAATTTTTAGTAGTAAATATTAAATTGTCACCTGCATTTCCTGTTTGAAATTGTGATGTATAAATAGCTGCAGAACCAAATCCACCACTATTATAAAATCCAATTCCATTTAACGCACCTGATGCAGCATTTGTATTTCTTACATATAAAGCAGGAGTTAAAAGGTTTGCAGTAGTTGCACTACTATTTACTAAAAATGCTGATGAATTAGTATTGCTTGTTGCTCCTATTATTGCAGCACCTGCAACCGCTAAACCATTAGTTGGAGCAACGGTACTTACTGAGTATCCAATTGCAGCATTACCATTTACCTGTAATTTAGAACCTAAAGTTGTAGTTCCAATTCCTGTATTGCCAGCAGCATCTAAATATAATATAGTATCATATGTGGTTCCCGTTTGTGTTTGACTGCGTTGTATGGCAAAATCCCCAAAAACTAATTGGTCAGATGTAAATCTCCAACTTCTTGATGCAGCATTTGCAAAATAATTAAAAATAATATAAGAACTTCCTCCTTGTACTGCTAAACCATTTGTAAAGGTTTTTGTTCCATTAAAAGTTTGAGCAGCAGTTGTAACTACACCTCTAGCAGTTGCACTTGCATCAGGTAAATTAAATGTGTGTGTTGATGTTGCTGAACTTATTGCAAAATCAGTTCCACTTGTTCCAACTGCAAAAGTTTGAGTAGTTGCAGTTAAAGTATTTAATGTAGTAATTCCACTACTTCCACCTGAATATTGTGGAATATTTAAAACACCTGTTACAGAACTATATGTAGCTGCACCTGATGTTCCTGTAGTAGTTAAACTAATGGCTGATCTAGCTAAAGCATCTGTATATTGAGTGATTGTAGATGTTATAACACCCGTTGTATTGTTATAACTAATTCCTGTGCTTCCACTTAAAGAAGCTAAAGTAATAAAGTTAGAACCATTAGTAATTTGATTGTTGTTAGTTGGTATAGTGATAACTCCTGTTGTAGAATTATATGCTCCAGAACCTGCAACAAATGAATTAGATAATCTTGCTCTTACATCTGTGTAATATAAGTTAGTACCTTCTGTTACTTGTGAAGTTGTATAATCTCCGCTAACTGAAACTACTGCACCAGTCCTTCCAAATACACTAGAAACACCTGAAACAATTGAACCTATATTTCCATTAAGTTTTTGTATTGCAGTTAAAATAGTATCAGTTGCTGATATTGTTCCTGGACCACTTACATAACCAGTTAAAATAGCAGAAATTGCTCTAACATTAGTAAAATATAAATTAGAACCTTCAGCAATGTTTGAAGTTGTTAAACTTACAGCACCTGTAAAACCATTTACAGAAACTACGGCATCAGTATTGTCTACTTTTTGCCATACACCACCATTAAATATTGCCCAATCTCCAATGTTCCAATCAGTAATTCCATTTAAGTTAGTAGAACCTGCAACATTTACAATATAATAATATCCTGAAGTTCCAACACTACTTGTTAATGGAGGTGTATTAGTTAAAGCATTCCAAGTACCTTGATAAGTTGAACCACCTATTAAACCATTAATTTGATTTTGAACTTTACCAAAGGCAATTAAGATAGAATCAGTAGCTGAAATAGTTCCTCCTGTAATATTAACTCCTGTTAAAACTTTTCCTATTACTGCTGAATTTACTAAAGATGGATTTGCATAAGTTCCACTTAATTCACCTCCTGCTGTAATACCTGATATGGTTGTTAAATAAGTTGAGTTATCATAAGAAATAACTGTACCTATAATTTTAACAAAACCAGTACCATTTAATGCAGCTTGTTTACCATTAAAAGCAGACCAATCTGTAATAGATAAAACACCTCTATTAGATGCAGAAGCTGTAGGTACATTTAATGTAATTACTGGAGTAGTTGTTCCTGTAGCTACAGTAGAAGATAAATCAGTACCAGTTGTACCTAAAGTTAATGCTGCTACAGAAGTTACTGTACCTGTTCCATAAGGAGCTGTAAAATATTCTAAAGCTGTTTCTCCAGCATTAACTCTTGCTAGTTTTAAAGAATTACCTGTTAAACTATCTAAAGGAGATAATTTAGTATTTAATGCTATTGTTCCTGCAGAAGTAATTGTACCACCTGTTAAACCTGTACCTGTAGCTACACTAGTTACAGTACCTGAAGTAGTAGATGGAGCAGTATTAATTATAGTAAAACTTGGATATGTACCTGTTACAGATATTCCTGTTGATGGAGTAAGTACTACAGTTTGATCTGGAGCAGTATTAGTTACAATTGGTACAGTAGTTGTACCTCCTATAGAAATTCCTGTACCCGAAGATAAAGATGTTACTTTATTATTCCAAGTAGTAGCAGAAGTTATTCTTGAGTCTGCTAGAGTTCCTGTCCAACCTAAAGTTAAACTAGTTGATTGTAATAAAGCTGTAGCAGGTGTACCTCCTAATGTAAGAGTAACATTAGTGTCATCAATCTTAGTTAAAGCAGATGGTGTAAAACTTGGTATAGTTGGGAATGTAGCAAATGTACCATCACCTCTTATATATTGTGATGCTGTACCAGTAGGTATTGGATAATAGGTTGATGCTGCTAATGTAATTGTTAAATATGGAGTTAATGCAGATGCTGTTACAAATCCTGATGGATTACCAGTTAAAGGATAATATAATAAATCATATGTTGGGAGTCCATTATTCCATACTACAGAAGGATTAGGATAAACACCAGATAAATCTCCACCAGCTGGCCCTGAAGGAGCTCCTCCTCCGCCACCACTACCACTGGTTAATAGTTTTCCAACTTTATCTACTACTTGCATCAGTATGTTATTCCATATATATAATAACTAGTGCCTACTACACTTGAATAGGCAATTATTTGATCACCCTTATTTAATGCATATGAGAATTCATCTGTTACTGTATCACCAGCTGATAAATTTAAAGCATACATTAAATTTGTTGTTGCTGTACCAGCATCATAAATAAATAGTTGTATATTATATGATACAGCATTATTAAATCTAACAGTAAATAATCTATTTAAACCTGCTGAAGAAGGTCCACCTGTTGCTAAAACAGTACCTGTAACAGATAGTTTTCCAGTTTTACTAAATTCAGCCATACTATAATATACAAAAATTTTATGACAAAAAAAATCCCTATGGTTAATAGGGATTAATAACTAACATTACATTAATGTTCCTGCTATAAAAATTAATAGTAAAACTGTTATAATAAAATAAGATCCAATGATATTATTTTTTTCATCTAACTCATAAGCATCTTTATTTTTATTATATACTGGTTTTTGAAGTGAAGCTCCAATAATCCAAAGTATTAAAGAAATTGCTAAAATAAATAACATTATTATATGATTCATAAGGTATCAATTCTACGTTGTAAATATACTAATGCTTTTTCTAAATCTTCTTTATTGTTAAAAGTTTTTTTACCAGCTCTAGCTAAATATTTTATTACATTTCCTAAGTAAAAATCTTTATCTAACTTCCAGGCTTCTAACACATTAAAAACTTCATATGTTGAATCTTTTCCACCATAGTATTTAGGACGTGATTCAAATGGTGGAATATCTTTTCTAAAATCATGAACATAATTTTTAGTATTATATTCTGAATCTAAACTATTTTTAGTTCTTTTATCTATTTCTTCTTTAGATAATTCTTTAGAATTAATTTTATCAGTACTTGTTCTTCCAGAAAAATACGGATTATCATCTGTTATGTTTACCATATTATTGCAATATCCATTTCATTAAACATTAGCTTTACACTACCATCAATGTCAACTTTTTCTGCATGTTCTAATTGTCCAGTTGGAATATATACTGAATCTCCAACAGCAATCTCTTCTACTTTATCACCTATGGCATATACAGTTAACCTGTTCCATTGCTTCATTGCTTCATACATTAAAGCATCTTCATCTTTTTCAGATAATTTAATTACTGATTCTTTTCTTACAGGAACTTCAATAAGTATTCTTCTTCCTCTTAATGTTTTAAATTGTGTGTTCATTTTATTATTTATTAGGTTATCAAATTTAATTCTTGCTTCTAAGTTAGTCTCTGACTCTGATGTTAATTTTTGCCATAGACCTAACTCATGCTTTGTCATTCTAGTTATGTTTTAAAGTTGTCACTTTGTATTTAATAATTTTGACACAGCAGTCTGTGCACTAATTAATTCTCCTATAGCATGATCAAAAATAAAACTTTTAGAAGGTGATTTAGTTTCTTGATTGTAATGATCTTTTAAAATATTTACAATATCAGCAATATTTTTTTTTACTTTATAATCTGAAGAATCTTCTTCTGTACTAAATTCAATACCAATTAATTCTTCACCAAAGGTTAAAACTTTAGTTTCATTGATATCAATAATACCATTTGGGATGGGTGTAACTCCTGAACTCATAGTGTTGGTTTTTAAATATTATCTACAAATATATAATTATTTGTAAATAAAAACAAATATATTAAAATTATTTTCTAGAGAAGAATTTTTTCTTTGGTTGTTCTACTTTAATATCTTTTAATTTTTCAATAATTTTATTTGCTTCTTCTTCAGCAAATGTTATCACCTCTTCTTCTTTATCTTTTATATCCCAGTTATTTAATAAGATACTCATGTGCATTGTCTCATGCATAATTCCTGTAGCTTTTTCTGTAACAGAGTATTTCTTAAAGGTACCTAAGTTTATAAATAAAAAAGGTTTGTAAGGATCTTTAGCAATAAGTTTTTTATCTGCCGGATCATAATTAGTTAATCCATATATGTAAACACCATTACCTTTTGATAAATCTACTTCTTCTGCTTGAGCATCTGCACGGTTAAGACCATGCATTTCTTTAACATTATAATAATCAAAAATTTCAGTAGCATCTTTACCTATAAGTAAGATGTATTTACCCATGTCAATTTTTTTCATAATTTTATTTACTTACCTTGACCTCGGTATAATTTTTTATAATTCTTAGAAGACTTAAGTTTAGAAACTTTAGTTTTTGCATGAACACCAGTCCGGGAAACTTTTGGTTTATCTAACTTAGTAAATGTATCTTTAATTTTTGCCATGACTAATTTTATAGTTTTTTTAAATCTTCTATTTCTTTAATTAATATTAATAATTTTTTTTCTTTTTGTTCTATTATTTCTTCTTTAGTTTTTTCAATAACATCAACAAGTTCTTCTATATAAGTTCCTTGTTCATTATAGTATCCAATTAATTGTTTCATTTTTTTATATTTATAGGTTATAATTATAAAGTATGTATTCTTACTGCACGCACATATTGAAGGTCACCTTTAACAAGTGATTGTATCGCCCCATCAACAAAAGCCTGACCCACCGCATTTGTACCTTGGTACTCAGTAGAACTCCAATAGAAAGAAAAAAGATTAGTTTGAAAACCATTTGTTGAGCCTAAAATTTTATTTACAACAGCTGCTGAATTATAACACATATTTAACTCCCAGGCTGATGGTAGATACCAATCACTAAAAAGACCACCATTATGTAATCTTGCAATTCCTGCAGCATAAGCTGTAGTAGCAGCAGCTCCTGTTTGTGCTATAATTGCATTAGTATTTGTAAGTCCATTTGAATAACTTTCAGCTGCAGAACCTATTGTATTGCCCTGTTGTGCAAATACTGTCCAAGGTAAATTGATAGCTAAATTAGTTAGACTTGCAATAAGTGCTTTTTTAACTCCAGCATCATCCCATTCTGCTACTACTATTCCACCTCCAATTAGTTTACCTATGTTTGATCCAGTTGATCCACCAAAAGCAGTTACGGGAACAGTAACTGGTAGATATGCATCTCCCCTATTTGTATTAGGAACACCAACTACAGTAACTGCACCAGCTGGCATAGTTAGGCTATATTTTCCTTTTTTAAGCCAGGAAACAAAATTTAAAATATCCATTTTTATATTTTTAAGTATACTATAATATACAAATAATTTATTACTAAAACAAATGTGTATTATTCTGTATCATAAAACATTCTTTCAGAATCTTCTGTATGCCATTTATCAAATCCTTCACAGTTATAATAATCTTTGTTAACCAAGTAATCTGGTTTTTCTGGGAATGGTTTAGTTACAAATGAAGGCTCAGACCATTTGATTCTGTTATTAGGCTGGAGTGCAATCTGACCATTATCAAGTAAAATAATATGGTGACTCTTATGTTCTAGTGGATCTTCTGCTAGAGATAGATCTGTGTTAGGATCATTAGATCCCCAGTTTATGGTACCGTAATAACTACCCGGGTAAAACTTATGATCCTTCATATACACTTCTACTCTGGTATCATATAGATAAGAGAGATGGAGAAGAGTAAAATTATAAGAAAAACAATTCCATATCTGTAAGTAATGAAATGGTAGATCTGGATCCGGCATCTCTGGTTCATGTAATAAAGCATGACTTGGTAACTTATCCCTAAGTACTCCATTTTCTAAGAGTACTTGAAACAATGCTGCTTGACCAGGTAAACATCTTACAGATATAATTACCCCCGGTGTAAATTCTCCATGTCCTTTTTTATGTTGGTACATATATTCATTCCTTACAAATACTTTAAGAGGAAAAAAGTTGTGTTCTATATAAGCCATAGTAAATATTTTATGTCACAAATATAGATAACATCTGTGACATCACCAATACATAAATCTTATAGTAGGTAATTGTTCCCCCGGGTATATTCTACCTCAGATGTAGCCCCCATGATCTCAAGTTTATTTTACTAAAAACTGGACAAAGGGATATGGTTTTTTAATATATAAGGGAGGAAGGAGGGTCCCTATATAACACATCCCCCCACTCTCAGCCAGCCGGGGTACCCCCCATTGTTTTATACAGCTTCATACTAATCAGGAATTATTTTCTAAAATAAATTCTACCAGGAAATAGTTTTAGTATTACTATGAAGTACATAGTAACTATGTTATGCTATGTAGTATAGTATTGTATAGTATATACTAGAGGATGTCAAAGGTCTTGGCTCACCACACTATATATATAGTATAGTATATTATATTCTATATATAAAGCCTTCGGCATTTACAGCTTTATACTGTTAGGAATATTAATTTAAAATTTAAAGTTATGTGGTATAATAGAATTGTAATGGATGAGAATAATAATGAAATATTAAGAGAGAAATGTTTTGTTAGTGAAGTGTATGAGTTATATAATGGATTAGGTATGGATGTATGTGGTAATTATATAATTGAATTTTGGAGTGAAGAATAAAGGGATTAACATCCCTTTATTTTTTTCTTTTAGCCTGCGGCAGCTACAGCTTTATACTAATACTAAAATAATAAATGTTTCCAGGGGGGAACAGGGCCAGCCGTGGCTACTGTTTAATATACCTACGAGAGGATTCCTATGGGAAGCATTTATTATTTTTTTACAACAGCCTGCAGCAGCTACAGCTTTTAACTATTAATAAACTTTAAAACTATATATTATGAAAACAATTACTTACAAGAAAAAGATTGAAGTAGAAGCTACTGTAGCTTTTCCTGTTATTACATTTGTTGCTGAGAAAATCAGAATGTTTGAAGATGGTTACTCATGGGATACTATGGGTTATGTACCAAGATATGATGGGCTTACTATTGATGGTTATCATAAACTTACAGGCATGTATTGTGATGATATATGGAAAATGCTTGAAACATATGTCATGGAAACTTATCATGAAAAACGTACAGGATATGGTTCAATAGATTATCATGTGTATTCTGGTAAAGATGTTAATCTACCTGAGTTACCTAAGTTAGAAAACACAAATGGTAATGATGACCATGCAGACTTAGTTAACATGTTTAAGAACTTATAAGGGGAGTAATCCCCTTTTTTGCTTATGCCTGCGGCAGCTTTAGATACAGCTTTAGACTATTAAGGATTATAATTAGTATTGTTACCTTTTCTTTAACCAGGTAAATATCCAGTAAGCTGCTGGCCAGAGTTCAACTGAGTACATAATGAACAGGGTTTGGTCTATGTCCCTATACTATAAAGACCATAATTAATGCACCATTCTCACTTCCCAAGGGTGAGCAGTTGTAATATAGGTAGCGTGAACAGGAATAGAGCTTGCAGATTACTGTTACTTTTATAATAGAAATATTATAACGGTTGAAGGGCAAGTATATTACAACTGAGTGCAGAGGGGTTATTACCCCTTTTTTAAATAGCCTGCGGCAGCTTTATATACAACTTTGGACTGTTAGGGATAGTAATTATTATTAATCCATTAAAAAAATTAAAGTTATGGAAAAAGTTAAAGTACAAGCAACATTAGTGAATGTTGCAAACAATGCATTATCATTTGTTAATGCAGAAGGTAAAACTACATCTTACCGTAGATGTGTAGTTAATTTCAATAATACAGATTATTTTGCAAAGATTTGGGAAAAATCTTTTCAGAATGGTGTTACAGTAGGAAATACCTATACTGTTGAAATACAAATGGACGGTGAAAATTATTGGCTTACTGTACTTAATGGTACACAAGCAAAGGTTGCAACAGCAGAAGACTTTGCACACCTGTTTAGTTTTGCAGTATAAGACAAACCACACAAAGCACACCCTTAATTGGGTGTGTTTTGTTTATAAAGCCTACGGCAGTCTTAGTACAGCTTTATACTAAAAGGTTTGCAAGATAACAGTTGCTGTTATGTGTAGCAAATGTTTTTATAAAAACTGTTTGCAAGATATAATTATCTGTTATTTGTAGCAAGTCTCCAGCCTGTGTAGCTTTGTGACTTTAATACTGTAAATCAAGTAGTTATATTTTAGAAAATAGTGAGAAAGAGTGTGAAAGTGTGATAAAGTGAAAAACTATCACCATATTATTGGCAGATTGTGTGTTAACAGATTGGGAATAAAGCCTTATAATATATATTTATATAGCTAATCATTAGTATTGACTATATATACTATTAGTATTATCTCTCTCTATAGGGAAAGCAAGGTTAGTATTTCCGGAATATTTAAAATTTAAAATTATACTTATGGAAAATGTTTATTGGACTATGAAAAATGGTCAAAAGATTAATGTTGATACTATGGATATACAACATTTAAGAAATACTCTTAAGCTTATTATTAATAATAAAGCAAGAGTAATAACAACACCTGTAAAACCTAAGTTTGAAATACAAGGTGATATAGCACAAAACTTCATTGAGCAAATGCTTGAAGAAGATTATGCTCCTGAAGATTATGATGATCTTCATTAATTAATGTACCATTCCTGATTCCCAAGGTCAGGCAGTTGTAATACATAGGCATAAGACTACAGTTGTAGTTATAAATCCATACAGAGTTTAATTAACTCCAAGGTGGTATAGTTATGTCTGGTTTGCTAACACTTCAATCATTTAGCTAATGATTTGTGGAAACCACTATGCATTTTATGCTTGTTAATGGAAATCCTGTTATGGGTATTCTTACTGAACCTTCATATTAAAAAAGTCCCTAGACTTGTAGGTAGTGTAAAGGTAACAATGTATGTGTATTACAATTGAGTACAGAGGGATACCATAGCATAAGTGGTGATGAATCAATGCAAGTATATGATACTTATTATCATACATATAGGTTGAAAGACCTTGAAATCCAATAACATAAGATACATGAACTAATGATTGTAGTCATTATTGGTGCATATGAACAGGTGATGCTTAGAGGTTCATGGGTAGAAAGTTATTAGCATTAAACTTAAGGGGAGTAATAAGATTACTCCTCTTTTTAATTTGTAACCAATTAAATTTATATATATGATTACTTTGTTTATGATTACAGAAATAACCAAGTTGGTAGCTTCTGCACAGAAAAACAACATTACATTTTCCCAAGAGTATATTGATGCTCTTTATGATTTACCTATTAATGTTATAGTAGAGTTACGGGAATCTTACAGTGCAGAGAAATTAGTTTCTGCATAATGAATACATTAATATTTCTATGGTATCTGATTACAGGTACCATAGTATATGAAAAAAACATTGATGGTAGAAATACCTATAGAATGGAATTTAGTGATACTACTCTAATTACAGAAGGTGGAAATAAGTTCTATGGTACTACAGTTGATTATGTTTATAAGGAAGAGATTCTGGAATACATAGAATCTGGAACCTTTGAGTATAATGAAGATTATTAATACTTAAAATTATACTTATGATTTCTCAATTTACATTAGAAGACTATAAAAACTTAGTCAATCAAATTAAAACAACCAAAGTTAAAGCTAGACCAGAACGTAATAGATATGAAGGTAAATATGAAAGAAAAGACTCTTTATGGAGAAGAGAAAGAACTAGACCTTGGGATAAATGTTGGTTCAGTAATAAACCACACATTATTAATTTAACTGTTGAAGAAGCAGCAAATAGATATCCAGACTATATGAAATGGATATATAAAAACTTAACAGGTATCAAATGGTCTGTCTTTACTGAAAGACTACTTATGAAACTATAAAAATTTAGCCATAGTATGGGTATTCCCTACTAACACATCTAGCGGACTGTGGCTTTATTAAATTAATTAACCTTAACAGTAGGATGGTAAAACTGTTATTATTTATTACTTATTTAAAATAATTATGAAACTATTATTAATCTTAGCTATAATGTATATAAGTTTTATATGTTGGATGCTTACTAAAATTTAATCTTATGAAAAAACTATTAAAAAGAAGAAAAGAATTATTAATCTTACTTGATGAAGCAAGAAGATCAGATTCAGATTATGACTTTAAATTACAAGCAATTAATGACATAGACTATGAAATGTATCTGTTAGAAAAAGATCTATATCATTACAAAATGATGAGACCATTTAAAGTTATGTTATATGGTTTTATAATTATTAGTATAGTAATGTTAACTTATATGTTTTTTAAGTAATGTGTAATACTATTACTTCTGTATTAGGATTTGATCTTGATGCAGAGATTACAGATAATGAAGGGAATGTTATAGCTTCCGGAACTACTTGTAATTATATACCAGAAAATAAACCAGATTATGTATTTAATGTAGACTATTATAACAAATGGACTAACTTTAATGAAGGTTTGTTAAATAAAATAAGAGATTACAGAAAATATAATCTATAGAAGTTTAATTAGGATTGCTTTTCCTAAAAATAATAAGGGGTTATAATGACCCCTTTTTATTGTATTAGCTATATAATACAATAATTTTAGATTTTAATAAAGCTATGTTAAATATAATATAATATATTTACTTAATTATATGAATCATTACAAATGTTATATCAGCTGCCAAACGGCAAAGTAATATATTTAAGTGTTGAGCAGTATCTAGATCTTACAGATTTAGATATTCAGTACTTAATGTCTATTGACTATGGTGATCATATAGTAAATCCTTTTACAGATTCAGCAATATCTAAAAATACTAAAGAAAAGTATTATGACTTTGATTATTTAGCAGATGATGAAAGTGATGTTAATGATATTATTTCAGATGATGATCCATTTGATGAAATAATAGATTTGTCTGGCCCCTCAGATATATAATATTATAGTAAAATATAATATAAATAACTTATTACAGCTTGAGTAACTGTAATAGAGTATCTACTCATATAATCTATTTATTTATTTAAAATTTAAAATTATGCAATCAAAAGTTGTTGTAGTACCTGATGCTACTACCGGTGCAGTGATATATGTCTCTGCAAATAACCCAGACTATGGGTATGTAAAATTACAACAAGTTAGAACACTTGTAGATGATAATGGATTTCTAAGGAGACAAAATATGTCTGCACTAATTCAAGCTCCTGTAGGTATTCTACAAGAAATGGGCTATTATGCAGGTCAAGTTCTTGAAGGTAAAATTATTATTAAAGAATCTTTGGCTCCATTTAATAAAAAATCTCCAGAAAGAGATTTAAAAATTGCAGGTAAAACAGGTATACTATGTAAAGTAGGAAATAATCCCATTTACCGTAAAACAGTGTATAATACTTCTAGTAATGCTGCAGATATAACTATTCAACATGATAATATAGAAGAGTTACGTGAAGCATATGCTATACAAAGAGTATCAACTACTACAGTTAGAGCAAATGAGGACTTTACAATCTAATTTGTAAAGAATGTTACCAGAGGGGGACACTGATGTCCCTCTCTATTTTATTTAAAATTAATATATATATAATGGAAAAGCTAAAACAAAGTATTAAAGAGTATCAAACAAGCAGTAAAACATACATTAAGTATGATACTGATGGGTATAATCAATACCAAAACTATTTGTACAAAAGAGCATTACATGGTCTTAGTGCAATGACTGAAAAAGAAATAGCTACTATGTGTAGCAAAAAGAAACAAAGAATTATTAATGTATATAAGAGAGCTCAAGTTGTAATTAATAAACTTAAACAACAAGCTACTATATCTTATAGTAATTTTCTTTTTAAATCTTTATTTCCAAACAGTCCAATTACAGAATTTTTACTAACTGAAACTGAAACAGATGTAAGTATCATTAATACTCTAAATTTTAAAGATTTAAATATTAATAAAAGTGATATTATTACTATCTTTATACAAGAAGGAATCCTTCCAAAAAACTTTTTAAGTTTAGAAGGACCACAAGTAAATATTATTCAATTACCAAGACTAAAAAATGAGTGACTATACACCAAAGTTAACACCATTAGATCAAGAATTTTATGATTTGCTTTCTGGATTAGATTTAGAAGATTTAAGAACTATGAGAGATGAAAACTATTGGTGGACTACCTGTATATTTACAGGTGCACAAATACCTAGACCTAAATATGAAAAAATAGATCTTATAAGTTATTATATTGCAAAAGGTGTACCTAAACCAAAAGAATAGTTATATGGTAAAATTGAAAGAATGTTATGGATGTATGAAACCATCTGTAATTTGGAAAAACCATGAGGGATTTAGATATTGCAAAAATTGCTGGAGTTGTCACCAAAGCAATCTTGTTGCTCAGAAACCAACTGAAAACCTAATCCCTGTGGTTCTTCCTAATGTAAAGAAAAGACCAAGAATAAAGCTAAAATCTGAAAAGCAAAAAGCATTAGATAAGGCTTATTTATTAATGAGAAAAGAATATATGAATAAGAATCCTTTATGTAATGTTAAAGTATCAAAAGATTGTTTCTTTAATGCTACTGATATACATCACATGGAAGGAAGAGGTGAAAAAACATTAACACAATTATCATGGATATCAACTTGTAGACCTTGTCACACTTGGATTCATGAACATCCTGAAGAGGCTAGAATACTTGGATTTTTAAAATAATATGATTTAAACTTATGATTATGAAAAAACAATTTATACAAATTGCTGTCACAACTGATTACACAATGTTTAATTATTTACCAATGAATAGAATAATAGATTCTAAACAGGTAGAAGCTTTAGTAGAAAGTATTAGAGCAATGGGTCTTACAAGACAAGTAATCTGTATTAAGACAGCTTGTATTGACGGAGAACTTAAAACTTATATAATTGATGGTCAACATTTAGTACATGCTTGTCAAAGAGAAAACATTCCTGTAGAATTTAGATATATTGAAATTGTAGATGAAGATGATATTGTTAAAAAGATGGCTTTTTATAACAATTCTTCTAAGTCTTGGAAACTTATGGACTATGTAAATGCATGGATGTATATTCATCCAGATTACACTATGCTTAAAAAGTTTAAAAATTTATATAATCTTGAGCCATTAATGATTGCAAGTATTTGTAATAATACAGATTCTTATAATGGAATATGTCCAGCAAGTCAATTAATCAAGAATGGTAACTTTAGAGTTACTAATCCTAATGCTGAAACTATGTGTAAAGATTTTAGTGATTTATTTATTAAAATCGGTAAAGCTGACAGATGGGTTAAACATCAGTTTTTAAGAGTATTTATTCAAGCTTATAATAGTAAAAATTATAACCATGAGGTTACTCTTCAAAATGTTGATAAGAATATTGCTACTATTAAGACAATGACAGATATTTCTGTAGCAAACCATTTTATACAAAAAAATGTTTTCAATTTAATTTAAAATAAATAATGAATCCAAGCAAAGGCAACAATGCTTGGATTCTTAATATAAACATTATGAGACAATATTTTAATCAAGGTTATAGTAAATTTAGTTTTAAAAGAATTGTAACAAAAACAGAAAAAGCTACATTATTTGAAATTATACCTAAAATAGAAATTTGGTTACCAAATAGTTGGTTAATTAAATTAACTAAAACTTCATTTACAGTAAAAGATCATATTGCAACAGATGTAAAACTTAAAATGAATGCAGAATTTAAAGCACTTAAAAAATGAACAGAGAAGAAATACAAGCAGAAGCATTAAAAGCAACTGAAGGTAAGCAAAGATGTAGTATTGTATTAGGCACAGGTTACTTGTAAAATTTAAATAGTTTTTGTACCTTTATGGTATGAAAATGACTAAAGGTTTTGGGTACAAAAAATGTGGTGTTTACTGCATTACTAATACAGTAAACAACAAAAGTTATATTGGAAGCAGTATCCATATTTATTTTAGACTAAGAAGACACAAGTCTGATTTGGCAAGAAATTGTCATGATAACAAGTATCTTCAAAATGCTTATAATAAATATGGTGCTGATTCTTTTATAGCATCTATTGTTGAAGAATGTTTTGAAAATGTAGTTTTACAAAGAGAACAACATTATATTGATAATTTAAATCCTGAATATAATTTAACAAAAGAAGTTATTAATAATAGACTTTCTGAAGAATCAAGATTAAAAATATCTATTACTATGAAAGCAAAAGCAAAAGCAGGTATTAGAGTCAATCCTCTTAATGAAGATAAACAAAAAGAAATTGACTTATATGACTGTAATTGTAAATTTATTAAAAGATTTAATTCTTATAATAATGCTGGTAGATTTATAAAAGAAACCTATCCAATATTTACACCACATAGTGTGTCTATTATTGTTAAAAGTAAATATGGTAGATATAAAAATTATTTTTTAATTAAACCAGATTCAATTTGTAATTCTGATTTATCTAAAAGTGGTTATGCATTATTAATTACTAATACATTAACTTCAGAAATCTTTAAATTTAAAAGTGCTGCACAAGTTGCAAAATATTTAACATGTAGTCATTCTTCTGTTATACAAGCATTTCATAAACAAAGACCTCTGTTAAAAATATATAAAATAGAAAAATTATGAATAGAGAAGACATTCAAAAAGAAGCATTAGATGCTACTATAGGAAAACAAAGATGTAGCATTGTGCTCGGAACTGGTGTAGGTAAGACCCTTGTTGGCCTAAAACATATGCAACTTTATACTACACCTCTTATGAGAACATTAGTAGTTGCACCTAAAAAATCTATTTTTCAATCTTGGAAAGATGATGCAGCAAAGTTTGATATGCTTGAACAATTAAGTAGAATTACATTTACAACTTATCTAAGTTTAAATAAACATAATCCTGCTGACTTTGATGCAGTGTATTTAGATGAAGCTCATAGTTTATTAGATAGTCATAGAGGATTTCTACAACTATATAAAGGAAAGATAATTGGTCTTACCGGGACTCCTCCAAGATATAAAGATTCTGAAAAAGGTAGATTAATACAGGAATTTTGTCCTGTAATATATACTTTTAAAGCAGACTCTGCTATAGAACAAGGAATACTAAATGATTACCAAATTATAGTACATGAGTTAGAACTGAGTAATGAAAAGAATTATTCTGTAGTAATGAAGAATAAAAGTTTTATGAGTTCTGAAGTACAAAACTATAATTATTGGGGTCAAAGACTTGAAACTGGTTCTGGACCTGTCCATATTCTTAGAGTAATGAGAATGAAAGCAATGATGGAGTATGCTAGTAAAGAAAAATATACTAAAAAGTTAATGGATAGCATTAATACTAAATGTATTGTATTTGCTAATACACAAGATCAAGCTGATAGATTATGTTCTCATAGTTATCATAGTAATAATACTAAATCTGAAGAAAATCTTGAGATGTTTAAAGACGGGTCTATTTTAAAACTTTCTACTGTTATGCAGTTAAATGAAGGTGTTAATATATCTAATCTTAAACAGGGTATTATTATGCATTCATATGGTAATGAAAGAAAAGCTAGTCAAAGAATAGGTAGGTTGCTCCGGTTAAATCCTGATGATAAAGCTATTGTACATATATTATGTTATATGAATACAGTTGATGAAAAATGGGTTAAAGAAGCCTTAGAAGATTTTGACCAAACTAAAATTATATGGAAAAATTACAATATTCCCGTATAATTTATATATATTATGAGTATGGAAGATATACAAACACATAAGATTATGTTATATAATGATGATGTAAACTCATATGAATATATTATGGCCTGTTTAATAGGTTTATGTAAACATGAAGTAGTACAAGCAGAACAATGTGCTTTAATAGCACATAACAAAGGCAAGTGTGAAATAAAACATGGAGATTTTATGGATATGTTTGAATTAAAAACTACCTTTGATAACTTAAATATTAAAGTTGAATTAGAAGAGTATGAAAGTGATTTGTATTGATAATAGTAAAAAGCCAAAAAATATACCTATTGAAGAATGGGTAAAAGAAGGTGATACTTATACTGTAACCAGAATTGTTAGAATGGGTTTACAAAAAGAAACTTATGGTTTTTTACTTAAAGAAGTACAACTATCAAGCAGATCATTTCCTTATGAACTTTATGATGCATCAAGATTTTTACCAATTGAACTTTTATCTAATATGAAAGAAGAAAAAAAAGAAGAGGTAATTATTGAAGAAGCATGTCTTGAATTAATCTAAATAAATAAAGTTTATGTATAAATTTATAAATATTATAGGTTTAATATCAGTTATATATCTAATAATGAGTCAGATAATGGCTCTTTATTTCTTATATTTATGGTCTAATAATCATGGCTTTTTAAATACTATAACATTAGGCGTACTAATATCAGAGATTAAAGGAATATTCTTTCCTTTTTTTATATAAAAATTATGGAATATACAGTTAATGACATTCTAAAAGAGTGTGATGCTTTAGTATATGAATTTCAAAATTCTCCTAAAAAAAGATTAAGACCAATGTTAGATAAAAGAAATTATCTAATTGCTATATTGTATTACAAGTTTGGCTATACTGAAGAAAAAATTTCTACTATATATAATATAAAAAGAGTATCAGTTTCAGTATCTAAAAAACATGCTTATTCTTTATTAGAATATGGTGATAATGTATTTAAAGAAAATATTAAAGATTATTTAATTAAATATCCGTATGATTTTCCAAATTTTAGTAATAAATATAAAAAAGATATAGGAATTACAATATATTTTGATAATAAAACTTTAGAAAAAATAAGAGCATATAGAGATATTATAAATGAAAAATCTACAGCAAAAACAATAAAAAGATTGGTAACTAATGGTTTAAAGTTATGGGGAAAATGAAAGAATTATATTATGAGTTATTACAAGCAAATAACGGAGAAATACCACAGGAAGCTACTATAGCTGACTTAGCAAGAATGAATGATCTAAAAATATTTGAATGGAGAGAATATGAAAGGTCTCAAAATAATATTAAAAAACCAAAAAATGAAGGAGATATCAAAGGACAGCAGTCTTAATGAACACAGACAAGAAAAAGAATATGGTTGGAAACCTATTCCATCTAAAAAGAAATCAGTAAGAAAAAAATCAGAATATAATTATGCATTTGTAGGTATAATAATAGGTCTTACTATGGGTATACTTACAAGCATTTTTATGTATAAAGATTCTCAAAGATGTAATTTACTATTAGAAGAAAATAAACTTCTTAAAGAAATGTTGTATTATAAAGAAATAAATAAATAAACAATTAAATTAAAAAAAAAAAAATGAAAAAATTATTAATAAGTATAGGAGTAATGTTGTGTTTAAATGCAAATGCTCAATGGACTAACAAAACTATAAATAATGGTTTTGATGAACCTTATAGAATATGTTATACAGCAACAAATAATCTTGGATATTTAAAATTAGAAAATGTAGATGGTCAAATATATTTTTATCTTAATGGAAAATATTGTTGTGATGACAGCCCTGTTGTAAATTTATCATTTGTTGTAAATGGTGTAACTGTAAAATATTCTTGCACTGCTAATGTAGGTGATGATAAAAATATTGTTTGGATTTTAGAAGATTTTTTAAATAGTGATGTAGTGGAATCTTTTAAAAATTGCAGTACACTTAATATAAGAGTAAATGATAAAGTTTGTAATGAAGAAATTTACTCATTTAATATGAGTGGGAGTACAGCTGCTCTTAATTTTATAATTAATAAGTAAACTTGAAACATTTTACAAAATATCTATTGGTATGGATAAGCCAAAACTTGTCCATACCTTTTTGGATGGTAGGTCATGTACATCTTTCAACAAATGTGTATGCTGACATCCATGAGATACTAATGTCCTGTGGCATGAACATTATTGTAGCCATTGGATTTGTAATAGATTATAGAGATAATGCTAAATAAAGTTTACAAAAACCTACATTTTTGTTAGTTATGCTTTACATAATAGACATATTTCCGATTAACATTTAAAAATTTAACAACATGAAACTAGAAGTATTTACAGAAATCCTAAACAAACTTAGGAAGCAATCAGACAAGGAACATGCATTGTATGTATTAGATATAGACACTATTAATTTCTCAGATAATTATGCCTCAGTAATAAATATTTTGTTAGATGTTTACTATGGTAAGGAGGGAACAGATTGGATTTATTGGTATCTATATGAGAGAGACCCTGTTGGAACAATTGACCAAGCAACTACTAATGACGGAAAGCCTATTTGTTATGATATTAAGTCATTATGGGAAGAGGTAGAGCAGTGTAGGTTGGACAATACAAAAGAATATGAGCTACCTGTTAAAATAACAGATGAAGAGAAATTAGAAATATTAAACATGATAAAAAATGGAAAAGGATTCACATGTTAGCTATTTACAACTATTTGTCACAAATTTAGCTAATATTTGGGACAGTTTAATTAAATAAAAATGATATGAAACAGACAGCAGTAGAATGGTTAATTGGGCAGATGAAAACATACAATATGACTCTTTCAGTTCAGAACACTAGTCATCAAAATGTAATAGACTTTTATAAGGCTGTTGAAGAAGCCAAAGAAATGGAGAAATTACATATAATAGTAGCTTGGAAAGATGGAGATGGAGAGTTTGATAAAGCAGCAGATTCATTGTCTGAATTATACTATAATGAAACCTTTAAATCAAAACATAAGTATGACCCTTTTTATGCAGATATAATTAACCAAGCCAAAGCAATGGAGAGATATCAGAAAGATGACTCAATTGAAAAACAAGTAAGTATTTTAAAAGATACACTTGAAGAAATGATGACAGGATTTGACTCTGAAGAAAATAGAATAGATTTTATTCTTGATATTTGCAATGGCTATAAGAAAAGAATTAACCTTTAAATCAGAATAAGATGAAACAAACAGCAGTAGAATGGTTGGTTGAGCAAATGAAATTAGATGAATTATTTAATGCAGATTATTTTATTGAACAAGCAAAAGAAATGGAGAAGGAGCAGATAATGGATGCTTTTAATGGTGAGCCACATTGTGATGGAGATGGTGATAGATACTACAACGAAACCTTTAAATCAGAATAAGATGACAGCAGTAGAATGGTTGATAGAAGAATTAAGAGGAGCTCATGTCAAAGGAGATTTTATCTTTAATGGAGTTATAACTTCTGAATTGATTGAACAAGCCAAAGAAATGGAGAAGGAGCAGATTACT
>Ga0315909_10003119_pt1 | contig 20503 bp, 33 predicted proteins | sample LakEriMetagenome_11_FD_203527 | JGI IMG/M metagenome (GOLD analysis project Ga0315909, IMG submission 203527) | Freshwater fungal communities from buoy surface, Lake Erie, Ohio, United States - Buoy 2 MA125 | ecosystem: Environmental > Aquatic > Freshwater > Lake | place: USA: Lake Erie, Ohio... | reverse complement strand
CGTGATCCATCCATACCTTCAACTTAGGTGCGATTGAGTCCACATGAAGTGGAAATAGTTCTTTCACTGCATTGGTGATTGCGCTTTCGACTTCCTTGAATACGTCTGACATCATTCACTCTCCCAAGCCCAGTGTGTTGTGACCCAATCACGAATGCAGTCTTGCTGTGAGTAATTCGCATCGACGTGCGCTTGCCCATGCTTACTGCACATTCTATTATACCACCATTCCCAATAGATGTCAATGATTTCCTGATCAGACATCGTGGTAAGAATGGGTGTAGAGTCAGTCTCGGATGTTGGCTCAACGTATGTCCAGTGCCTCATGGCCACATCTGTTTGTATTTGCCGCATTGACATACCCAACCATTTGTCGTCGCGATTAGCTCGCGATGATTCTCGCATACTTTACGATTACCAGGGCAAGTGTAAGGATGAAAGCGTCCATCTTTCTGATGTTCGTTCAATCGAGCGACCTTCTCGTCACTCCATGGTGTGGTGTCTTGCATTGCTATATCCACTTCGCTTCAATCAGGGCAAACTCAACCATATTCATCGCGATCATCTTTTGTTTATGTTCGCTCCAGCACTCACCGAACTGAGCCATCGTGCCAGTTGGTTCATGTGTGATGCGAACAGCTGTTGCTGGAATGCCTGCCTGCTGGCCACCAGGACGTTGTGTCGTGCCAGTCTGTAGATAGATACGCTCCACGATGCAGTCATCCTGCCAGGTCTTAGTAGATGTCATGGTTCAATCCCAAAGTGTTTTTTAATCAAAATTAGATTCATCCATTATTTTTTGAATGTTTATGTTCATCTCATCACTCTCGCCGAATACTATTTGATATAATCTCAACAACCGCACCATCACTCAAAAAGCAGTTCGCCGCGCCAAGCCTATTGTCATCGGCAACCCAGCCTGCTGCGACCATCAAAGCAACTTCTGGTAACGGTTTATTAGTCTCTTTAGCCACTAAAAATGCCGCATTTGTAGTCACGCAACCGTCTCGTTTCTCATCAACCCATACGCGGACTTTCTTAAGCGTCGCTTCTGTTATCCCCGGAAATCGTTTCAGAATAGACGCTCTTAGCGTTTCTTCAAGCTCTTTAAAAACGTCCATACTCCACCTTCTCTTTATCTCCACTCTCACCGCATTCTATCTCCGCCACGTGATACTTACACCCACTATCATGATTGTCATAGATCCAATCATATGTGGCATCAGATAGAATATCAATCAAAGCATTTTCAGCACGAACCATAAACTGATTATCAACCTTAGCTTGTCCAGTTACCATATGATGGGCTCGTTCATCGTCGATATCTTTTCTAACATCCGACCATGCTGTTTCAAGCATAAGGCGTGTAGCATACAGATGTGCATAATAACGCTGCTGGCCATGATTTAAATGAGTATGGATGTATTCTCTATATCGTATCACACCACCACATTTTGACTTATATTCTCGTGTTTGTTCATATACGAACTGCCATTCAGCTTTTGTTTTGAGATTTTCTATCTTCAGATGAAAAATACTACCCACATTACCCGTAAACTTAGCAGGTTCTAATTGCGGCGTGTGAATAAAAAACGTGCGCGTGGTCTGATCATACAGAATTAATTCATCATTCTCGTCACCATTTGGTATATTATAATGAAACTTTGCTACGATATGATCAGGTCTGCCAGTTAATATCATGATCTAATCTTTTCCCAAGCTGCTTTCATTTCCTCTTCGAGTGTGAAGGCTTTCATTGTGTATCCATGATAACCGTCGCCAGTATGGCTATACACAAAATAACCTTCTAATCCAAATGTTTGCTTAGTAAAACCTCGTACACCACCAGTCTTATCATTGATAAGATTGATCACACTAGGCGCGCTAAGATCATCTGTCACTCGTGACAAAGCCACATAGAATATCTTTGACTTCGCATCATACAAAGTGTCGTCAACCTTAACAACGACATGATCACGTGTTGCTATTGGCATTTTGTCCTCGCAATTCTGTCGATTAGATATGTTGCTGACTATGTTTGACAGCATTACGCCAAGACTGCATCATATCATCAGCATGATGGTAATGCCAAACATACATTTCATCTGGTGCATTAGGTATACGATTTTCATTGGAAAGATAATATCTTCGCACGCTTGAGAGTGCGTTATTTGCATCCATGATATACTTTGCACCCTCTTGGCGACCAACAAGGTATATGGTTTTTGGCCAACTCTCAACAGGTGATACAAGATACAATCTGTTTTGCGCTTTGCAATATCTTAACTTATCAGTATTCATGGCCGCACCAGCATCTACATGCACAGAAAAAGTTGTACTACTTTGCACAGATTGTTGCATGGTTTTTGGCATTGTATTTGGGTTTATATAAGTTGTAGGATTCATACGAGTTATCATTTTCAAGACCTCGCAGCACGATGCATCGCAAACCAGTAGTCACGCAGCTTCTCTGTCAGATATAACCTGACACAAAAGACTGAGGAATCTTTCTCAAACATGTATTTCTGATGATATTCATCATGACCATATCGATCTGTGAATGGCTTTTGACTTGCGGTGACAAGTTTAAGACCGCCGCGATGAATACTCACCTCAATTGGTGAAGAATGAGATTCTGTGATCGGTTCAGGTTCATATGCAAAGAATGTATTGGAAGGCGCATCAAACTTGCATTTGGATATATCGATATCAAGTGACAATCGCGGCGCTCGCATTTCATCAAGCGAGATTGTGACTGAATGAAATGTATGATCTGATGTCGCTGGATTTTGTAGGATCTGAGTTGATGGGATACCTTGCGGTGATATCACCACAGATGAGAAGTAATCATCATCGTTGGTCACATAGACTGTGTTGTCAAAGCCATCAATGGCGGCGGAGATAGGTTTGTTCTGGTCTGTCATGCGTGCATAGTATCACATGACAGATGCATTGTCAATGGCTATTCAAGGTGAATGATTGTGGCAATAAAATGTATTATCAGCACGTCTATGGCAATGCCTCTGTTGCGCGTGACGATTACCATGCCATGTGGGCTCGCTGTGATAACCACGAGATTGGTAGTATCCAGCAGGATAGTGGCTCACGCAAGGATGCCCGGCGCATGTCAATACTGGTCGCTCGCAAGCTGTGAGCAATAGCCCGAGCAATAGAATTGAAACTACTTTCATCAGTATCTCCAAGGCCTTGCATGAGGATGATGGTAGTAGTATGGATACCGATGATAGTAACGATGAGGCTCGTAACGATAGTATGTTGGTGGGTAATAGTATAAAGGCGACGGTCGTTGATAGACCACAGGCGCAGGCCGATACACTGTGACAATATCACAGCCAGAGAGTAATAGCGCAAGGCCTGCGATGATAGCTACTCTGGTGATAATGCCTGCTACCCAGGCGCGAATCGAATAGCCTCTTAAATTTTCCATGGATTCAATCGGATGCTCGCATGTAGAGCGATCCGCTCCTTTGTCTCCGTAGCTTCACCGCGCGCATGATATCCGAATACATTGGCTACAACAAGAGTACCAGCAGCGCATGTCACGTCATTAGCACCACAACCCATTCGCAATAGCTCCGTATCATCCACACGCCAAGAACCCTCATCATGACCATAGCTGCGCCATTCTTCCCATTTAGTTCCTTTGGTAGCAAATGCTGTGGTCAATCTCATACGTTCGGATGATAGTCCATGACTATACTGAGCGAACCTGAATGGGCCTTCACCATCACGAACTGCGCGAGGGAAATACCAAAGCTTCCATGCATCATGCCAAGTGTCTTGATGCAATACCTTCTGCACATCATTATCTTCAGGACCATTGATCACTCGCTGCGCGAATGCAGTGCGCGACAATTCTTCTGTGATCGTGCCTTCAGAATATCCTGTGACCTCAGATAGGAATGGTGTGATCTTATTCAACAGTTCTGTGCAGTTTTCAAACCAACGGCGACCATAAGCCATATTGGTCTCATTCTTTGATAGCGCAGCAGCGGGAGATGATAGCTCCCGCTCTAATGCTTCCTGCTGTTCTTGCGTCAGACCAAGCTGATCTGCACGGAATACATGAATACCAGTGCCAATACAGCTTTCAGCATCTAGACTAGGTGCTGGTCGCAGATTAAGACGACACCTATGTGCGCTACGACCCAGATAAGCACGAAGGGCATGAACAGTAGAATCCAGACCTTCGCATTCTTTTAGCTGTCTGATGTCTTTCGTGTTTGACATGAGCTGCTCAGCCTGCCAAGCACCGCATCCGAAGGCCATCAATGATTCTTTCGCAATATTCCAACACTGCGTCATATGATTAGCCATCGCAGATGCGTGAGCCAGCTTCATCGCATCGCTATGGACGCCGACGATGGGTGCGACTGCGTCGTATTCGTTCCAGACGTCGTAGCGACCGATCCTCATCCGAGAACCTCCAGGTTTGGGCAGAACTCTCTTGCCTCTTCGATGAAAGTGAAGTCATCGGCCACAGCTGGGTAGCTACCGTCGCACCAGCTGGGCCCGATGAACGTCACCTTCTTCTGCGGGTTGAATAGCAGTGTGCTCATCACGAAGCCTGATGGGGCAGCATATACATGGTCAGCTTCAAGGATCGTGAACCAATCCTCATCTACGTCGCCAGCGATGTCATCCTTGGGCGACACTAGCGCATCGAGCAGGTCTCGGCTATCGGATAGGACATATACCTTATGATCTGGGTGACGTTCCTTTGCCAGGTCAACCAGCTTGCGGTAAGTGTCGACGCTAGCCACAGACTTATCACCACCTCGTGCATGTACGATCACGGCGTTTCCATGCAATTGACCATATTCATGATCACGCAGCGGAAGCCAGCGCAACGTGCGGTTCCTACCGAGGAATGCTGCACGCGCCGCGCCTTGATACCAATACGGCGTCTTACGGATGCCTTCGTGATCCTCGCGCACCTCGCATTGCGGATCTGTAACGAAATGAAGCTGAGACGTCTTTGCGCCTGGCACATCGCCACCACTATTCACGACGAGAATAGGCTTCTCATCATCTGCCAGGCGACCGATGCCGACGAATGCCTGCATCAGCTGGACACCCATCTGTCCTCTCACATGTACTCTCATGCTAACTCTGTTAGCTCCTCATATGTCACTTGGTATGTATTAGGTTGCCCAATGGGTACAGCATTCATTCCATCAGGATACACGAATATGAAATCCACCTCGCGGTTCTTGCGTGCAAACCAAGCCATAAATCTCACTCGGTTTGGATTGTCATATACGCTAGCGCGAGTCTCTGGGCCATAGTTATTGGTGCCGTCGAATAGATTGCTCACAGACTGCTGTGCATCCTGCAAGAAGGAGTCGAAGCCGATGCACAGCAGAGTCTTTGCGCCGCGTCGAATGGCCTCGACCATAGCGCACATGCCTGCGTTCGACCTAGGGCGCAACCCATCACCATGCATCTCCTCTGGCTCCCATCGCTCATCCTCAGTCGGAATGATCACGCGCGACGACGGGAAATCGCTGGATTCAATCTCAGCTATCGCACCATCATCAATGGCCACCACATAGTCTGGTAAATCATAGGTCGGATGGAACTCTCGATAGATTGCATTGCAACCGTAGATCACTGGTCGCTCGTCACCTAGCGATGATACCAACATCCTCAAGTCAACATACTTTCGCGAAGTACCATTGCCTACGACCAGAGCAACTTCTCTGTTCATTTCCAATGCCCGGTTATCTTCGGGTAGGCTTCCTTGATTGCACCGACCATGACCTTTAGCTCCTTGCGACGCATACGCATCAGCAGCTTTGCGTCATCAGGCGACACTGTCTCAAGGAGCTGAATGAAAAGCTGCTCGCGCTTCATCGGCTTCACGTTCAAGCCGTCAGGAGTGTTGGTGAAATATACCAGCTTGTCGATCTCTGAATAGAGGCGACCTTCCTGATCGATCGTATCGGCCGCGGGACGATACGGCGGCTCGCTGTCAGGCACGAGCCACTGTAGCATAGGGTCAAAGGTGAACTCGAACACCATGCGGAGAGCCTTGCTATCGTTCTCCTGCATCACCTTGACCTGACCAGCCTTGGTCTTTTCTTTCTCAATCTCGCTCACCACCTGAGCGAGGCTCTTGATTGCCACTTGTATCCTCCTTAAAAGTCGCTGATTGATTCTGTCAACTGTCGCAGACGCTTCGCCATGAAATAAGGCATCATGGCCGAACGTGATGCTGGTATGAACTGCTCATAGGTTTCAATGCACGCCTGCTGTATATCTTGTGGCACCAGGTCAAGGTCAACCATCATCTGATTGCGCTTGTAGCCACGCAGCATCGCATCGTCACAGAACTGCTCGGGCTCCATGCTACACCACTCCTCGATCTTCTTACGAGACAATGGGCGCTGGCGACGTCCTGCGACTAGCGCATCATCCTCGGTGAGGAAGTTAGGCACACCGTCGCCGCGGTCACCGACCATGATGTGCTCGCGCCGGAATCGCTCTGGGTTGTCGATGGGCAGCATCTTCTTCTGGATCGGCGCATACTGATGGACGTTCGCGTACTTCTGTAGCTGTGCGAAGTCCTTGTCGCCTGACAGCACAAGTATCTTCTCGCTATCGCCGCCGTTGACGAACCGACCATACTTGTGACAAAGTGATGCAATCACGTCATCGGCCTCGGCCCGCGCAACCTGCACAACCTTGTAAGGCATGTGCTCGCGCAGCTCCTCCTTGATCTTGGCCATCGTATCGAACAGCGTCGACCAGTCGATACCAGAAGCCTCGCGATCCTTCTTGCGGTTTGCCTTGTAATGAGGGAACACCTCACGGCGCCAGTAACGCTTGTCATCACAGCAGATGACGAGTTCACCGAACTCGTGCGAGAACTTCTGCTTATAGCCACGCAAGCTATTAAGCACCATGTGGCGGACAAGATCCTCGTCCACCACTTGTTTGTTATGCACCAGATGCACCATCAGATTACTGATCATGACCTGGTTTAAGTCAACCAATATCATTGTCTCGGCCTTTATCCATGTACTATCTATTGTACCAGGAAGCTGGCTCCATGTCAATGGCTACTTGACAGCGCGCAGGATGATAGTCTGCGCGTTCACCGTGCCGTTGACCTCCTGTGCCTTCGCCTTGACTGCCTCGTAGGTCTTTGGCACGCTCTTACCGCCGCCAGACAAGAACCTAGGCAGGTCGACCTCTGGCTTCCTTAGCTTTTTCTTGCTCGATAGCTGCGGATCGTAGCCATCAATGGTGCTACGCCGCACAGACAACTTTGAGCCGAGAGGAGCCACATATCGCTGCACGTACCTGCGCGCCACGTTATAGAGGATCACCTCAGATGCGCCGACGATGTCCTTCGGGTCGATGCTCACGAGGCCAAGCTCATCATGCCTATCGAGGAACCGAAGCTTCGCGACCAACTTGGCCGGGGTCTTTGGCTTCACCTTGCGAGGGGTCGGAGCCTTGATGTTGGATGAACAATACAAGTTGATGGCCTGGAGCACACCAGCATAGCGAGCCAGCATCTCACGTAGCTGCCTCTTTGAATAGCTGCGATAGCACTCCACGCATTCCATGTCCGTGCGGTCAAGCGCGTGCTTGACCTCTTCGATTAGTCGCCCATACCTATCGATATCACTGGTTAGATCAGATGGTTTCGGCGCATAATCGCGGAGCACCTTGCTGACATCGATCAGCTCGCCCTGGTCGATTGAATACTCGACCTTGGATATCGCATCGCCGACTGGATCCGATTGCACGAGCGGCTGCACCTTTGGCTTCGGTCTCCGCGCCGCATCCTTCTCAGCCTTACGTTCATATCCATATTTGATGAGCTGTTCTAATTCCAGCATCAACCTGATGATCTGCTGCTCATTAGGTTGAAGGCCGCGCATCACCATGCGACCCAATGCAGGTAACGTATTAATCTCGAAGCGCATATCTTCGACATGATCGAGGACGTCGATGTCAGCTTGCGGATGACCCACAGACTTCATGTAATCACCTAGGACAAGGCGCGACATCTTGGGATCGAGCACAGCCCGATACCAGTTATATGCATAGATTATGCGGCTGGAGTCTGGTGTGACTCCATCCCATGATGGTTCTTCTCCGATGTATTTGGCTTCGGAGATCGGCGCTTTGAGTTTTCTCATATCACCATTCTACAGGGTTTAGAGTCATTCCGACAGGGCTATTTCAGGCTTTCGAGGAACCTCTCCCACTGGCGACCACGTGTGCGCCAAGAATAGAAGTTATCCACGTAGGTCTTTTGGAAACGCAGCTTGTTCTGGTTACCATCATCCCAATAGGTAGACATCACCTCAGCCAGCACAGATGCGTGACGATTTGCATGTGCATTGGCATCCTCTGTGAATGGGTACATCGCGGCGAAGTTGGCAGTCGTCTCTGGTAGCGCCGCATAATTCGGGCATACCACCAGGCATCCTGCGCTCATGGCCTCGATCACGCTGATTGCGCTAGTCTCTGGCCAGATGTTCGGATATGCATAGATGTGAGCCTTCTTCAGCGCCTCGCGCACAACCTCGTTCGGCTGGTATCCGTGGTAGGTCATATTCGGATGTCGAGTGATGCGCTGAAATAGATCCTTGTAAGGCTCATCGCGCTGGCTCCAACCATAGATGGCAAAGGAGCTGTATACGTCTAGGTGGAAGTCAAAGCCCTCAGAGGCCAAGAACTCGCACACGGGCACCAACAGCTCAAGGCCTCGATGCGGAGTCGTGTGATAGATCAGGCGAATGGTGCCTTGAGGCTTCTCTGTCCCAAGGATAGGTTCAATGGCATTCTGTAGCACCACACCTTCTGCATGAGGCACGCCGAGCCCTACGTTGTAGGTAGCCTGCTGATAGTTGGATACGAACACCAGCTTTCGGAACCTACTGCGGGACTTCTCATTCTTGAGGTGCTCAGACTCAGGATCATCCCAAGTGTCATGCAGCCATAGAATGGGCTTGTTTGATACGTCGACTTGACCTGTCACCCTAGAGCATATCACATTGAACCCATCGAGCAGCTCCTTCGGCACATGCTTGCGAAGGCCCTCCATCATCATCTCTGTGCCTCCGCGCGCACCGATGTGCGCGTAGGTGCCATCTGGACCAGGTCCAAGGCTTTTAGACTTTTCCTTGAGACCTGTCACATTTAGCTTAGTCATGGATAACTCACCTCTTGAATGTTGATGACCCTATCTAGACGAAAGCTACGCCACGCATTTGCATTTAGATCCCACACAGCCAAAGAAGCCTTATTAGGCTTCGCGACCACTGCATCGGCTTGCTGATCAATAGGCAAATACTTGCGATCCAGCGTGCAGGTCATATCGCGCCGATCACCGTTCAGCTTGTCAAACGACACTATCAATACCGATTGACGTAATTGGTCATGCAAAATGTCGCCGTTCAATTCCAAATATTCGCTCATTGTCAAATGGCCTTTAGCTCCTGAATGATTTTCGCAGCTTCTTCTGTGGGAATATTATAATAATGCATAGACTCTGCGATATTGCGACCATGAGTCAATGCCCATTCAAAAAACTTTACAGCGATATCATGGGCTTGTCTATCGCGCGGTTCTTTAGGTAATAGAATATAAGTTCTTCCTGCAGGTGGTTCAAATCCAGTAGCAAAGGGAATGTTATTGGTTTTAGAATAGATATATTCAACATAACCAATAGCACCTCGTGTACGCTGAACTGTGGTAGCGATACCTTCATTACCTCTGGCACCTTGACCCGTTGGCCATTTCACCGAAGTACCTACATCATTCCAAAGGCCATTGCTACCTTCTTTCATACCCTTAGTCCAGATAAAGGTAGTTCCCGATCCATCAGCACGATAGATTGGAATGATTGCCAATCGAGGTATATTCTTACCAGGATTCAATTCTATAATAGCAGGATCATTCCACATAGTAATCTGACCCTGATAAATCTTAACAATTACCGGCATTGACAATTTAAGATCGGTAATACCTGGAAGATTATAGACAGATACAACCCTACCACTAACTGTAGGAAATTGATACATGTCACCTGGATTGTCCAGAGGGGAGTCCGTAGCACCAAATACTACTGTACGCGCACGAATCTGATTGATGCCTGCGCCTGATCCGATTGATTGATAATTAATTTGGATTCCAGTAGCTTTTTGAAATTCACTGGCCCATGCATAATATAGAGGTGCTGGAAATGTTGCACCTGCACCAGTCACACTGATAGTTTGTGCCTTTGTATTCGTACCAGTGAATACACACATCATCCCAGCAGGGATGCCACTAAGTAAAAAAATTCTGCGATTCATTTGATTTCCTTTTCTGTTAAGATTACTCATCTTCTAAATCCACATCGCTTTCTTTGATCTTACCTTCGTTGATGAGGTATTGTAAGGTACCTCTGATTGAGGTATGGATGATATCCTTAAAGATATAGTCATATAGATGCATCCATGCCCATGTCGTGACACCCACGGCCAAGACATATGTCCATGTCAGACCAGGGGTTACCACCTTTTCTAACAGGGATATCGCGCCGTAAGACGTGAGGGTCGCGACAGACATCAGCGGAATGATATTCCCACGATTGATGAGACCGGCAGGGATCATTCACCATTATCCTTCTCAAGGCTAAGAGGACCAAATACGATCACCTCAGAATCAACCGACTCGATACCAAGATCCATCCATCCGTCCCAGCCATCCTCATCGAAAACTTCTTGGAGATGTTCGCGCTCTTCCTCCGGCATATCATCTGGCCAGATGATCTCCAACGATACACCATCGTCCATACCTACCGTGGAGAAATCGTAATCCGTTTCATAGACATAGAACCCATCTGGATCCTCATTGGCCAGATCGATGTCTGGAGCCTCGTTGCTTTCACACTCAAAGGTCGCCCACCGCCACCAGTTTTCGATGACTATGCGCTTGTCATATTTTGGATGCTTGAAATATTCAAGTTCCAGCACATTCTTTTTCTCAAGGTTGGATAGTAACCATCTGGACATTTTAAAGCCTCCGAGAACGTGAACCAAGGGTAGCTGGATCGTCATTGACTGATGCGACCTGATAGCCACCTTTGTTATATAATGGTTGGACACGAGAGGCCTTCTCGCGCATAGCCTGAACTACACTAGCCTTCTCCTCGTGGCCTACCCGCCAGCGCCAATCATTCATGATATCGCGTTTGGCAAACGTACCACCAGGAATAGTATCTGATGTAGGAAGAGAATGGTCGGGGCGAGAGGATTCGAACCTCCGCTCTCCTGCACCCAAAGCAGGCGCCTTACCAGGCTTGGCCACACCCCGATAACCTACCTTCTCTAGCAACGCAGCTGTCTGAGCCTCAGCCGCTTTGACAGCCTTGGACTTAGCTTTGGACTTGCGCTTGCGCGTGCTTGTGGTAGTAAAATAAGAAGGTAGGAGTGCCATATTATGTATACCCTGTCTTGTCACAAGGATCATTATACACTACTTTAGGTATATTGTACAGGGTTATTTGTGGCTTTCTCTAAATAGGTGAATGGGAGGTAGCTATGGATATATTCTTTAAGCTTGTGGCTGATGTAGGGTTTCCGATAGCAGCAGCAGGAGCCGCTGGCTATTTTGTTTTCCTAACCATGAAATTTATCCTTGCTGGAGTAACCGGGTCAGTCAAGGGTATGGCCGGGATCATCACGGCCCTTGATAACCGGGTACGTACCATGAACCATGACGTGGTAAGAATTGATACTGTAGTCTCTAATGCCCTAGGATTAAAACCAGATGTCGAGCGAATAGCAAGAGCCGACGGCAAGAATGATGCGAGGAGAGATTAAATGGCCAAAGCAGCACCTGCAAAATCAACCAGATCAAAAGAGTCAGCAGTTCTTGCTCATGTGCGAATACAAAAGCACACAAGCATTGGTGGTGGTATCCTAAAGACATCCTCAATGAACAAGGCTAAGAGACGCTGCTACAAAAAATATAAAGGCCAAGGTCGCTAAACTAAAATGGGTGAATTAGCTGAACTAATAGGTAAATACGGATTTCCTATTGTCGCGGCAGGCGGCGTCGGTTATATGGTTTACTATGTTTGGGTATGGGCCACCACAGAGGTAAAGCCTGTTCTATCCGAAACCAATACCGTTCTCATCGGCCTGATCGATCGTATTCGAATGTTGGATAATGATCTAATTCGCCTACAACAAAAGGTCAATGTAGTTCTTCACCTCCGCGGCAAGACGATCGAACGTGAACGAGTCGCGGCGGAGGTGAAGATCAATAAGATGCATGAGGATGATCAGACTGCATCTTCTGGTGAAGGTTAATCACTTAGAAGTAGCACGGTATACACCGTCCCAAGTTTCTGATAGACCTGCACTCTTTAATTCTTCACAACGCTCCATCCACATATCATAATAAGCATCCATCTTACCACCAAAGCAGCCTTTGAGGCGCTTTGCATAATAGATTGCATCATCAAAGCGACGATTCTTATATGATTTCATCATGTTCGCGTGCATATCAAGATCCATCTTCACATGAATAATGCTTTCTGGTCTACCTAGCACAGTATAGATGTCGACGCCTTCTTTCTTACCCTTTACCGCAATGGTATCGAGGGCAAGGCAGAGGTATTCTTCTCTAACGTATCGGTAAGTGAGGGGACCGATGACGTTGCTGACTCCATAAGGTTTTGACTGGCCTTCAAGTCTAGAGGCAAGGTTGACAGTGTCACCCAAGCAAGTATAGTCGAAGCGTTGATCACTGCCCATGTTGCCAACGACGACAGTACCAGTATTGATCCCAAGCCCCATACCAAACGCCGGGACACCTTCTTTTGCGATTTCATCGTTGAACTCCTTTAGGTTTTCTAGCATCTGTAACATTGTCTTGACTGCATTCTTCGCATGATCTTTATCATCGAGTGGTGCATTCCAAAATGCCATCTGTGCATCACCGATGTATTTGTCAAGCGTACCTTCATTGCGAAGTATTGCAGCCGTCATCGCAGTCATATAGCGATTCATGATTTTAGTCAGGCCTTGCACGTCTTTACCATAGTGTTCGGAGATAGCTGTGAAGCCGCGCACGTCTGTGAACATGATTGACAGCTCTCGCTCCTCACCACCAAGCTTCAACAGATCTGGATTCTCTTGTAGCTTCTCGACCATTGCTGGTGACAGATACGTACCGAACTGTTTCTTGATCTGTTGCTTCAAGCGGAACTCTTCAAGCGCGCGTGAGAAAGCGCCAGTACCAAATACCAGAAGCAAAGTCAAGACTGGCAGCACAGCATCATATAACATGAAATAAAGGCTATGCGCGAACCATGAGGCTGCAATCAAACCAGAAACTGGCAGCAAGAATAACAGACCAGCTAGAACCAGTTTGATTCTTATAGCTAAGAATACCATAATCAGACCAAATAACAAAATAGCTGCTAGCTCGTAGAAATCAGCTTCAGCAGGTCGCACCAATAGAACTTGATTCAATATTGATGATAGGTCTGTTGCAATCACAGTTCCTGGTAGCATCTCACCATGACTTGTCGCGACAGGATTGCTAAACCCTTCAGCCGTCAGCGATAATATGACAATCTTTCCATCTAGATCCTCAGGCATATTCGTGACAGAAAATGATTGATATGTAAATGCACGACTAGGCCAGATGCGACTATTCGGATCAGTATACATGAGAGGCTGGCCTGGAATGCGTAGCACCTCGACACCAGCTTTATTTGATTTGACCTGAAAGCTTATCTCACCAGTTAGAACTCTCAATGTTTCAAAGGTGATTGATGGATAAAACTTGTCATCGACTGCGACAAGCATTGGGCTACGACGCACCACACCATCTGGCTCAGGCATAGTTGCAACCATGCCGACACCAGCAGCTTCTTCAGCAAGACGAGGAAGCGGTGCTATCGCACCTGGCCAGCGCGGCAGAACATCAGCAATTGGTGGACCAATTAGCGCAGAGCCTCGTGGTCTTGCATATGGTTCACGTACCTGAGTTGTGGGTACCTGCGCGATAACCACAGGATGCTCGCGAAATGCTTGCTCCAGAACACTATCTTTTCCTGCGCGATCAGGCTCTGCAAATAGAATCGGTGCGACTACAAGTGCCGCACCACGATTGCTAATATCTTGAATGTATTCTGCAATAACGTCTCGTGACCATGGCCACTGACCATGCTTTCGTAATGCAGCCTCATCAATATTGGCTAGCACAATAGAATCATCAAGTACCATATCGGCTTGACGTTCTAAAAAGTCAAAATATTTAAGACGTGCAACCTGCGCTGGCCATGGGTCTAATACTTTTAGCGCGATCATGACCAATAATACTGATAGCGCAAGTACATATTTTTTCATGTAATCACCTTCTTTGGTTGATTGTCACTATATTAGATCCAGAGCCGACCGTCTCTGTCGCGGTCGATCCATCATGAATGACAGTAACCCTAGTATTACCACCGATCATCCTGACGTTTGCAATATGGCCTTGAGACTCGCGACTTGCGGTCGTATTCTGTCCATCTTCGGTGATTATCAATTCTCCTAATCTTCTCATCGTGGATCTTCTGACTTCGGTTTGTATGACCTGAGTCTGGGCAGGGAGAGATTCGACTTCGCTTTGGTTTTGAGTCGATGTCTCTTGCATCAACAGCATGATCTGTGGAGGCTTGACGATCACCAGGTTATTATTGATGTCCGCTATCGAGATGTTTAGCTGGACAGGTGGACTTGGAGCCACGGCCGCGCTAGGTACATATGTCGCATGAAACGGTTTATCCATCTCCACCGTGCCACCATCATTCGTGACGCTTATCTTTCCCGTATAGCAGTTGCCTTGTTGGTTACAGCTAGGTACAAGCACGACGAGGCTCTGTCCAGATTCGTCAACCGTCATGAAGAAATCTGTGCCGCGCACACCTATGACGGCCGTCGGGGTATTGACCTGCACGTTCTGTTGGTTATTGCGCGCTATCTGCCCAGACACATATCGCACAGTACCCATCGATACGCGCACGTTTAGCCTACCTGCGCCTCGACTAGGATCATACACGAAGTCATCGATGACGAACCTACTATTCTCGGTGACGCTGGCAGTCGTATTGTCTTGAAAACGTAGCTGTAATGATGATAGCCCTGTGACTATCGCATCATTCATATTGACGCTAGCTGCAACTCCTCCAGGTAAGGTTTCGTTGCCTCTCCTTATCTGGACAGAGTTGCCCTGCTGCTGTATTATAGATCCTACGTTAGCAAATGCTAGCGAAGGTAAGGCTAGCAGCAGGGCTAGCAAACGTAACATCAGTTGCTCTGGCTGACTGTCACGTTATTGTTAGAACCTGTCGTGTTTATCGAGACTGTATTTGATACTGCGCCAGCCTGTGTTACGTTATATGTGTTCGAGTCACCCGCGACGGAGAGCGTCAGGTTGTGAGTGCCGACGCCAGCCTGTGATGCAGTTACAGAGTTGCTATTACCGGTCAATGTCATATTCTGATTTCCGTTATTGCTGCTCTGGTTTGTATTTACAGAGTTGCTATTTCCGGTGATGGCCAAAGTATTTGTTACTGTGCTACCTGTTATGGCCGTCAATATGATATTGTCATCACCTGTCACAGTATGTGTGATTGTCGAATCCGAGCAGGTGGAGTTATTGGTGCCGCACGTCAGCGTGGCTGTGTTTCCGTTTCCAGTATATGTCAACGTCGCAGTATTAGTGCTGCCGTTGAAGGAATAGTCAAGCTGGTTGGTATCGCCTATTTGGGCTATGGTCAGAGTATTCGCAGAGCCAGCTATCGAGCTAGGCGTCAGCGATGTACCTATGCGGTTACCTGAACCAGCTTGAGTTATACCTATGACGTTTGACGAACCTATCTGGTCTATGAACACGCTGTTGTTCTGTGCGCTCACCGGCGCCGCCAGAAGCAGCATCATGGCGAACGTTAGGAACCTATGCATGTCTTCCTCTATCTGTTAAGGTTGATATTCCCAAAGACCCTTGCGGGTGCCTTCTTCAATCAACTCACGGACAGAAGATTGTATAGCCAATTGTATGGCCAGATTTACGCTATCGTTGGTCGATGAGCCTATCTCACCTTCCCACGATATGGTGTTTCCGCTCACAAACTTGAGCACACCCATTCTATCGACGTAGCTATGTATGCGCTTAGTGACGGTGACTGCCACTAAGACCTCACCTGAAGTCACCGAGACCGCACGTAATGCGACGGTGACAAGGTCAGTTCTATATTCTGTGGATCCACCTATGCCGAATGCACGAGCACCGGCACCTCCAGTCACTATATTGGTGTCATACCCTATGATGCCACCGTCTATTATCATCCCTGCGAATAGCAAAGGTGACATCTGCCTGGCATTTGGGCCCTCGTAAATCTCGCGCATCTGCCTGATGATCTGGCGCTCGCGCAGGAGATTTTCGATGCCGCCACGCTCGACGACGCGAAACCATCTACCCTTACCGACGCTCTGAAGGGCTTGTATCAGGTATGCATCAGCGCCTTGGGTGACTGCTGATGACAGCGATGCGACTCGCTCAGAATACCTGCGCTGGCCTGTGAGATCCTGAAACCTATAGACAGATACCGTCATCACACCATCTTTGGGTGGACGCAGCTCATCATCAGCAGGCTTCACAGGCTCCGGCCGGGATTCTAGCAAATTAGTTGTTTGATCTATCAATGAGCATCCTGTAAGTCCCATCATCATGACGACGAAGAGTGCTCTTAAAATGCGAAGGCTCCTATAGGAACGGTGACCGTAGTCACAGAATTTGTAGCCTTATCATTGATCGTCATAGAGACCTCGGACCCCGTTCGAGTCCATCCGATCGTCACATTGCTGAAGGCCAGAGTTCCGCTGCTCTGAGGATTCTCACCGAATAGCTGGTCTGACATGTTCTTAGCAAGCTGTGAATATACGAGCGACTGGAAGGCCTGCAGGAACTGATTACCTGGGCTATTTTGTTCAGCACGCAAGGCCGCGGAAAGCTCTTGGCGCCTACGATCCTCTTGTCTCTGCTTTGCCGCTTCTTCTAGCTGATATATCGTCAGCACATGGGAACTGTATCCCACACCATTGAAAGATGGCGAAAGAAACTGATGGGTTAATTCACTCGCATTAGCCATAGGAACAAAAAACATAGCAAGGAAAGCCAATCTACGCATGGACCCCTCCTATGATATCGACCTTATTTATATTTGCGGTCTATCTCTTTAATACGACGCTGAAAATACTCTATGACGGCCACAATGTTAGGATCAACCTTATTATTAGGAATCGTTTTTAACACATTGATCAGCTCATCCTGAAATGCTGATTTTTTCATGGTATCGATGGAATAGCTCATGATCAATCCTCAAAAAGATGGTACCTGTGATAGGATTCGAACCTACACTAAACAGAACCTAAATCTGTCGCCTCTACCAGTTGGGCTACACAGGCATATGGCGGAAAGAGTGGGATTCGAACCCACGGATCTATTCCTAGACCGCTCAGTTAGCAACCGAGTGCTTTAGGCCTCTCAGCCATCTTTCCAAATTTGGCGGAAGGGGTGAGATTCGAACTCACGGTACCTTTCAGTACGACAGTTTTCAAGACTGTTGCAATCGACCGCTCTGCCACCCTTCCGTAGGTGGTGCCCGCAGAGAGATTTGAACTCCCAACCTACGGTTTACAAAACCGTTGCACTGCCGTTGTGCTATACGGGCTTTAGCTGTATATATCGGTATCAGTAATTTGATACCGTAAGATTATTCATCAAAGTCAAATGTTGCTTAGGAATACGCTTCCAAAGCTGCACCGCAGGCTGATCAATATCAACCAATAACATGTCGCGGCCGTCTTTGGTACGATATTCTCTAATCGCTAGATTCTTAGGTTCTGTAACCTTCATTACCCAACCACTATAATGATAGTTATGCTTTGGCGCAGAGACTAGAACAAAATACAATTCATCGGCATTAGTGCATTTAGCCAACTGATCTGGCCTAAAGGTCATAGCATTTTCCTTGATAAAAGGAACCTGCGTCTTGACCTCAACATTCTGTACACCGTCAACCAACATGTCCTTGACCCTATCATATTGATCGTGAGACATCTCGACATGTCGACCCTCTTCTTTTAGGAGGGTTGCGACTAGGATCTCACCGGCTGTACCTAAGGCCACAGCCATATTACGAGCGGTTTTTGACATTCGCTTGCTTTCATGTATTATCATTATATGGCTCCGGGTGCTGGACTCGAACCAGCGACCTACAGATTAGAAGTCCGTCGCTCTGATCCAGCTGAGCTAACCCGGAAAACTTTGGCTCCCGTCCCTGGATTCGAACCAGGCTCCGAGGATTAACAGTCCTCTGCATTCACCGAGATTGCTAGACGGGATTAACCAGGAAAACACTTGATGGCATCGGAATGCTTACACTTGTTTCGATACCCAAACCCCTTGCAGGTGCAGGTCACAGAGAAGCCATACTTCTCTACGATATAGATCCTGCCTTCTGAGGTGCGAACCCGAAACTTGCGAGAAGCTGTCGATGTCTGTTTCATGGGTGCATTATATAAGGATCACGGCGGTCTGTCAATGGCTTTATTCAGGATCTTCTAAGATACCACGATGAAACGTGTGGCTTTCTGAACTTACCATGTATCGTCCGCTAGCCTCAGCCAGGCGGTCACCTATGGCTTTTACGGCTAGATTAGGATCACATGACCCGCACATGAATACGTCCACGGCCGCATAGCCATATTCTGGCCACGTGTGCACAGATGCGTGGCTCTCAGAGAGGATCACCACGCCAGTCACCCCGCAGCCGTCACCGAAGCCGTGAAAATTGCTATGCAGCACGGTCGCACCGCTGGCCTTGCAAGCGTCGACAAAGATCGACTCCAGCAGGCCGACACCACATAGCACGTGAGGTTCAACATCCCAGAACTCGGCTATCACATGTCGACCAAGCCGCTTGACAGACGGGACGTGAAGCACCGCGCTCACGTCACGCCTGCCGTGTAATATAAGTCTTACGAATACTCTGAGGCTTAAAATAGTCGCCCACTAATCGCTCAACCGTGGCCTGATCATAAGGCTTACAGCTAAAGACATCGAGATAAATGTCATTGGTCTCATTCACGAAATGGGCACAGATGTTAGATGTTTCAATGAGCTGTACCAGGGTATAGCCAGCCTTGTTACCAGAACCGAAGTTCACAATCTGTGGCTCGCCATATGCGACCATATCGATTTCGCTAACCAGCCGTTTGGCAAAGTTATAGATGTTGTCGTAATCCTTGATGCTGTCTGGATCGCAGCCAGCACAGTCAAGGATAAGATGATAACCCCAATACTTGCTCATGTCATATCCCCCTAAGGTAGCTTGGTAAAGCTACCGTTTCCTGCGTGTAAGGTGGTATTATAGCAGGAATCATACCACCTGTCAATAAATTTCTTCACGGCTTCTTGGTTAAACTTTGGTTTCTCTAGCAGCTCCCTCAAGTTGCCACCTTCGACCTTGTTTGTCACCACATCATAGTCTGCGCGCCCGAACGTGATGACTGGCTTCTGATGCAGCAGAGACTCTAAGCCAGTACCAGAGTTTACCACTACAACGGCGCGAGCATCAGGTATGAGCTGGTGAATCGACACATCATCTAACCAAATAGTGTGCGCGTATTTATCGGCTATCTGTTTAAGCTGAACCATAGAACCAGGATTTACAGGATGTCCTTTGAGAACCAGAGGAAGGCCTAGCTCCTTAGTCGCTCGACATGTGGCCTCGATTGCCTGCTCGACCGTGATCCTAGAATGATAACGGATAGTCTCGTCATGCGGTATCTGACAGAGGTATAGGATATAATCCTTGGGTAGCTCTATATCCTTGTGATCGGGCTGCTTGAACTTGCTGTAATTCTCAAAGATACGAGCCTTGAGTGTATTGAATCCTACACCAGTAGTCTCACCTTCAAGAAACGATGTGCAAGGATAATTGGATGCGGATGCACCCCAGCCTCGAGAATCAATCGTGAACAGATACGGAATAACCGTCTGCATATAATACATCACATTGACATTCGGCACTGGAAAGTTATCAATCATCTTGTGAGGCACATAGCATAGGTCTGGTGCCAATGATTGCACAAGTTGAGGTGTGAACTGCCATAGAGGAAGCTCCAGCACTCTCACATCATCACCGCGATGCTTATGCTCCTCGATAACCATGGTTCGCAGATTGTGCCACGGCATACGCACAGCTGGAATAGGGCCGCGCTCTAAAGGAACATGACCTTCCTTAAACATCACGTCAAGGCGTGGTGCTAAGAATAATACCTTTCTCATCTCCAAAATGCTCCTCTTAGCCCAGGCAATCTAGATTCCATCTCAAGCTTCTTTGCAAGATATCTCTGATCGAGATCCTTGCGTGTACCCTTTCCTGTCCAGATTGGAGAACCGTCTCGAA